>OCHD01001612.1_pt1 | contig 14360 bp, 6 predicted proteins | sample 1538481 | NCBI WGS metagenome assembly OCHD01 (sample SAMN04571699, study PRJEB22368) | human gut metagenome | biome: human gut; material: stool | host: Homo sapiens | place: Luxembourg | collected 2012-09-07
CAGCAGTTCAAAACAGAACGGCTGCTTTTTGGCTTATATTTAAAGTGGGTAATATTAAGCAGATTTTAAGAAAAACAAAGTAGATAATCTGATAAAATATAGCTGACTAACGGCAGGAGAAGGTTTCTGTTCAAAATTCATAGAAGGAGGATAATATGACAATATTAGTTTGTGATGACGACAAGGAAATAGTTGAGGCAATTGAGATTTACCTGATGCAGGAGGGCTACGACGTGGAGAAGGCTTACGATGGCATACAGGCGGTTGAAATTATGAAGAATAAAAAAATAGACCTCATGATAATAGATGTCATGATGCCAAAGCTCGACGGAATAAGAGCTACTCTGCAGATACGAAAGGAAAGCAGGGTGCCGATAATCATTCTCTCGGCAAAGACAGAGGATGCTGACAAGATTTTAGGCCTCAATGTGGGAGCTGATGATTATGTTACAAAGCCTTTTAATCCGCTTGAGCTTGTGGCAAGAGTAAAGTCACAGCTTCGCAGATACACCACTCTGTCGAGCAATGATGTAGCCGGAGACAAGGTTTATGAAGCCGGAGGCCTTTTGGTAAATGATGATTTAAAAAAGGTGACTGTGGATGGTGAGGAGGTAAAGCTCACACCGATTGAGTACAATATCCTGCTTTTACTCCTTAAAAATAAGGGAAAGGTCTACTCAATAAACGAAATATATGAGAGCATATGGAACGAGGAGGCGATAGGCGCCGACAATACAGTTGCTGTGCACATCAGACATATCAGGGAAAAAATAGAGATAAATCCTAAGGAGCCACGCTATCTGAAGGTGGTCTGGGGAGTAGGCTATAAGATAGAGGACAACAAATGAAACAGTATACGATAGGAAAAAAAGCAGCGGTCATAGTTTTACATCAGCTATGCATGATACTTATGGTAACAGGAGTGTTTGCCACAGGCTATGCATTCAGGCACGATGCGCATGAAAATATTGATATATATACACTAATATCGCTTGCGGGCCTGGTAGGCAGCTTTGTGAGCCTGGCATATATGGCAAACGTGGCAGGCAGAAAATCAGAGGATGATTACACAATATACTATTTACCGATTGACAAGGTATACTCTGATGTGATGCTAGTGATATTTACACTGCTCATGGTATTTATGGGAAAAGTGATTTCAGGCGTAAAAAACCAGCATTTTGACTATGCATCACTCATTATGACGGCCGGCACATTTACTTTTTTGTTTGATCTGGCTTTTATTATTTTATACCAGAGCATTGTAAGGAAGATAAAAGGCAATATACTTTGCACACACAGCCTGATGTACAAGGGCTATGAGCTTTTGAAAAGGGTTATTGAGAAAAAGGATATCCACACGCAAAAAACCAAAGAGATAATGCGTATACAGGAGGCTCTTGAAGCTATCTCGGAAGGAGCGCTTGACACTACACTCAATGTCAATGAGTTTCATGGGCAGCAGAAAAAGGTGGCGGAGGCTGTCAACCATATACGCCAGGGTCTTATGAGCTCGGTAAATGAGAGTCTTAAAAATGAAAAATTAAAGGCAGACTTAATAACAAACGTATCACACGATATAAAGACACCTCTGACTTCAATAGTCAACTATGTTGACCTGCTTAAGAGGGAAAATCTGGAAAATGAAAATGCCAAATACTATATACATGTGCTGGAGGAAAAGTCACAGCGCTTAAAGCAGCTTACAGAGGATTTGGTAGAGACATCAAAGATTACCTCGGGAAATGTGAAGCTCAATATGCAAAAGCTTGATCTGGTTGAGCTTTTATACCAGACCGGAGGTGAATTCAATGAGCGCTTTGAGTCGAGAAATCTGACAATAGTTACAAAAATTCCATCAGAACAGATATTTATCTATGCGGATGGGCGTCAGCTTTACCGCTCTATTGAAAATCTGTATACTAATGCCGCAAAATATGCACTGGAAAATACCAGAGTGTATGTAGAGCTTGAAAAGGCAGATAAAAAGGCAGTTTTTACAATAAAGAATGTGTCTAAGAACGAGCTTGACATAGTAAGCAACGGAAATGTAGACCTGACAGAGCGTTTTGTGAGGGGAGAGAGGTCGAGAACTACTGAAGGAAGTGGACTTGGACTTTCGATTGCAAAGAATCTGACCCATTTGATGGGAGGAAAATTCGAAATTAAGGTAGATGGTGATTTATTTATTGCCACAATTACCTATAATATTATATAATAGTAAATAAAAGAATTTTGAAATACACATACGGAGGTAGAATAAGTGAAATTATATGAAAATGGTGCTTACCTTTTAAACGGTAAGGAAGTAATAATTGATGGACCGGAGGCTCAGGCAGCTGTCAAAAGCAAGACCGGCATGGACATCGATAAACAGACAGCTAAGCAGGAGACAATTGCTTACGGTATTTTAAAGGAGCACAATACATCCGGCAATATGGACAAGCTTCAGATTAAGTTTGATAAGCTTACATCGCATGATATCACATTTGTAGGTATCATTCAGACAGCACGAGCTTCAGGACTTGAGAAATTCCCTATCCCGTATGTACTTACAAATTGTCACAACAGCCTTTGTGCAGTTGGTGGAACAATCAATGAGGATGACCACATGTTTGGTCTCACATGTGCAAAGAAGTACGGTGGAATCTATGTACCACCTCATCAGGCAGTTATCCATCAGTTTGCACGAGAGATGCTTGCCGGCGGCGGAAAAATGATACTTGGTTCTGATTCACATACACGCTATGGTGCACTTGGTACTATGGCAGTCGGCGAGGGTGGACCTGAGCTTGTTAAGCAGCTTCTTGAACAGACATATGATATTGATATGCCTGAGGTAGTAGGTATTTACCTGACAGGAGAGCCAATCAAGGGCGTTGGACCACAGGATGTCGCACTTGCAATTATCGGAGAGGTATTCGGAAACGGCTTCGTAAAGAACAAAGTTATGGAGTTTGTAGGACCGGGTGTGTCTAATCTGAGCGTTGACTTCCGTATAGGTGTCGATGTTATGACAACAGAGACTACATGTCTTTCTTCTATCTGGAGAACAGATGACCAGGTTAAGGAATTCTTTGAGATTCACGGTAGGGCTGAGGATCACAAGGAGCTTAATCCGGGTGAGGTGGCTTACTACGACAGATTTATTGAGATTGATTTAAGCCAGATCCGCCCAATGATAGCTATGCCATTCCACCCAAGCAATACCTATACTATCGATGAGCTCAATGCAAACCTCATGGATATTCTCGATGACTGTGAGAAGAGAGCTGAGGTAAGCTTTGACGGCAAGGTGAAGCTTGATTTAAAGAGTAAGGTAAGAGACGGAAAACTGTATGTAGACCAGGGAATCATCGCAGGCTGTGCAGGCGGTGGATTTGAGAATATCTGCGATGCGGCTGACATATTAAACGGACATTCAATCGGAGCAGACGAGTTTACACTGAGTGTTTACCCGGCATCTACTCCAATATACATGGAGCTTGTGAAAAACGGAGCTGTAGCAAAGCTTCTTGAGACAGGTGCAATCGTAAAGACTGCTTTCTGCGGACCTTGCTTTGGTGCAGGAGATACACCTGCCAACAACGCATTCTCTATCCGTCATTCAACAAGAAACTTCCCTAACAGAGAGGGTTCTAAGGTACAGAACGGACAGATCAGCTCAGTGGCACTCATGGATGCACGTTCAATCGCTGCAACAGCAGCAAACAAGGGCTTCCTTACATCAGCAGCGGATATTGATGTCAACTTTACAAAGCCAAAATATTTCTTTGACAAGACTATATATGAGAACCGTGTATTTGACAGCCATGGAGTGGCAGATCCTTCAGTTGAAATCCAGTTCGGACCAAACATTAAGGACTGGCCGGCAATGAGTGCGCTTCCGGAGAATATGCTCCTTAAGGTGGTTTCAGAGATTCATGATCCTGTTACTACAACAGATGAGCTCATTCCTTCAGGAGAGACATCTTCATATCGTTCAAACCCTCTTGGACTTGCAGAGTTCGCACTTTCAAGAAAGGATCCTGAGTATGTAGGCAGAGCAAAGGAAATCCAGAAGGCCCAGAAGGCTATAGAGAGTGGTGAGTGCGCAGGAAAGGCTGTTCCTGAGGTTGCTGAAATCATGGGAGTAGTAAAGAAAAAATTCCCTGAGGCAAGCCATGAGAATATGGGCTTTGGAAGCACAATTTTTGCTGTTAAGCCGGGTGACGGCTCAGCAAGAGAGCAGGCTGCCAGCTGCCAGAAGGTACTCGGAGGCTGGGCAAATATCGCAAACGAGTATGCCACAAAGAGATACCGTTCAAACCTTATCAACTGGGGAATGCTTCCATTCATCATCGATGAGGGAGAGCTTCCGTTCCACAACCTCGACTATATCTTCCTTCCGGGAATCAAGAAGGAAATCGAGGATGCAAAGACAGAGTTTGAGGCATATGTTGTCAAGGATGGTGAATTAAAGCCATTTACACTGAAGATGGGTGAGCTCACAGATGATGAAAGAGAGATAATATTAAAGGGATGTCTCATCAACTATAATCGTAAATAAGGAGAGTTTAATCCGATGGAAGAAACCGGAAAAGCTGGTAAAAAATCAAACATTGAGATAAATGCAGATAAGGGTGCGAAGCAGAATTCGCACCCGGGGCGTGAGGAATGGCCACATCTGATCAGAATAGGTGTCATGGTATTTGTCACGTTTGCAGTCAGTATACTGTTTTTCTTTGCACTGTACAGATTTGAGGGCTTTGCAGGCATATGGAGCAAGCTGCTTGCGGCAGCAATGCCTATTATAATGGGACTTGTGCTTGCATACCTGATGAATCCTGTCATGCTGTGGCTGGAAAGATGCTTTAAAAAGCTTCTTTCCAAAAAGATGAAAAGCGAAAGCAAGCTGCGAAAGGTTTCAAGAGCTCTTGCAATCACAGGCTCGGTTATTATTCTGGTAGCGATTATTTCGCTCCTCATTGCGGCTATTGTGCCTTCTGTCATAGCAAGTATATCGGGACTTATGAAGACACTGCCAAATGATGTTGCGGCATTCATCAACATGATAAAGAACGGCAATTTCGGGGACAGCAAAATTGCTGAGCTCGCGAGCACAGGTTTACAGAATGCAACCGACTACATTGAGGATTATGCCACAGAAAAGCTGATTCCTGAGGCACAGAAGTATGTTGCACAGATTACAACCGGTGTGATTTCGGTAGTCAGAGGCTTATTTAATTTTATTATCGGAATAATCGTGATGGTCTATGTGATGAGTATTCAGGAGACTCTTGCAGGACAGAGCAAAAAGATAATATATGCTGTCTGCAAGCCAAAGACAGGCAATATCATCATTGAGACGATCAGAAAGACAAATGAGATTTTTGGAGGCTTCATAAGCGGTAAGATTATAGATTCTCTGATTATAGGTGTGATTGCATATTTCGGATGTCTGATTTTAAGGATTCCATCATCGGTGCTCGTTGCAGTGATTATCGGCGTCACAAATGTGATTCCGGTATTCGGACCGTTTATCGGTGCAATTCCATCGTTACTCATAGTAGTAATTCAGAGTCCGTGGCATGCGCTTTATCTCCTGATATTTATTGTCGTGCTGCAGCAGGTGGATGGCAATATAATAGGGCCTAAGATACTTGGCTCATCTACCGGTCTTTCGACCTTCTGGGTTATGTTTGCCATACTAATCGGCGGAGGAATGTTTGGTTTTCTTGGAATGTTACTTGGTGTTCCAACCTTTGCTGTGATATACTATATTGTGAAAAGAGTTGTTAATTATGCTCTCAGGAAAAAGAAGCTTCCTGAGGACACAAGGGATTATACAAAGACAACAGGCGTAGATACCAAAAATAATAAGCTTAAATACGAGTAGGTGAAATAAGTGGATAAATACGAATACAATCTCAAGCTGGATCAGATAAAAGCCCTAAGCGCCGAGGAGGGCTATATGAGCGCAGCAGAGATTGCGGATAGCATAAATTGGAACAAAATTAAAAATGTAAATACACTCGTTAAAATCGGCGAAATCTACGAGAAGGCCGAAAGATACCAGGATGCAAGGGACATACTTTTAATGGCCTATGACCGTTCACCAATCGGCAGGATGATTATATACAGACTGGCTGAGGTCGCCATCAAGATGGGGGATTATGATGCTGCTACAGAGTATTATGATGAGTTTGTTGAGATAGCGCCTCATGATGATATGAAGTATGTATTAAGATATGCCATCAAAAAAGGGCAGGGAGCTTCATTTGATGAGCTTATCACTATTCTTGAAGAATACAAGGATGAAGAATACACTGAGGAGTGGGCATATGAGCTTGCATATCTATACCACAAGGCCGGAAAAGCCGATAAGTGTATAGATGCCTGCGATGAGCTCATTCTGTGGTTCGGAGACGGACCATATGTGGAGCGTGCGCTGGAGCTTAAGATGCTTTATCAGCCACTTACCAAGGCTCAGGAGGAAAAGTACAGACGATTCAAGGCAGAGAAGGAAAAGCCGGCTAAGATAAAGGATGAGGCTGAGGTCACTGAGATAGGTGCCATGGAGATGGTAAAGGGCGGAGAGATAGTGCATGATGACGTAACTATTCCGCAGATTACTGTAAATCAGGAGAAGTTCAATACTGTAAATTTACAGCAGGAGATTGCCAAGGGTATGCAGCAGATCATGGAGGCCAAGGGCAAGAATGAAGTTGCTGATACGATGGATACCATCAAAAAGATAGTTGAGGATATTCCTTATCTCAAGCTCGAAAAGGAGCAGGAAGAGTATGTACAGCAGCCGGAAGAGACAGAGCATATCGCTACAGATGAAGAGATAGATGGTTCACTTAAGTTGAATTTCAAGGAGCTTTTGGGTGAAGACGCTGACGGACAGATGTCTATGGTCATGAGTGAAAAGACTCAGCTTGAGCATCAGATTACAGGACAGATGTCTATACAGGATGTGCTTGAAGAATGGGAAAAGACCAGACATGCGGCTGAAATTGCACTTAAAGAGGCTGAGCAGCAGAAGCTTGAGTCAGCTAAGGCAAGAGCACTTCAGGAGGCAGGAGACATCATGGAGAGACTAAATGATGTCATTCCAAAGCTGGATGCAGGTGTCACTCCGAAGGAACTTCTTGAGGAGGAGTATTTGAAGGTGCCGGTTGATATTATAGAGCAGAAAGCTGCCGTGAAGGAGCCTGAAGAAGAGCAGAAACCGGATATGCAGGAGCTTTATGCAGATGAGACTGTGGATGAAGTACAGGAGCCGCAGGAAGCATCGGAAGATACTATAGACGAAGCACAGGAGCCGCAGGAAGCACCGGAAGAGGCTATAGAAGAAGTGCAGGAGTCACGGGAAGTACCTGAAGAGGCTGCAGATGAAGCCAGGGAACCGGTTGGAGAGCCGGAGGATATAATTATGGCAGAGGAGTCTGAGAAAGACGAGATACTCATGCAGCCGACTACCATGATGCCTGAAATAACAGATGATATGTTAAATGTCGATGATGATACATCAGATGATGAGGCTTCACAGGAGAAAGAAAACGTTTCTGAGAAGAGAGATTTTGATCATGTGACATTATTTATCGAGCAGGAAATAGCCAAGATGACAGCAAAGAATCCGGGACTGGAGAAGAAGCTGGATATGGCTAAGACAAGAAAAATGCCGGATATTTCATTGCCGGAGGATTTAGACAGCGAAGAAGATGACTCGAAATTGAAAGAAACAAAACATATAAAAGAGCTTACAAGCGAACAGAAAGCTATATTTTCATATTTCATACCGGTAAAGGGTATGGAGGATCAGATTTGCAAGGCATATAATGCAGTACTTGATCATTTCAACAGGAAAGAAAACGCATCCACAGGCAACCTCATTATACAGGGAGAGCAGGGTTGCGGAAAGACAATGCTTGCTACAAGCTTTATAAAGGTATTACAAAAAGATGGTGAACAGCTTACAGGAAAGATGGGCAAGATTGATGCTGCCGTACTCAATAAAAAGGATGTGCAGCAGGTAGTCAGAAAGATAACAGGAGGCTGTCTCATCATAGAAAGAGCCGGTGATATCGACCGCAGCATAGCTGCCCAGCTATCATTTTTGATGGAGCATGATATTACAGGAACACTCTATATACTTGAGGATACATCAAAGGGTATAAAGAAGGCTCTCTCAATGGATGAGGGCTTTGCATCCAAGTTCACGGAAAAGATATCGGTTCCTATTTTTACAAATGATGAACTCGTATTGTTTGCCAAATCGTACTCGGCAGAGCTTGGGTACAAGATAGATGAGATGGCTATTCTGGCATTGCATAACAGAATCAGCAATATTGAGAGGATAGACCAGGCTACCACTCTGACAGAGGTCAAGGATATAATTGACGAGGCCATAGACAGGGAGGCTCACAGCGGACTGAAGAAGGCTATAAGTATTCTGACAGCCAAGCGATATACAGATGATGACCGAATTGTACTCAAAGAGGATCATTTCAGGGAAAAATAAATACTTATGGGGGTATATATATGTGTAATTTTACAGCAATGGATTGTTACCTGTTTGGTCAGGCAACACACTATGACATCTACAAGAAGATGGGTGCTCACTTAGCTGAGCGCAAAGGAAAAAAAGGAGTGTGCTTTGACGTCTGGGCGCCACATGCGAGGGAAGTATACGTGTTTGGTGAGTTTAACGACTGGAATGAGACCAGTCATGAGATGAAGCGTGTAGAGCCGGAAACCATGGGAGTGTATGAGCTTTTTGTACCGGGAGCGCAAAAGGGTCAGATGTATAAGTTTATTATAGTCACTGAACAGGGTGATAAGCTGTACAAGGCGGATCCATACGCAAACTACGCAGAGCTTCGTCCGGGAACAGCGTCAATCATCACAGATATCGAGCACTTCACATGGACTGACAAAGAGTGGATGGATAAGAGAGCAGCAAAGTCAGATGCTGATGTATATTCTTCACCTATGGCTATATATGAGTGCCATCCGGGCTCATGGATGAGACATCCGGGCAGGGATGATGAGGGCTTTTATACATACAGGGAGCTTGCAAAATCACTCATATCCTATGTGAAAACTATGGGATATACACATATTGAGCTTATGGGTATTTCAGAGTATCCGTTTGATGGCTCATGGGGATATCAGGTGACAGGCTACTATGCACCTACATCGAGGTATGGAAAGCCTGAGGATTTTGCATACTTTGTTGATCAGTGCCATAAAAATAATATCGGAGTAATCCTCGACTGGGTACCTGCACATTTCCCCAAGGATGCGCATGGACTTGCCAATTTCGACGGAACAGCCACATATGAGTATGCAGACCCAAGAAAGGGAGAGCATCCCGACTGGGGCACAAAGATATTTGACTACGGTAAGAATGAAGTAAAGAACTTCCTTATCGGAAGTGCATTGATGTGGATAGAAAATTACCACGTAGACGGACTCCGTGTGGATGCAGTTGCGTCAATGCTTTATCTTGACTATGGAAAGAGCGACGGACAGTGGGTGCCAAACAAGTTTGGAGGCAATAAGAACCTCGAGGCAGTAGAGTTTTTTAAGCATATCAATACACTCATACTTGGAAGAAATCACGGAACTGTAATGATAGCCGAAGAGTCTACCGCATGGCCAAAGGTAACAGGCAAGGTAGAGGAAGACGGACTGAACTTCAGCTACAAGTGGAACATGGGATGGATGCATGACTTCCTTGATTATATGAAGCTGGATCCATATTTCCGTAAAAATAACCACAACAAGATGACATTTGCGATGAGCTATAATGAGAGTGAGAAATATATTCTGGTACTGTCACATGATGAGGTGGTACATCTGAAGTGTTCTATGCTCAACAAAATGCCGGGCTTAGAAGGGGATAAATTCAAGAACCTCATGGCAGGATATGCATTTATGATGGGACACTGTGGAAAGAAGCTTCTTTTCATGGGACAGGAGTTTGCACAGAAGCAGGAGTGGAGTGAGGAAAGAGAACTCGACTGGTATCTGCTTGAGAATCCGGAGCATAAAAAGATCCAGAACTGGGTAAAGGAGCTGCTTCACCTCTATAGGAGAAACCGCTGTCTGTATGAGCTGGATTCAAGCTGGGAAGGCTTTGAATGGATAAATGCAAACGATGCAGACAGAAGCATCTTCAGCTTTATCAGAAAGAGCAAGGATGGCAAGAATAATATGCTCTTTGTCATCAATTTCACACCGGTAGAGAGACCTGATTACAGAGTCGGAGTGCCAAAGCACAAGACATATCAGCTTGTTTTAGATAGTGAGGATCCTAAGTTTACCGGCAAAACGGTACAAGAGCCTGTAAAGAAGGCTGCAAAGGGCAGAGGCAAGGCAGCAAAACAGTCATATAAGAAGCTGGACTATAAGGCAGTCAAATCAGAGTGTGACGGCAGACCATTTTCATTTGCTTATCCACTTGCGCCTTACGGAGTTGCTGTATTTAAATACTAATATACCGGTAAACAGCAGGGTAAAGGACCGCGCCAATTTAAGGCGCGGTCTTTATTTTTGCGTATTATATGTCGATATATAATAAAAAGATAACTATTCAGAACCACAAAAGTACGAAGTAAGAATATCCATAAATAAAGGCTGCAGAGATGGTATATATGCAGGGCACGGAGCAGGAAATATGCAGATAGAGAATTTGATTAATAAAAGCACAGATACGAAAAATACGGACACAAAAACCATAAATGACATGACAACGGGTATGCGTGTGTCAGACTACATAAAGACAGACAGCAGTGACAATATGTCAAAAAAGGCGGCTGTTGTCGGTTCGTCAAACTCTGTTGATATGTCGGATACTATATATGCAAGACCACAGGCTAAAAATGAAGCCGGGAACAGCGATGACACAGATATGGCAGAAAATCTGCTAAATGACATGAATCAGACCTCAGAAAACAGGCGAAATGATATGATTGTCACTGCAAGCACCACCACGAGTGATGATTACAAAGCTGCAAAGGATGACGGCTACGATGTCATTGTCACTGAGACCGATAAGATAAAAGCAGTGCTGGCAAAGGCAGGTGTAGATATATCCATATATGGAGATGATCTGAGCATGGAGCAGCTTACAGACATCACGGGAAGCCAGACTGAAGCGGCCATGCTTGTCAATCAGATGAAAGCATATGATATTCCTGCTACAGATGATAATATAAAGGCAGGTACAGATGCCATAGACCGGGCAAAGAGCCTTACAAATATATCCAATGAGACAAAGGCATATCTGGTCAGAAATAACATGAATCCGACGGTTTCCAATGTATACAAGGCTACGTACAGCAGCAGTCAGGTACAAGATTACAGGCAGAAAACCAAAATGACGGAGATATCAGATGAGCTGTTTGATGAGCTTAAGCCACAGCTTAAACAGATATTAGAGGAAGCTCATATAGACAGTAGTGATGAGAATCTGAATCAGTGCAGATGGCTGATAGATGAAGATATAGCCGTTACACCTGACAATGTGCTGCTTGCGAATCAGGTAGACTGCATCAACGCAGCAGAAGAAAATGTGAGCAGTGATTTTTATGCAAGGGCAGTGACAGAAGCACTGGCAATGGGAAAAAAGGCTACAGATGCCACTATGTCACAAGATGGTCTGACATTTGACATGGCAAAGAAAGCCTGTGATGTATTAGGTGAGGCGACCGCAGATGACATTGTCACATTAGAGTCAGATAACATACCTGTCACGATAGAGAATCTGTCAAAGCTTATAGCTGCAAGGGGTAAGGATAGTGCAGCATCGCAAGCCTCAGCAAATAAAGCTGCGGATAATTCGATTACAGACAGCCGGGAAGCAAGGCTTGTGACAGCTCAAAGAAAGCTTGAGGAAGCGAGACTTTCCATGACAGCAGAAGCCAACCTTTCACTCATAAAAAAAGGAGTTTCAATAGACACAGAGCCTATTGAACGTGTAGTGGAGCTGCTTAAGCAGCAGGAAAATAAATACTACGGAGCGCTGTTTGGTGAGAGCAGTGTAGAGGCATCTGATGATAGGGTACGTATGTACAATAATGTCTGTGATATTTTCAATCAGATGAAGCAGCAGCCGGCGTATGTACTGACCCTGGAATCCGCTGATGACACTGTGTATGAGCTGTATACAGCAGGCAAAGCAATGAAGCAGTCATTAGAAGCAGCAGCCTCAGGATATGAGACTCTTATGACATCACCGCGGGCAGATATGGGAGACAGTATATCAAAAGCATTTCAGAATGTGGATGATATACTTAAAGAGCTTCAGATAGATACATCTGAAAGCAATCGCAGGGCTGTGCGGATACTTGCGTACAATAGTACCGACATCACAGAGGACAATATAAAGCAGATAAAGTCTGTAGATGAGCAGGTGCAGAGAGCATTCAGCGATATGACACCGGCGGTGACGATTGAGATGATAAAAAGAGGCATATCACCGCTTGATATGAGCATGAGTGACATAAGTGACACTGCCAGACGGATAAAATCAGAAAATCCTGACGAAAAGGATGAGAAATTCAGCGAGTTTCTCTGGAAGCTTGAAAAGAAAAATGAAATCTCAGAGAAGGAAAGAGACTCATATATAGGCATATACAGGCTTATTTCACAGGTGGAGCAGTCAGATGGTGCTGTGATAGGCTCACTTGTTAATCAGGGAGCAGATATTACAATGAAAAATCTGCTTACAGCGGTCCGGGTACGAGGAAAGAGTGCCATGGACTATAAGGTGGACGATACCTTTGCCGGAGTGGACAGTGTAAGCAGGGGCATTAAAATTGACTCACAGATAGAAAGCGCATATCATACAAACTGCCTAAGGGATGTGCTTGATACACTTTCACCTGAGAAAATGGAGTTTGTGCAGTATGACAGCTGGCTTGATATGACTCCGGAGCAGTTAAGGCAGGCTGTATATGAGGCCAACGAGGATAACGCACTGTCAGAGCAATATGCCACAGAACAGCTAAGACAGTTCAATCAGGCAGTTTCGGTGCCTGAGAACGTATATGCTTTTCTAGAGAAATATGATGTAAAAACAACCGCGGTAAACCTCATGGCTGCGTCACGGCTAATGAAAAATCCGTCAGAGACAGTAAGAAATCTCTGGGAGCGTGGAGACAGTGCTACGGCAAGGGCTCTTTTGGATGAGACTCTCAGACGGTTTTCTGAGTCGGTCAAAAATCCAAAGGAGCTTGCGCAGGCGCAGGAAACGCTGGCTGATACAGCTGAGCATGTTATGGATTCGATGATTATAGAGGATAGGCACACCGGTTCAATAGACCTCAGACAGATGAAGCTATTATGCAGTCAGCTAAGGATAGCTTCAAATATGTCGAGACAGGAAAACTATATTGTACCAATAGAGACTGCAGACGGGGTCACAGGTATGAAGCTTCGCATAGTAAGAGGCGAGGATAAAAAGGGCATGGTTGACATATTCCTTGAGGATAAAAAATGCGGCAGGGTAGCTGCATATTTTGAGGCAAAGGAAAACTCAGTATCTGCTATGATAGTCACAGACGATGAGCAGACTAAAAAGCTGTTTGAAGACAATATCACTATGTTTGAGGCAGGAATAAGTGATGGTGAACAGCGTGTGCGCATAGATGTGGCACTGGAGCATGATATATCTGCAAAAGAGTCTAAGATGTCAGATATGAAATCGAATACTGAGTCAGATAATGAGACAAAAAAGCAGCTTGATGGCGGTGAAAGTGTCCAGACAACCAGACTATATCACATCGCAGAGCAGTTTATTGTAAATGTCCAGAGGGTGATTGCGCAAGATAGTCTGTAACACCGATATATATTGCATGTGCCAGGTCATCCTGATAGTTTTTGTCAGTAAGAAGAAGTGTCTCAGCAGGATTACTCAAGAATCCACATTCTACGATTACGGTCGGGGATGTGGATTTTTTTAGTATAAAGTATTCTTTATTGGGCTTAATGCTTCGTGGCTTTGCGACACAAAGAGAAGTGTTTAAAGCTCCAAGAACAGAGGATGCGAGCTCTTTTCCTGCATCAGAGGCTTCATAATAGAATACCTGTGGACCGCTGCTTGAATTGTCCTCAAAGCTGTTTTGATGGATACTGATGCTGACTGCCACATTGCTTTTAGACATCAGGGCAGTTCTCTTTGTCAGATCATCTGTCTTTGGATGCTTGGAATTATCCGGGGCGAGATCACAGTCGGTGGTTCTGGTCATGACAACAGTAAAGCCTCTGTTTTCAAACAGCTGTTTAAGAGCCATTGCAATACTCAGGTTGACATCCTTTTCCATGACGCCGGAGGTGGAAATCTTACCGGGATCACTTCCACCATG
>OCHD01001618.1_pt1 | contig 14324 bp, 8 predicted proteins | sample 1538481 | NCBI WGS metagenome assembly OCHD01 (sample SAMN04571699, study PRJEB22368) | human gut metagenome | biome: human gut; material: stool | host: Homo sapiens | place: Luxembourg | collected 2012-09-07
CCGCCGACCCTCTGCTTGTAAGGCAGATGCTCTGAACCAGCTGAGCTAAACGCCCGTCACTTTCGTTTCAAAAGCGCTGCAAAGGTACGACATTTTTTGATATCTGCAAACAAATGCTTGTTTTTTTTCTAAAAATATTATCTATCCTTGGTAGAAACGTACTACAGCATACACCACAAGTACGTTTAGCACTACCCAATCATCTCAGGAAGTGGGACAAACGAAGATGTGTACTATCAAAACAAAATGCCATTCTGAGCGAAATAAAGAACCTCTGCATAACCCACGAGATTCTTCGCTTTGCTCAGAATGACATTATCTTCGTACTTTTTCCTCCAGAAAAAATCTCTTAGAGAAAAAATAGTTCCTTATTTATACTCCTGCCAGCTCTTGATCTGAATATCTTCCAGCTTCATGCTACAGAAGGCCTCGATGAAGGCACTGGCCAGACGTGCATTGGTAATCAACGGAATATTATGATCGATTGCACCACGACGAATCTTGTAACCATTGGTCAGCTCACGCTTGGTATGATTCTTCGGGATGTTGACAATAAGATCAAACTTGTGCTCAGAAATCATCTTCATCACGTTGTTCTCTGCATCGGGACGCTCATCAGGCCAGAATACAGGTACAGTGTCTACACCATGAGCATTAAGGAAAGCAGCTGTACCAGCCGTCGCATAAATCTTATACCCTTTGGCAAAGAGCATGCGGCTGGCGTCGAGCAGATCGACCTTGGACTTCATGGCACCACTGGAGAACATCACACCTTTTTCGCGTGAAGGAATCTTGAAACCGGTAGCAATCATGGCGTTGAGCAAAGCTTCAGAGAAGTCGTCGCCGATACAGCCTACCTCGCCCGTAGACGACATGTCGACACCCAGCACGGGGTCGGCCTTGTGCAGACGGGAGAAGGAGAACTGGCTGGCCTTCACACCAATCCAGTCGATATCGTAAGCCGACTTGTCGGGCTTGGAGTAAGGAGCGTCAAGCATAATCTTTGTAGCAGTCTCGATGAAGTTACGCTTCAACACCTTGCTGACAAAGGGGAACGAACGCGAAGCACGGAGATTACACTCGATGACCTTCACCTCGTTGTTACGTGCCAGGAACTGAATGTTGAACGGTCCGGAGATGTTCAATTCCTTAGCAATCTGACGGCTGATCTTCTTGATGCGGCGAGCTGTTGCGAAGTAGATCTTCTGGGCAGGGAACACCAGCGTGGCGTCGCCCGAGTGTACACCGGCAAACTCAACGTGCTCGGAGATGGCATATTCGACAATCTCACCGTTCTGTGCCACGGCATCAAACTCGATTTCCTTGGTATTCTGCAAGAACTGTGATACGACTACAGGATATTCCTTGGACACCTCGGCAGCCATCTTCAAGAACTCTTGCAACTCGTCTTCGTCGTAGCATACGTTCATAGCTGCACCCGAAAGAACATAAGACGGACGCACCAGAACGGGATAACCCACCTTGGCCACGAAGCCCTTCACGTCTTCAAGGCTAGTCAGCTCCTGCCATGCAGGCTGGTCGATGCCCAGCTGGTCGAGCATGTGGGAGAACTTGTTACGGTTCTCGGCACGGTCGATAGATATCGGAGAAGTACCCAACACAGGTACCGACTGGCGATAGAGTTTCATAGCCAGGTTGTTCGGTATCTGACCACCCACGGATACGATGACACCACGCGGCTGCTCAAGGTCGATAACATCGAGTACGCGTTCAAACGACAACTCGTCGAAGTAGAGGCGGTCGCACATATCGTAGTCAGTAGATACGGTCTCAGGATTATAGTTGATCATAATAGACTTGTAACCCAGCTTGCGAGCCGTCTGAATGGCATTCACCGAACACCAGTCGAACTCAACGCTGGAGCCGATGCGGTAAGCACCCGAACCAAGCACGACAACGGACTTTTCGTTCTTGTAGTAGTTCACATCGTACCCCTCGACAGCGTAGGTCATGTAGAGGTAGTTGGTCAATTCGGGATGTTCGCTGGCCACCGTATTAATACGCTTCACAGCCGGCAGAATACCCAATTCCTTACGACGGGCACGCACCATAAGGTTTTCCTTCTCCATGTTGCCCGTAGGATGAAGCACGAAACGGGCAATCTGGAAGTCGGAGAAGCCCAGCACCTTAGCCTCACGGAGAACGTCGGCAGGCAGATCCTCTACCTTATTATACTGAGAAAGCTTATGCTTGTAGTCGACAATATTCTTCAGCTTACCCAGGAACCAGGGATCGATCTTGGTCAGTTCATAGATGCGATCGATGGTATAACCTTCTTCCAGTGCCTGTGCGATAGCGAAGATGCGCAGATCTGTCGGATGGGACAATTCATGGTCGAGGTCGTCGAAGTGAGTACCGTCATTACCTACAAAGCCGTGCATGCCCTGACCGATCATACGCAGACCCTTCTGGATGATTTCTTCGAAGGAACGACCGATAGACATGATTTCACCCACAGACTTCATGCTGGAACCGATTTCGCGACTCACACCGACAAACTTCGTCAAGTCCCAACGAGGAATCTTACAGATCAAATAGTCAAGCTGCGGTGCAACGTAAGCCGAATTAGGGGTACCCATCTCGCCAATCTGGTCGAGCGTGTAGCCCAAAGCAATCTTGGCAGCCACAAACGCCAACGGATAACCGGTAGCCTTGGAAGCCAAAGCAGAAGAACGGCTCAAACGGGCATTCACCTCGATGACACGGTAATCGTTAGTCTCAGCGTTGAAAGCATACTGGATGTTACACTCGCCCACAATACCCAGGTGACGGATACACTTGCGCGACAGGTCCTGCAACATCTCCACCTGCTCATTGGTGAGCGAACAGGTAGGAGCCACCACGATAGACTCACCCGTGTGGATACCCAGCGGGTCGAAGTTCTCCATGCTGGCCACGGTGAAGCAGTGGTCGTTAGCATCGCGGATTACTTCAAACTCTATTTCTTTCCAGCCTTTCAGCGACTCTTCTACCAGAATCTGTTTGGAGAAAGTGAACGAACTTTCGGCCAGCTTAATGAAGGCTTCTTCGTCGGGGCAGATACCACTACCAAGACCACCCAAGGCGTAAGCCGAACGTACCATGACAGGATAACCGATTTCACGGGCAGCCTTCAAAGCATCTTCCATGCTCTCTACAGCGTGGCTCTTGGGCGTCTTCATCGGTATTTCGTCGAGTTTCTTCACGAAGAGGTCACGGTCTTCAGTGTACATGATAGCCTCTACCGAGGTACCCAGCACACGTACACCGTATTTTTCGAGAATGCCCTTCTGATAGAGTTCCGTACCGCAGTTCAGCGCCGTTTGTCCACCGAAAGCCAGCAAAATGCCGTCGGGACGTTCCTTCTTGATGATTTCTTCCACGAAATAAGGAGTCACCGGCAGGAAGTAAACCTGATCGGCGATACCTTCCGAAGTCTGGATGGTAGCGATGTTGGGGTTCACCAGCACGGAGCTGATACCTTCTTCACGCAACGCTTTCAGCGCCTGCGAACCGGAGTAATCGAACTCTCCGGCCTGACCGATCTTGAGCGCACCTGAACCCAAGACGAGCACTTTCTTCAAATCGTTCTTCATTTTTTCTCTTTATAAGTTGTTTTAAAATAGCTTCAGTCTGCTTTTGAATAAAAAAAATGCGTCACCCGACAACGGACAACGCATTTACCAAAGAACTAATATCTTACCGGAAACGAAGAAACCACCAGCCGGCGAATGAAAATCATCCGAACTGAAATAAAAACTGGTACCCATTTCCTGTGATTGCATATTACTTTCCAAAATTTGTGCAAAGTAACGATTTATTCGGGAAACGAGCAAATTTTAGGCGGAAATGTTTCCTAATATTAATCGTCCACAACCTGCCAATCACTGATAGTCCCTGTTTCTGAAGAAAAAGCCGCACCTATCTTATAAAGTTTTCTCATATCGCACGCATACTCCCGGGCATATCCTTTGTCCTCAATTTGCAGCAAAGCCTCGGCAGCCGTACCGTCCAGTTTGAACTCAAAAATATAGATATACTGAGGAGTCTCAACTACACAATCCACACGCCCCTGGCTCTGTACTTTCTCCACATAAACAGTGTAAACGCTCACCAGGCGCATGATGAGGTAAAACGTGTACTGGAAGTAGCGTTCACGCTCCGCCTCGTCTTCCTTCCGACGCATCGTATAGGGGATACTGGCCAGGAAAGACGTGAACAGGCTGCGAAGGCGGTCGATATCGCCTGTCTGCAGTGCCATGACCACACTACGTATCCAAGCACCCATTTCCTCCCGAGGTTGCAGATACGACGTGGCAAGCATCGTCAGGAAACCGTTCTTCACCTCGTTGTTGGGGAAGTCCAGCAGGAAGGTGTTAAATTGGAAATTATAGTTCTTGATGGTCAGGTACCCACTTTGGAAGATCATGGGCAGCGGACGTTCCACGTCGGCCTTGTAGTCCACAAACTCCTCGGGACGGTAATACTTGCCCGTCAGTTCGTTCATGTTCTCGTTGAAATGGACCAACAGGCGGATCAGGTATGTGGGAGTACCCGAACGGAACCAGTAATCATAAACCCGACGACTGTCCAACGCATTTAGCAGGCTGAAGGGATTGTAAACATCCGTCAAACGGTCGCTGAAGTGATAGCCGTCATACTGCAGTTTCAGCCGCTGCTTCATTTCCTCCGGTGTACAGCGGTAGTCCACAGCCATGTCGGCGATGGGTTCGGGGAAATAACGGTCGATCTCTTCTTGCGTAATGCCGCAAAGCGTCTCGTAACGTCCGTCCATGCTGATATCCTTAGGCTGGTTGAAACCGCTGAATACGCTCACCTGCGAAAACTTCGCCACACCCGTCAGCAGGACGAACTGCAAGTCGCGGTCTGCGGCCTTGAACACTGAGTAAAATGCCTTCAGCACATTGCGGTGACGGTCTTCCAGCGAAGCATCCCCATCCAGAACGTCCAGAATCGGTTTGTCATATTCATCGATCAGAACCACAGCACGACGCCCGGTCTGTACGTGCGCGGCATGGAGCACATTGCGGAAACGAAGCCCCATTCCCAGCTCTTTGTCGGGTAACAGGCCGTAGTCCCTCTCCCAACTTTCCACATAGTCACGCAGCATCTCTTCCAGCTGGCCGATGTCACTGAAAACAGCCCCATTGAAATCCACATGAAACACGGGATGCACCGCCCATTCCTTTTCCAACTTTTCGATAGCCAGTCCATGGAACAACTCCTTACGCCCCAGAAAATAATTCTCCAGCGTAGATACCAGCAGACTCTTGCCGAAGCGGCGGGGACGGCTCAAGAAATAAATCTTCCCTTCGTGCGTCAGGTCGTAAATCAACTGCGTCTTGTCGACGTATACGTAACCGTCTTCGATGATCTGATCAAAACTCTGGATTCCTATAGGATATTTCATAATCGTGGCATTTTGGAAACAAATATATAAAAAGGTACAAGCATAGGCAAATGAAAACACGGTTTTTAAGCTTTTATCCGGCACACGGCAATCCATCCTCCTCCACCTCCCAACAACTGAAGCCGCCACACTATATAAGATGAAGGTTTAACACGGTGCTTCCTTACCCTCTGACACAGTGCTTCGTCAGGGTACAAGAAAGCACTTCGTTAGGAAGTCATAACGCACGACGTCTATACGTAAAAGAATACGAATTATTCCTGCAAACAGTCGTCGTACAAAATAAAGAAGCGGCTCCAATGGAAGCCGCTTCTTATAAAGAGTTATCAATTCTGATTAATCATTCATCTGGATAGTTACTGAAACTTTTTCTTCCAGTATATATCCCCAAACATCTTTCACCTTAACAGGCATCTTAACTTCTGTGGTGTTAGTGATATTTTCACCCTTCACTACAAATGCACCATTAACTGTATTTCCGTCCTTTTGAGTAGCAGCTGCAACAGTAACAGTCTTAATCAGATTTTCATCATCACGTTCAGGTGTTACATTAGCAATCTGCGGGTTAGCCCAAGCTGTAGCATTAGCAACAAACTTATCAGGAACTACATTATAAGTATTCTTATTGTAGTCTGCACCCTTAATCATGGCATCAGTAATACGTGCACCGTTAACCCAGTCGTTAGCGCTAATATTGATAGTGTTTCCGCTTACAGGATTTACAGAACCTTCATAAATCGGACTCATCAAACGAATCTTGAATGAGTATTCATTATCACCAGTCTGTATGTAGTACCAACCTGTAGTCGTATTAGCTACATTATTATAGTAAGCCTTATTTACTTTTACAGTTACAACTTCACCATAACCGTTCTGACCTTGTCCCTTATTATTGATACCAGCCTTATTGGCGTCAAAATCAATAGTTGCATAATTCTGTTCATTAGAGTTCTCTACAGAATTATCCTTACCAAAGTAAACCGTAGCATTAGGAGTACTACTGCTTACAAAGCTTGTTCCACCATTAGCAGTCCACTTCATTTCAAACAACTGTTCACCAGTCAAATTAGTTTCACCAACCTTGTCATTAGTGAAGGAAACAAAAGCGTCAGATACATAGTCACTAAAGTATCTAGCCAAAGTCACAGCAGTAGAAGCATTATTCTGTCCTGTTCTAGCAGTTTGGTAGAAGTAAGCATTGATTACATCATTCGTCTTATCCAGATAAGCAGTCTTCTTAGTGAACAACTCGCTCAATGCAGGAGCATGGAACTGAACCGGAACAACAATGCTATTCAGTTCACCGGCACCACTAGCAGCAACAGCTTTGAAGGTAACCTTAATATAATATGTCCAATCAAGGAGCAGACCGTTAACTGTGCTATTATCTACATTTACTTGGATGTAGTTAGCCTTATTTCTATCAGTAGTAGCTGTTGCCTTATTAACCTTGTCGGTCTTTTCTACGACCATAGCAGCAATACCAGCAGGCAAATTACCCCAGTTAACTCCATCATCAGACCATTTATACGTAATAGCAGCTGCTGTCAAGTCTACATTCTGTATCCATTGGTTCAAGTTGTCACCAAGAGCAGTCTTCATCGTAGCCAAATCAATGCCGAAGTAGTTGTCATTTGCGCTCTTATTAACATCATGCTCATGCAATCCGTATTCTGCAGGTGCACTGATTTCAGAGTTAATCAAAATTGTAATGATAGTCTTATCAACATTACCATTATTTGCAACCGTATAAACGATCAAATCAAATTCTGCAGGAATAGAAGAAACATCCGGATTCTTACCAATAGTAAACGTGTGTTTATCCTGATCAAAAGACAAGCCATATACATCACGGTCAGACTGGTCAGCAGTCAAATACATATCATAGAGAGCTGAAGCCTGTACACCATTGACCTTATATGCAGTACCAGTCTTGAATGTAATATCATTGCCCGCATTGGCTCCTTCGGTTGTATGATTATTGCCACCTATATTAGTTGTATAAGTAGCCTCCACACCTCTAATACTCAGTTGAGTCAATGATTCTGCATCAATTCCATGCACTGTCAGCTTATATTCACTACGGAAAGCATGATTAGCATTTACAGCATGAACATACTTAGTCGCTTCAAGAGACTGAATATTAGCCCACACTTTAGCCGGTTCATTTCCTTTTTTAACGATTTGGTTTTCCATGAACAAAGTCCACAAGCCATTTCCTGTCACAGCAGCGCGAGTATTTACCTCACCTGCAGTCATAGGATTATCATTGCTATCCTGAGAAGTATTTGCAGATAACACAATAGGAGTTACATCTACATTCTTCGTATTAGTCAAATAGAATTTAATATCTTCTGCAGATACACTTACTGGATCAATTCGCAAATCAACTTTAGTAGGAGAAGAGAAAATATAATCACCATTAGCAGGGATGTCTTTATTACCCATCCATGCAGCAGAACTATTCAAACCTGCTTCACCCGTTCTATTATTATAGGTAAATTCTTGATGAGAAACCAAAAAGTCATCATCTGTAATTTGAATCGAGCCCGTATAAGCTGTATTATTCACTTTTCCGCCTAAAGACATGCTCGTAATAGAAGAAGCTGCCGTAGGCAATTTCACTGTTTGAGGAGTGCCGTTTTCATCATAGATAGTGAAAGTATATCCATCCTTTTCACTACCAGAAACAGTTACACCCGAAACAGGAATACCTGTATCTGCATATTTGCCGTCTTCACCCAGAACCCACCAAGTTCCGCCTTCAGCTTTTACCAAGCCTTCTTCAGCAGCTTCAGCAACTTTGATGCCCGTAGGTTCATCATCAATATAAAGTTCACCATCTTTCACCACAACAGTCTGTCCCTTTTCGCCTTCAGGAATAGTGATGGTAGTGGGAGAACCGTTACTGAAAGTAAATGTAATGACATTGCCCTGAATGGAAACGCCAGTAACATAGTTACCCGCATTTACAAGATCTTGCAATGCCTTGATAGCATCAGCATTTGCAGTAATCTGTTCCTGCAAGTTTGTGATGTCATCGTCGTAGTCTTTACAAGACGTAAACGTACCTGTCGTGCCCAGCATTAAGGCTCCGAACAGGATCACACTTAAATACTTTTTGTTCATAATAAAAAATTTAAATTTATAAATTTAAAAAATTAAGTAAGTAATTGAGTTCTTTCATTTAACAATAGTCTTTTTCCTTTGTACTTGCTTGCCCTTTTCTATAGTTTTATATAATGAGTTATTATCACGCTATTTTAGTCCAGTTTATATTCGTTTCACTCGTTATTTCGCAGATAACGGATTGGTAATTCTATTCTACTGTATATGAGTATATTTATTGATATATATTTAGGAAAAATTCAATCATAATGATTCCATTCGATTTCGACTCTATTTTTACGAGCATGACCATAACACTACCTGCTCCGCACTTGCTCCAAATAAAAGTACCCCAACCCGGAGTTGATACGGAGCAAGTACGGAGCAGATACGGAGTAAGTCACCCAATTGTAATATTTTGCAGGCATTTGCATTCCACCGATCATCGCTTGACGAAAGCTATAATTTGTTTGTTTGCTTCGTCTATCCGTTCATCCCGGAATGGTTTCAGATAAGTTTCCGTCACAGCTATTGACGAATGCCCCATTGCTTCCGAAATAATACCCGGATGGATTTCGCAATGATAGGCCAAAGTAGCCCAGCTATGACGGGCTGCATAGGTACTCAGATGCGCATCAATTCCCAAATACCGACCAAGTTCCACCAATTTGTAATTGAAAAAGCGAAGAGCAGACTGATATTCCCGATAAGCCTTTTCCTGATCTTCCCAATTACCGATAATAGAAAATAAATAAGGCGACCTGCGATCCCGGTTCTCTATTTCCACCATCAATCGGATAGCCTCAGGGGGCAACACAACCGTCAGCAGTCGTCCCGTCTTCTTTCTTCTATAAACCAGCACATTTCCACAAAGATCCGTTTTGCGCAGAAAAGCCAGGTCGACAAACGGCAAGCCACGCAACAGGAACATAAGGGCAAATATCACCCCCGCCTTACGCACATCCGGCGAGATACAGTCATCCTCTCCATCATCAATCCAAGCCAGCAGACGTTTAAGATCCGACGTATCCAAAGCACGTTTGATGTTGGTTCGTGCCCCTGTATGAACATGCTCAAACAGACGAGGCACGTAGGGTACACGTCCGATATCCACACAACGGTTATAAGCCGAACGAAGCGAACGCATATAGGTTGCAACCGTATTCCAGCTACAATTGCGTTTTCTCAGATACTGCTCGAAATGCTTCAGCACAGCTGGCGATAAATCTTTGAGTTTGAAACGAGGATTGTCGCTAAACGCGAGAAAAGCGTTTAGTGCAGACTGATAAATGTGGGCACTCCCCCATCTCTCATTGTCACGGAAATCATCTATGATTGCCGTAAACACATCTTTTAATACAATTTGTTTCATGACCTAAAAAAAGTTATTTCAAAAATCTTTGGTATTATAACTTTTTTTGCCATATTTGCGTTGATTTAGGGTTCAATTTTTAATTTGAGTCACAATGAAAACAATGAGTAAACTAATGCTGGCGGTCATGCTGCTCTGGACTACAGGCCTTTCCGCCCAGCAGACGAGTGGAGAAACTTCACAGCGTCGCATCAAGGAAGAAGGGAAAACGATCTTCGATCCCCACTTCTTTATGCAAATTCAAGGTGGTGTAGCCCATACGATTGGCGAAGGCGACTTCGGTGACTTGCTTTCACCCGCCGCAGCTCTGTATGTAGGCTATAAGTTCAATCCCTGGTTGGGAGTACGCGCCGGATTAAGTGGCTGGCAAGCAAAGGGTGCATGGGCTTCTCCCTACACAACCTACAAGTACAACTACCTGCAAGGAAATGTAGATGCCATGTTCGACCTCTGCAACCTGTTTGGCAAGTTTAATCCTAAACGAGTAGTCAATCCTTACCTCTTTGCTGGAATAGGCGTTAACGGCGCATTCAACAACGACGAAGCAGTCGCTCTCAGTACAAAAGGTTACAACATGGCCTACTTGTGGAACGACAGCAAGGTATTCGTGGCAGGCCGCCTGGGACTGGGACTTGATTTCCGTCTGAGCGACAGAGTTAACTTCAACATCGAAGCCAACGGTAATGTCCTTTCAGACAAGTTCAACTCCAAGAAGGCAGGAAACGCCGACTGGCAATTCAATTTGATGGCTGGTTTCACCATCAAGTTCGGAAAGGGATACACAAAGACCGAACCGGTATACTACGAGCCGGAACCTCAGCCCGCACCGGTTGTCGAGAAGGAACCCGAACCGAAACCTGTTGTAGTAGAAGAAAAAGAAGTGGTAGTAGAACCAATCCGCAAGGATATCTTCTTCACCTTGAATTCAGCAAAGATTCGTCCGTCTGAAGAGCAGAAAATCAATGATTTGGTTCAGTACATGAACGAGAACAAGGATTCAAAGGTTATCATCAGCGGATATGCTGACGTAAAAACAGGAAACGAAAACATCAACCTTCGTATCTCTGAAAAACGAGCTAAAGCAACAGCAGAAGCCCTGAAAGCAAAAGGTATTGCTGAAGACCGTATACAGATAGAATACAAGGGCGATACAGAACAACCCTTTGAAGTGAATGAGCAGAACCGTGTTGCTATTTGTGTAACACAATAATAAAGCGAATGAAAACCGATAACCACTTTATTTATATAGGAGATTGCGTAAACAAACTGAAATGGTTCAAAATGCGTAGTTTTTTTATAAAAAAAGGGGATATTATTTGCACAGTTTTGCAAAATACCGTATGTTTGCACGACTTTTAATCCGTTATCTGCGAAATAACGGATTAAAAGTCTTAGAAACTAGGCTAAAAAATACATGATAATAACTTACAAAAAGCTTAAACAGAAACAAGGCAAATAGAAAAGAAAAAGACTGGAATTAAATGAGAAACTCAATTACTTACTTAATTTTTTAAATTTATAAATTTAAATTTTTTATTATGAACAAAAAGTATTTAAGTGTGATCCTGTTCGGAGCCTTAATGCTGGGCACGACAGGTACGTTCACGTCTTGCAAGGACTACGATGACGACATCAACAACTTGCAGGAGCAGATCACTGCAAATGCTGACGCTATCAAGAAACTGCAAGACTTGGTAGGCGACGGCAAATTTGTAACTGGTGTTACGAGTGATGGAAACACTATCACGTTTACATTCAGCGACAATAGCACAGTGCCTGTAACAATAGAGACCGAGCAGGCTCAAAAAGTGGAAGTAAAAGGCGATGAATTGTACATCGATGACCAGCCGACTGGCATTAAAGTTGCTAAAGAGGCTGAAATCGAAGCAGGTCTTGTAAAAGCTGAAAACGGAACATGGTGGGTTCTGGGCGAAGACGGTAAATATACCGATACTGGAATTCCTGTTTCTGGCTTAACTGTAGTAGGAAACGAAAAAGAAGGATGGGAACTGACTATTACTGATGCTGAAGGAAACGAGCAGAAAGTAAAGGTACCTTCTGCAATCAGCTCTATCACAGATTTGATCGTAGTTACAGGTCATAAGGAGTTGAAATATTTAAATTTTAAATATAAAGGTGAAGAAAAAATAGCAGATTGGAAAGGTCCGCGTACACTGCCTGCTGACAAGGATAAAATAGTTTACATTTTAACTTCAACTGTAAATCCGTTAATTCAAATCAACCCAACTACGTTGGATCTGGAAAGTGCTAACATCACATTCTCTTTGGTAGACAGCAAAAATGTTTATCCAACGAATGTTAATCTGACAGCCAAAGCATATACTGATTTACTTACCGTTACAAAGGCAGCCAATGCAAACGGTTTGTACAGCTTGTCTATGAACGAAGTTTTTGTATCAGAAAAAGATATAGATGCTTTCAAAGATCAATTTGACAAGGATGCAAGCGCTGGTAAAACTAGAGCTTATGCTGTAACCGCTGGAGGTACTGTACGTTCTGAATATGAAGTAAAAGTTAGCGAAGATGAAGAAACTGCTAAACTTGAGAAATTGGCAATTGCAGATGCTAACGATAAGAATATTACTATTTCAGGCAACACTAGCATAGATCTTGATGATACTTACGGTAGCGCAGCAAATAATGTTGCTGGTAAAGTTAATGTCAACGAATGGTATACTGTTAATGCTACGAAAGCTGCCGCCTTGTACGATATGCACCTTTCTGTAAGCAGCGATGATGAAACTTTGTTTGGTTTCGAGACTAAAGAAGTTGCTGGTAAATATCAGTTCCGTGTAACTAAGACACCGGATAATATTACCAAAGCTGGCTTCAAATTGAAGATTGAAACCATAGACAATACTGGTGACTACATAGCAACATATGTATGGTTAGGTGAAACCAGCGCAATCTCTAGTGAATATCCTTATGATGCTATTGTTCACGAACTGAAAGCTGACGCAAATAAGAACTACTTCCAGATCGATTTGAGTCTGATGAAGGCTAACTTGGGAACTGAAGGTACTGCGTTGTGGAATACGAAGGTTGCCGACCACACTGTTAAGTTCTTGGATGCTGACGGTAAGTTTGTAGCTAATGCTGACGAAAGTGATATTGACTTGATGTTCGTAAGCGAAGTGAAGGATGTTAATAAGGCTACTGATCTTGCAACGACTAAGGGTTACAAGAATGCAACTAACATCATGTTTGCAATTAAAGACGCACAGGCATCTGAAGTATTCAAAATCGGTAAGCAATACACTGCTGTTATTACATTTAAAGATAATACTGATCCAGATAAAGCTGAAGATTTGAACACAATTACAGTTCCGTTCACTCTGACATTGCCTGACATCAATACATTATACGTAATCGATGAAGCATACTTGAATAATGGTGTAGCTTACTGTTATCTGTATGCTGATGACGCTCAAGCAGGAGGTACTGATGCATATAGAGCTACATTTAAGCTGAATAGAATCTTCTCTAAGAGCGATGTTAGCGGTAACTTCCAAGTAACTTTGGATAACGAAGTAGAGGTTGTAAATAAGAAGACTTCAAGTCAGTTGGCTCAAATGAGCAAATATACATCAGCCGATTACAACGTTGAACCGAATTTTGATCAGGATACTTATATCACTTTGATTGGTTCTGAACTCGGTAAGGAAGAAGGTTACGACCAAGTTCTGAGCTTGACTATCAGTGGTAAGTTTGCTGGCTATTGGGAATATCCTGAAGATGAGGTATTCAACTTCCAAGCTAAGATTATGAGCCCGATTGAAAAGGGTAAAGTTGTTGCTAAGGAAGGTGCTATTACGATCGAAGCTTCTGACTTTGCTAAGGGCGCTAAGATTACTAACAGCGACATTACCGGTTACACTTACAACAGCAATGTAACTTATAATGTATTACCAGACGAAGTTGGTACTCCGGCTACAACCCCGGCTTGGTCTCGTGAAGACGTTAAGGCTGTGAAGATTTCTTCGGATGACACAACACGTCTGACTGTTGAGAACAACGGTAATCCTACAGCTGCTACAGCAGATGATAAGGGTAATATTACTGATGGTTACTTTGTAGTAAAAGCTACTCAAGTTGAAAATATCACTGAAGCAACCGTTAAGGTTACAGTTACTGATATTTGGAACCGTAGCGTAACTAGCGATATCGCAGTAAAAGTTAACAGACAATAATCATTTGACTATGATTCTATAAGAAAGAGCGACCTTCGGGCCGCTCTTTTTTTGTATACTACCCATTCATTTCCTCTCTAACTGTCCAACCATTTTTCCCTAACTAGAAAAAAAGTTTTTCCTGACTGGAGAAAAAACAGCAGGCTATACCGGCTGGTAGATCCGCCATCCTTCACAACCCATGCGAATCCGTACAGCGACT
>OCHD01001656.1_pt1 | contig 14018 bp, 9 predicted proteins | sample 1538481 | NCBI WGS metagenome assembly OCHD01 (sample SAMN04571699, study PRJEB22368) | human gut metagenome | biome: human gut; material: stool | host: Homo sapiens | place: Luxembourg | collected 2012-09-07
TATAAAAATGTGTCTTGCACAGTCATGTGGCAAATGTGTCCCATGCCGTGTGGGTTTAAGACAGCTTGCCAGACTTTTTGATGATGTGCTGGACGGCAATGCAACACAGGAAACGCTTGATGTCATCAGGCTTACGGCAGAGGGCATCTATTACTCAGCGGACTGTGCGATTGGATATGAGGCGGCAAAGCTGGTATTAAAATGTATTGATGGCTGTGAAGATGATTTTAAATCCCATATTGAGAGAGGTTTTTGTTCATGTAACAGCAGCCAGCCGGTGTCCTGTGTGAAGTCTTGTCCGGCAGGTGTGGATATTCCGGGATATATTGCACTTGTGCATGAAAAAAGATATGCCGATGCAGTGCGCTTAATCAGAAGGGATAATCCGCTGCCGACAACCTGTGCTTATATTTGTGAACATCCATGTGAAAACAGATGTAAGAGAACACTGATTGACGCACCTGTCAATATCAGAGGTTTGAAGAAAATGGCTGTGGATAATGCAGGAAATGTTCCGGTGCCGGAATGTGGTGAAGCCACCGGAAAGAAGGTTGCAATTATCGGCGGCGGTCCGGGCGGACTGAGTGCTGGGTATTATCTGGCACTGATGGGACATAAGGTTACAATCTTTGAACAGAGAAAACAGCTTGGCGGTATGTTAAGATACGGAATCCCGAATTACAGACTGCCGCGAAAGAAGTTAGATGATGAGATTGCCTCCATTCTTTCTACAGGCATTGAGGTTCGGAAAAATGTCAGTGTCGGTGTCGATGTGACAATTGAGGAGTTACATAAAGAATACGATGCGATGTACATTTCAATCGGTGCCCATGCAGACAAAAAAATGGGCATTGAAGGTGAGGACGCAAAAGAAGGTGTGACTTCAGCAGTTGAAATGCTTCGTGTCATCGGCGATGATGAAATGCCGGATTATACAGGCAAGAAAGTCGTTGTTATCGGCGGCGGTAATGTAGCAATGGACGTTGCCCGTTCTTCTGTCAGACTGGGGGCAGAAAAGGTAAGCATTGTATACAGAAGACGTAAGGCAGACATGACGGCGCTTGAAGAAGAAGTTGAGGGCGCAGAAGCAGAAGGCTGCGATATCCTTGAACTGATGTCACCGGTAAGAATAGAAAAAGACGAGCATGACAGAGCTGTTGGTCTTTGGGTACAGCCGCAGATGATCAGTAAAATAAGAGGTGGCAGACCAGCCCCGAAGACAGCACAAAAGGCTGAGGTGCTGATTCCGTGCGACCTGATTGTTGTGGCAATCGGACAGGGTATCGAAACAAGATATTTTGAGGAGCATGGTGTTACGGTGAAGCGTGGTACGATTGAGGCACTTGATACCAGTGAAATCAAGGATCACAAAGGAATATTTGCAGGCGGAGACTGCGTTACCGGCCCGGCAACCGTTATCAGGGCAATTGCGGCAGGAAAGGTGGCAGCAGCCAATATTGATGAATATTTAGGCTTCCACCATCAGATTACAAGTGATGTCGAGATACCTTATGCCGGTTATGAAGACAAAGAGGCTTGCGGACGGGTTGAGGTAGCACTCCGTGATGCCGCAGACAGAAAGAAAGACTTTGAGCCAATCGAATATGGTTTTTCATGTGAAGAAGCGTGTCAGGAATCAGGACGCTGTTTACGATGTGACCATTTTGGTTTCGGTTCATTCAGAGGAGGCAGAGAAGAAAAATGGTAAATTTAAAGATTAATGGACGTGATGTATCCGTAAAAGAAGGTACGACAATCCTTGATGCTGCCAAATCCATTGGTGAAACGATACCAACCTTGTGTTATCTGAAAGACATCAATGAGATTGGTGCGTGCAGAGTCTGTGTTGTAGAGGTTGAGGGTACAGAACGCTGTGTTACAGCCTGTAATAATTTCGTTGAGGAGGGCATGGTAGTATACACAAACTCCAGGAAGGTGCGTACAACCAGAAAGACCAATGTAAAGTTGATACTTTCCCAGCATGATTATAAATGCGGTACCTGTATCAGAAGCGGAAATTGTACATTGCAGTCACTGGCAAATGAGCTGAACATTTCAGAAATGCCGTATGATTCAATATTAGAAAAGGACAACTGGGATAAAACATTTCCGCTAATCCGTGATGCAAGAAAATGTATCAAGTGTATGCGCTGTGTGCAGGTATGCGACAATATTCAGGGCATGCACGTGTGGGACGTTGTAAATACAGGTTCCCGTACAACTGTAAATGTGCGTGGAAACCACAAAATCCATGAAACTGCCTGCACATTGTGCGGACAATGTGTGAGCAGTTGTCCTGTCGGTGCGCTGACAGAGCGTGACGATGTAGGTATCGTGCTTGATGCTGTGGAAAATGAGGATATCATAACGGTGGTACAGGTAGCACCTGCCGTAAGAACAGCATGGGGCGAAAGCTTCGGACTTTCAAAAGATTTTGCAACAGCACAAAGACTGGTTGCAGGACTTAGAAGAATTGGTTTTGACTACATATTTGACACAACCTTTGCCGCCGATATGACCATCATGGAAGAAGGAAGCGAGTTCCTTGAACGGCTTCCGGAGATTAAGGAGTCGGGGCTTCCGATGTTTACCTCCTGCTGTCCGGGCTGGGTAAAGTTCATAAAGAGCCAGTTCCCGGATATGGCAGGCAGACTTTCAAGCGCAAAGTCACCACAGCAGATGTTTGGTGCGGTAACAAAGTCTTATTATGCCGAAAAACTCGGTGTGGACCCGGAAAAGATATTCTGCGTATCAATTATGCCGTGTATCGCGAAAAAAGATGAATGTACATGGGACGGCGGAAAAGATGTTGATGCAGTTCTTACAACAAGAGAAGTTGAGCGAATGTTTAAAGCATTTTTCATCAAACCGGAGGAACTGGGTGAGGACGAATTTGACGACCCATTAGGCAGTGGTACCGGTGCAGGTGTTATATTTGGTGCAACAGGCGGTGTTATGGAGGCTGCGCTTAGAAGCGCTTATTTTCTGGTAACCGGTAAAAATCCGGAGGCAGATGCATTCCAGTCCGTGCGTGGTCTGGACGGCTGGAAAGAAGCGAAGTTTAATCTTGCGGGAACGGATATCCGTGTGGCGGTTGCCAGCGGGCTTGGCAACGCACGCCGCCTGATGAATGCCATCAGAAACAAAGAAGTGCATTACGATTTTGTGGAAATCATGTCCTGTCCGGGCGGCTGTATCAATGGCGGCGGACAGCCATACAAAGAAGATGACTCAGACGTTGAAGCCCGCAAAAATGTGCTTTACGGTCTTGATCGTCATAACAGTATCAGATTTTCACACGAAAATCCTTCCGTTCAGGCCTGCTACAAGGAATATTTTGAAAAACCATTATCACATCGCGCACACGAGCTGCTGCACGTAGAGGAATAAGTGGCGGCACTTAACACAAATGAATATTTATAATGGAAAAGGGAACTCCCCGGCATTTTGTGCCGGGGAGTTTTTGACATATTGTCGGATTAAATAGGTAAAAGGCTTATATGCTTAGAAAATTAAAATGCCATATTGTTGACAATTCTAATATAGGGTGATATATATAATGCATAAAAATTGCAATGATTGCAAAGTAAGAATGAATATGAAGGAGATAGAATTATGGGAATTAATATTGGGTTGGACATTGGTATTGCATCAGTAGGTTTAGCTGTAGTTGATTCAGATACAGGAAACGTACTGGAAACAGTGGCAGATTTATTTAATTGCGCAGAGGTGTCGGAGAATGTTAAAAGACGAGAATTTCGTCAGGCACGGAGATTAAAAAGAAGACAGCATACAAGACTTGAAGATTTTAAAAAATTGTGGGTTGGCATGGGATTTATAATACCGGAAAATATTAATATTTATCCGATAGAATTAAAAGTACGCGCACTCCGGGGAGAAATTACAATGGATGAGTTGTATGTTGTACTTTATAATAGCTTAAAACATAGAGGAATTTCTTATCTGGATGATTTTGAAGGAACGGTGGAAGGCGGCAGTGAGTATCAGAAAGGGATTCAGATAAATCAACAGCAATTAGAAACAAAGTATCCGTGTGAAATTCAATTGGAACGAATAAAAAAGTACGGCGCTTACCGTGGAAATATTACAGTAGAAGAAAATGGTGAAAAGGCAGTCCTTAGCAATGTTTATACATTTAGTGCCTATGAAAAAGAAATAGCAGCAATTCTTGATTCACAAAAAAAGTATCATTCTGAATTAACGAATGATTTTATAGAAAAATATCAGAAGATATTCGGTAGAAAACGTAAATATTATGAAGGCCCGGGAAGTGAAAAATCGAGGACGGATTATGGTATATATACAACACGAATTGATAAATCGACGGGAAATTATATAACAGAAGAAAACATTTTTGAGAAATTAATTGGAAAATGCTCGGTGTTTCCGGAAGAAATGAGAGCGGCTGCAGCATCCTATTCGGCACAGGAATTTAATTTATTAAATGATCTTAATAATCTGACGATTGGTGGACGTAAGCTGGAAGAAGAAGAAAAGCGTCAGATTGTTGAAACTATCAAAAATTCACAGCGTGTAAATGTAGAAAAAATCATATGTACGGTATCCGGAGAAAATGCAGAGACAATAGAAGGTGCTAGAATAAAGGACGACAAGCATATTTATCATTCATTTGAGGCATATCGGAAGATGAAAAAGGCATTATCTGAAGCCGGAAAAAACATAGAAGAATATGAGCGGGCAGAACTCGATGAAATTGGTCGAATTCTTACACTAAATACAGAGCATGAATCCATTGAGAAGGAATTAATTGATTCCGGTATTGGAATGAGTAAAGAGGAAATTGACAGTTTAATTAATTTAAGAAAAGAAGATGGCAAACCATTTAGTAAGTGGCATTCTTTTTCATTGAAATTGTTAAATATTCTGATACCTGAAATGTATGAACAACCTAAAGAACAGATGACGTTATTGAGTGAAATGAAGCTGTTAAAGTCGTCAGATGAACTTTATAAAGGATTAAAATATATTCCGCAGGAGGCAATGACGAATGAAATATATAATCCCGTAGTAGTTCGTTCTGCGCGTATTGCTGTTAAAGCATTAAATGCAGTAATAAAAAAATATGGAAATCCGGAATTAGTTGTTATTGAAATGCCGAGGGATAAAAATGACGAGGAACAAAAACAGCGTATTAAGCAGGAACAAAGCAGAAATGAAAAGGAATTAAAAGAAATTATTGACAAGATAAAATCGGAATATGGCATACAAGTTACATCGGCACATTTCAGAAATCATAAGCAACTGGCATTAAAACTTAAATTGTGGAATGAACAAGAAGGAATATGCCTTTATTCAGGAAAACAAATTGATATTAATCAATTACTGACAGCTTCTGACATGTATGAAATAGACCATATTATACCGTTATCTATTTCGTTTAATGATAGTAGAAATAATAAGGTATTAGTTTATGCAACTGAAAATCAGGAGAAAGGACAGACAACGCCGTATAAGTATTTAACAATGTTACATAGGGGGTGGGGCTGGAATGAGTATGTAGCTAAGGTTAATGAACTTCATCGGAAGAAAAATATTAATTATAAAAAGGTCGAAAATCTATTATTTATGAAAGATATTACAAAGATTGATGTTTTAAAGGGCTTTATTAACAGGAATCTTAATGATACCAGATATGCCTCAAGAGTTGTGTTAAATACGTTGCAGAGTTTTTTCAGAGCAAATGAAACAGGGACGAAAGTATCTGTTATCTGCGGTGCTTATACAAGTCAGATGCGAAAAAATATGAGATTAGATAAGAATCGGGAGGAATCTTTTGCACATCATGCGGTAGATGCTTTGTTAATTGTATATTCTCAAATGGGATATAATACGTTTAGAAAATTGCAGGGAGAATTTATCGACTTTGAAACGGGAGAAATTCTGAATCCTGAGATGTGGAAAGAAAATATGACAGATGAAGTATACGAGAAGTGTTTGTATGGACAAGAAGGGCAAAAATGGCTAGAAATACGAAACAATATTAAAGAAGCAGAAAAGCATGTAAAATATTGGCATAAGGTTGATAAAAAATGCAACCGTGCACTATGCAATCAAACTATTTACGGAACAAGAAATTTGGATGGTGGGGTATATAAGATTAGTAAAATTAAAGATATTCGAAGTATAGACGGATATAAGAAATTTGCTGAAATGATAAAGAAAGGAAAACAGAATAGCTTTTTAATGGCAAGGAATGACCCTAAGACATTTGCCTCTTTATTAGAGATATGTGAGCGGTATAAAGATGCCAAGAATCCTTTTGTGCAGTATGAAAAAGAAACAGGGGACTGGGTGCGTAGATATGCGAAAAAAAATAATGGACCGAAGATTGTCAGCTTAAAATATGTAGACGGTGAAGTGAATTCATGTATAGACGTTTCACATAAATATGGATATGAAAGAAACAGCAGAAAGGTTATTTTAGCAAGTTTAAATCCATATAGAATGGATGTATATTACAATAAAAATGACAGTAAGTATTATCTGATTGGAATAAAGCAGTCTGATGTAAAATTTGAAGCAGGAAAATCGGTAATTGATGAGGAAGCATATACGCGGATTTTACAACAGGAAAAAATGTTACAGGAAGGACAAGGCAGAGCAGACTTGGAAAAACTGGGCTATGAATTCAGACTGTCATTTTATAGAAATAATATTATTCAGTATGAAAAAGGAGGAGAGATTTTTACAGAGAGATTTCAGTCGAGGACAATGCCGACTCAGAGAAATTATATTGAAACAAAACCTGTTGACAGAGCAAAGTTTAATAGACAGAATTTAGTGGGGCTGGGAAAGACAACGTCCATAAAAAAAGTTCATGTGGATATTTTGGGTAATCAATATATTACAGAAAAAGAAATATTCTCATTTGAATGTTGACAAAACACACTATTAGATGTACCATATAGCTATGGAAAATTATTTACACTAACTCAAGTTTTCCAGAGCTACTAAAACAAGGCTTTATGCCGAAACGAAGGAACATCGACGGATGTTCCTTTTTTTTATACAAAAATAGGAGGGGAAAATGGCGTATCGTGTAATTATGATTGAAAATGAGGTTTCTATAAAAGTTAAATTAAACAATTTGATTATATCAAAGGGGTTAGAAAAAGATGTGTGGATTCCATTGGAAGATATTTCGGTAATTGTTATGGATAACTTAACGACAACAATTACAGTAAGAACTTTAACGACATTTGCTGAATATGGAATTGAACTTGTTATATCTGATACAAGTCATCAGCCGGTAGGAATTTATGGAGCATTGGCAAATCACAGCAGGGCAACAAAGGTACAATTAAAGCAGATTGATTATTTTACAGAGAAAAATAAGGATAATTTATGGATAGAAATTGTCCGGCAAAAAATTGCAAATCAATGTCAGGTTCTGGAATTGTTGGAGAAAAACAAAACTGCATTTGAAAAAATGTATGATTATAGAGAACAGGTGCAGCCGGGAGATATTACAAATAGAGAGGCGCATGCTGCAAAGGTTTATTTTAATACATTAATGGGGACAACATTTTCAAGGGGAAATGAAGATATCTTATTAAATTCGGGGCTGGATTACGGTTATGCCATTATTCGTTCTTATTTGTCCAGAGTATGTGTGGGATATGGACTGAATCCCCAGATTGGCATACATCATAAAAATGAATATAACAGGTTTAATTTATGCGATGATTTGATTGAACCAATTCGTCCGGTTGTGGATTATTATGTATACCGGTTGTTACAGGAAGAGGAATATTTTTCATCAGAACATCGAAGAAAAATAGTAAATTTGTTAAATCATAAAATACAGTATCAAAATAAGAAAATGTATGTCTGTAATATGTTAGAAACATATGTGGAACAGGTAGCATCATTGGTTATGGGGAAACGTGACACAATCTGTTTTCCGTCTGTAGCAGATTACATAGGTGAAGAGGATGAAATATAAAGTAATGAGAATGTTGTGTATGTTTGATTTGCCTGTGGAAACAGGAGAAGAACAACGGGCGTATAGACAATTTAGAAAAAATATAATGAAAGAGGGATTTATAATGATGCAGTATTCCGTATATGTAAGGACATGTCCGAGTAAGGAATTTGCAGAGCGTATTGAAAAAAGAATTAAAAGAATTGTTCCGGCAAAGGGAAATGTACGATTAATCTCAATTACGGAAAAACAGTATCAGGATATGAAGATTATGAAGAAAAAAACAGGGGAATCATACGGTTAGACGGAGAAGAAATTGGAAGAAAATACTTTCGATTAATAAAATATGCCGATAGAGCAAGTATGATAGAAACAATAAAAATCGGTAAAACCAATCTGCTTACACAGTGCATACGATATTTTTTAAATGATTTTGACTGCCAGCAGCAGATGAGTTGACGAGAATTTAACAAAAATCTATCTCATGCTGAATAAAATGCTAGAAAGAAATATTGTAAATCTTCAATTAGATTATCAGTATTCGGATTTGTGGGACATTGTTCAAAAATCTGAAGTGTATTTATCGGACAGCCGGCATATTGAGGAAGCATCGGATTTTGAGCTGGTAAATCTATGTATTGACATTATAAAACAATTATTAGAAATTAATCCGGAAAAAACAATGATACTATGGGAAAATATAGACCATTTATTGACAACGGAAGAATATGAATATGTAGTTAAGGCATGTGAAGATATTACGAAAAAGTATGATATTTATTTTATATTTACAACAAGCCTGCAACAATATGTTTATGTTACTGAATCTACAATAGAGGGTATTCATGTATATAATGCAGAAAACTTTATTTTTCCGGAGATTGAAAAAGTACAAAATTTTGTAAATAATCATTACCCTTACTATAAAGAGTGGAGTAAAGAAGAACTCTATAAGGCAATAAAGAATAATGTGCACAAAATTGGAATGAAAGGATATTTGGAAGAAGACAAAAATATAGTTGTTTTGAAATTAATCAATGATACATTCATCGAAAAAGAGGTAAAAAAGGAGCAGGCACATTTAGAAGAAAGTTCTTTTTTACTGCACGGGAATATGTTATAATTATTATGTTAGTAGTTACTGAAATGTTTATAATAGTCTTTTGTGGAAGACGTTTCATAAGGGCAATTTGACATTTTAGTAACTGGAAGATTTGAGTTAGTGTAAAACGATAGTCATGTGTAAATACTGCATATATGATTTTAGTAACTGGAAGATTTGAGTTAGTGTAAAACTGATTACATCGAAGAAATGCAGCGGATGGGATTTTAGTAACTGGAAGATTTGAGTTAGTGTAAAACCCGATGAGCATACAGATAATTTGGGACAATATTTTAGTAACTGGAAGATTTGAGTTAGTGTAAAACCAGTTAGTCCGAAAGCCGTTAGATAATCTGATTTTAGTAACTGGAAGATTTGAGTTAGTGTAAAACAAAAACTTCCGCTTCATAAATCTGTGGTTGATTTTAGTAACTGGAAGATTTGAGTTAGTGTAAAACACTTATTTCTTGCTTCAGCTTCCTTCATTCATTTTAGTAACTGGAAGATTTGAGTCAGCATAAAGCTTGCTATCACACCTGTAAAAATGTATAATTATTTTAATAACTGGCAAACATAGGCTGGTATAAAATTGAATATGCCTATATCGTTTAGGGTGATATATTTTAGTAACTGGAAGATTTGAGTTAGTGTAAAATAAGGTGTAAGCTATTAATATATCAATACGAAGCTAAAATAATTATTCGAATTTCATGATTTTTCTATAACAAAAGGGATATAAAGATTAAGTGTCTTCCCCAAAACAAAACATTTACAATTTCCCACACTTTGTTATAATAAACATTGATTTGTTCAAAACCATGCAGAACAGATATTGCTGAAAATCAGAACAAAAAGGTAGGAAAGAACACGAATGGATATTATAGGAAAATTTGGAAATATGGTGGGAAACGAAGCGTTAAAAGACCCTGACAAAGCCCGCCGTCTTCTGCTTGCCGGATACCGGCTTCAGGAGAAAAAACTACAGCTTTTTCCGGACCGGGAGCTTCCGCTGTCCGGGCAGTATGCGGCGCGGGTGGTCATGAAAAATATAATTCAGGCACTTGCAAAACCGCAAAATTCGGCAATGATGAGCATTTTCGTTCCGGGAGAACTTCTAACGGCGGCGGGACTGACACCGTATTCTGTGGAAGCGCTGTCCTGTTTTATAGCAGGTACAAAATGTGAGCAGATATTTTTACGCAAAACCGAGGAAGAAGGATTTCCGGAAACCATGTGCTCATATCACAGAGTTTTTCTGGGCGCAGCGCTGACCGGCATTTTACCGGCGCCGAAATGTATGATTTATACCAATCTTGCCTGTGACGGAAATATGATGACATTTCCTTATTTAAAGGAAAAATACAGCTGTCCGGGCTTCTATATTGATGTTCCATATGAAAAAACGCAGTCTTCAATCAAATATGTTGCAAATCAGCTAAAAGAACTGAAACATTTTCTGGAAGACATTACCGAAAAGAAAATTACAGAAGAAGCGGTGGAAAATGCCGTTACAAACAGCAGAAAAGCGGCGGCACATTTTAAGAGCCAGCTTGCTTTGCGCAAAGACCATGACCCGGTGACATCTCTCACCAATGAATTATATGCGATTTTTATGTGTCATCTGCTGGCGGGGTCGGAAACATCGCTTAAATACACCGAGCTGCTTCTTGAAGATGTAAAAAATGCACCGAAGGGGGAGGGACTTCATGTTCTTTGGATGCACATTATGCCGTTTTTACAGCAGCCGGTGAAAGAGGCATTTAATTACAGTAAAACCATGCACATCAGCGCATGCGATTTTGTAGCAGACGGATTCCGTGAAATGCAGGCAGATGACCCATATGAGGCAATGGCGGAGAAAATGGTTCACTGCATTTATAACGGAAGCGTAAGTGAGAGAATCCAGATGGCAGAAAAACTTGCCAAATTAACAGATGCAGATGGCGGAATCCTGTTTGCACACTGGGGCTGCAAGGGAACCATCGGGGCATCCGGTCTGATAAAAAAGGCATTGGAAGATGCAGGACTTCCGACAATGATTTTGGACGGCGACGGTTGCAATCCGGCAAATACCAGTGACGGACAGGTGTCCACCAGACTTCAGGCATTTGCGGAAATGCTGGAAAAGAACAAGGAGGAAAAACATTCATGATTCATTATGTTTGTAAATATACCCCGACAGAACTGTTTCAGGGCTTTGGAGAAAAATGTGCGGTTTTGGAAGAAATGCCGGAAAATTTTGAAATGTCGGACCAGATTGCCCATGCAAATCTGTGCGGCTTCGGAAAATCTGTGATTCAGGCGGTGCTGGAAGGAAAAGCAGAGGAACTGGTGCTTGTCAACTGCTGTGATTCTATGCGGCGCGTGTATGATATTGTAGAAAGCACCGGAAAATGTAAATTTCTTTATATGCTGGATATTCCGCATGACGATGAGGAATGTGAAAAAGTGAAATTTGCCGCGTCAATCTGCCGGTTGAAAGAAGCTTATGAAGAATATTCCGGAAAAAAATTTGATAAATCACTGTTTTTGAAAGCATTTGAACAAAAGGATACCGAAAATAAACCGTATATTGGTGTGCTGGGCGTGCGTGTGAGCGGCGTGCTAGAGCAGATGATTCGCGAAAATATCCAGATGAACGTAGAAAATCTGACCTGTACAGGCGGGCGCAGGCTGGCGGTGATTCCAGAAGATATGCAGAAAATGGACGAAGAAGCAATGTTTCTTGCATATGCGGATGCACTGCTTTGCCAGATGCCGTGTTTCAGAATGAACAACAGCACCCGCAGAAACCGGCTGTATCTGGATCCGTATTTAAAAGGAATCATTTATCATACAATTAAGTTTTGTGATTATTACGGATTTGAATATGCAAGTATTAAAAAGAACATCAAAGTTCCGATGCTTAAAATAGAAACGGATTTTACAAGTCAGAGCGCAGGACAGTTACTGACGAGAATCCAGGCATTTTCAGAAACGATAGAAGGTGCGGACGATACCAATCCGGGAAAGGAAATCAGCGAGGAGGCAAAGAAAAGAATGGAATCAGGAGTTTACTATACAGCCGGAATTGACAGCGGTTCAACCAGTACAGATGTGGTCATTTTGGATCAGAACGGAAAAATTAAGTCGACAATGATTATCCCGACCGGCGGCGGGGCAATGATGAGTGCGGAAAAGAGTCTGGAACTGGCGGTGGAAAAAGCCGGTATTCAAAAGGAAGAAATCGTAAGAATCGTGACGACGGGATATGGACGCGCTTATATTGACAGCGGCGATGACAGTATCACAGAGATTACCTGCCACGCAAAAGGAGCACATTATCTGAACCCGCGGGTGCGTACGGTCATTGACATCGGAGGACAGGATATTAAGGCAATCAGCATTGACGAAAACGGCGCTGTAAAGAATTTCCTGATGAATGATAAGTGCGCGGCGGGAACGGGACGTTTTCTTGAAATGATGGCAAGAACGCTCGGACTTTCACTGGAGGAAATGAGTACAAAGGGACTGGAGTGGAAGGAAAATGTTGTGATTTCCAGCATGTGCACGGTTTTTGCGGAATCGGAAGTGGTATCCCTCGTTGCCCAGAATAAAAATGTGGCAGACATTATCCACGGCTTAAATGTTTCTGTCGCTTCAAAAGTAGGGGCGCTTGCCGCCCGCCTTGGAAAGAACAATCCGGGAGAATATATGATGACCGGCGGCGTTGCCAAAAACAAAGGAATCACCAATGCCCTCGAAGAAAAGCTCGGCGCAAAGCTGTATATCTGCGATGAGGCACAGCTTTGCGGTGCGCTGGGAGCGGCGCTGTTTGCGTATGAGAAGTGCAAGAAGGGGGAATAGGCGGATATTGTTGTGAATTTCAATACACATATCTTTTCTATTAAGATAGATCGAGAAACTGCCACAGATACAATTGGTTTTATTCCTCGATTTAAAACACCTATTTTGGTAAATATGCTGCTGGATAGAGAATATATTGGTATGGATAATGATTTAGAAATTAGTGACAAGGAAATTCTAATAAAAAAGATAATTACAAAGTTATTGAAAATATTATTTGCAGAAATACAATATACTGTGTCTATGCGATATAAAAGAAAAGTACAAATGTGAATTTATGGAGAGATTATGATGAAAAAATCATTATGCTATTCTGCAATAACGCTTGCAGTAACTCTTGTTATTGGTCAGATATTACTTATTTTGTTTTCTGAAGGAAATTCAATTGGTTCATCTGTCTTGTTTATTTTAATGAACTTAACGCCAATGTTTGTTGCGATTGCTTTTGCAAAAGCAGATGGGCGGAAAGCAGTGCTCAAAGATATGTTTTTGCAGAGAGAGTCCATCTACTCATATATCTTGGCAATCGGTAGTGTATGCGTATATTATGGTGTTTCATTTATAATGGGAAATATATCGTTGACAGGCGGAACAATTATTTCAGTATTGGTATATATGCCATGGACAATCCTGCAAGGTGGATTAGAAGAATGTGGTTGGAGATGGTATTTGCAACCAAAGTTTAATATAAAGTCATATGTATTAAAAATGTTCTTAATATCAATCGTGTGGTTTTTATGGCACATTCCAATTTATAGATTACCTTGGATTACAGCTGGATCTAGTAATTATCTAATATTCTATCTAATGATATTAGGAAATACATTTATGTTTGGAACAATAAAAGAATATTCCAAAGGTGTGTTGCCCTGCGTAATCGCACATATTTTAATAGATTCGCTAGCTGCAGCGATGCTTGTAGGAAGCAATATTGTTAAAATTGGAATATTGGTAGCGTTTGAAATGGCGATATCTATTTTTATAGTTAAAGTAAGAAATAGAAAGTGATAACTTCCAATCTGGCAGTGAGATTGGAACTCAGCGACAACTCGGAATTTACAGAACTACAAAGAAAGGATACATATTATGGAAGGAAGATTAATA
>OCHD01001685.1_pt1 | contig 13844 bp, 9 predicted proteins | sample 1538481 | NCBI WGS metagenome assembly OCHD01 (sample SAMN04571699, study PRJEB22368) | human gut metagenome | biome: human gut; material: stool | host: Homo sapiens | place: Luxembourg | collected 2012-09-07
GCGGGACGCCCCCGGCGTGGTCATCGGCTTCTACCAGCAGCCCAACGGCCTTCTCGCCGACACGGAGGTCGACATGGCCACCCTGCTCACCGGCCTGCATCTGGACCGCAAGGGCGCCTACCTCATCACCCGCGACGGCGCGGTGCTGGCCTCCAGCACCGCCGGCATCGGCGATGACAGCGCCGTGCTGGACTGCCTGAACCGGCTGGAGTGCGGCGGCGCCCTGCAATCGTTCCGCTGCGGCGGACATCTGTATTACGGCGCCCGCTCCGCCTGCGAGGATTACGGCCTGTACATCTATTTCCCCGCCCTGTCCGTCTTTTCCTCCACCCTCACCGCCGCCGCAGTGTTCATCGCGCTGTACGGCGTCTTCTGGGTGCTGCTGTTCGGCCTCAAGACCCGGGAGCTGTCCGACAGCCAGCGGGAGCTGCGCCGCAGCAACAGCCAGCTGCAAAAGACGGTGAACATGCTCCATTCTCTGGAGAACATCTACTTCACCATTTTCTATGTGGATCTGGAGCTGAACCGCTTCGACACCGTGTTCCTGGCCCCATGGCTGGACGGCTTCCTGCCGGAGGATTTCAGCTACTCCAAGCTGAAGGACCGCTTCACCCATCTGCTGGTGCTGGAGCAGTACCGCGATGAGCTTGACCGCCAGATGAGCAGTGCCGCCATCCGCGAAACCCTCCGCAGGGACAACCTCTCCGATGTGCGCCACAGCTTCTACGTCGACTATCAGGCCTACCGCGGCGATGCCGTCAACTGGTGCCGCGTCACCGTGACGGCGGTGGACTTCGATGAGGAGGGTACCCCCCTCCACGTTCTGGTGGTGCTCCAGGACATCAACCGCGAAAAGACAAAGGAAGCTGAGTACCAGGCCCAGATCATGGAGGAGGCCCAGTCCGCCCGTCTGGCCAACATGGCCAAGAGCGAGTTCCTCCGCCGCATCAGCCACGACATCCGCACCCCCGTCAACGGCATTCAGGGCTACCTGGCCATGGCCGCTCAGGCCCCCAATGACATGGAGCTTCAGACCAGATGCCGCCAGCGGGCCGGCACCGCCCTGAACACCCTGCTGGATCTGGTGAATAACGTTCTGGATATGAGCAAGCTGGAAAGCGGCCAGCTCCAGCTGGAGCATAAGTCCTTCGCTCTGGCGGACATTCTGAATGAGGTCCGCGTCACCAACGAGCCCTACGCCGCCGAGCACGGCATCGCCTACACCGTGGAGTGCCTGTGGGACACCGATAACGCGCCCCGTCTCATCGGCAGCCCCTCCCACCTCCGCCAGATCCTGATGAATCTGGTGAGCAACGCCATCAAGTACGGCCGCAGCGGCGGCTGCATCCGGCTCACCGGCCGTGCGCTCCCTGCCGACGGCGACAGCGCCGTCTACCAGTTCACCTGCGCCGATAACGGCATCGGCATGAGCGAGGAGTTCCAGCAGCACATCTTCGAGCCCTTCATGCAGGAGTCCGACGATGCCCGCACCCGCTATCAGGGCACGGGCCTGGGCCTGTCCATCGTGAAGCGTCTGGTGGAGGCCATGGGCGGCCAGATCACCTTCACCAGCCGGAAGGGCGTGGGCACCACCTTCTGCGTCACCCTGCCCTTTGAGATCGACCGCCATTACGCCCCCGACCCCGATGAGGAGGAGACGGAGGGTTCCTCCTGGCTGGAGGGCATCCACGTCCTGCTGGCGGAGGACAACGAGCTGAACATGGAGATCGCCGAGTTCCTGCTGCTGGACCGCGGCGCCTCCGTCACCCGCGCCTGGAACGGCAAGGAGGCGCTGGACGCCTTCGCCGACGCGCCGGATGGCGCCTTTGACGTGATACTCATGGACATCATGATGCCGGTGATGAACGGTCTGGACACCGTGCGGGCCATCCGCGCGCTGGACCGTCCCGACGCTGCGGAGATCCCCATCATCGCCATGTCCGCCAACGCCTTCTCCGATGATATCCAGCAGAGTCTGGACGCCGGCTTCAACGCCCATGTCGCCAAGCCGATAGACGCGTCCCTGCTGGCGCAGACGTTACGAAAATTTGTCCCCCCCCCCGTGTCCGTAAGAAGAAAGCATCCGTCCCCCACGTGCAGACTCCCTGAGACGGAGCCGCCATCGGAAGCGTAAAAAGCACGGCATGACGCGAATGCCTCGCGCCATGCCGTGCTTTTCGTTTTCCACATGATGTGCTCATGCCCGGGAATAAAAATTTTTTTGTCGATGAAACATTTCACCGTCCCCACGTGTATGTAGTATGAAGGGCCTTTCAGACAGCAAGGAGATCGATCTATGACAGAGCAACAGTTTTCCCCTCTGGCAGAGCGATATATGGATACGGTGTTCCGGGTGGCGTACAGCTATCTGCGCTCCCCCGCCGACGCCGACGATGTGACCCAGGACGTGCTGCTGCAGCTGTACAAAACGGACAAGGCGTTCGATGACGACGCCCATGTGAAGAACTGGCTGATCCGCGTTACGGTCAATCGGTGCAAAAATATACTCCGCGCCCCGTGGCACAGGACGGAGGACATCGCCGACTATGAAAACAGCCTGACCTTTGAGGAGCCTCAGTGTCAGGAGCTGTTTGAGGCGGTGATGGCTCTGGACCGGCGCTACCGCGTGCCGGTGCTGCTGTACTATTACGAGGGCTACCGCCAGAAGGAGATCGCCGGCCTCATGGACATACCGGAGGAAACGGTGCGCACACGGCTGGCCCGCGCCAGAGAGAAGCTGAAACACATTTTATCGGAGGTGCCGCAGACATGACAGAGCACGAGCTTTTCCAAAAGACCTTCTCCACACTGCACGCCTCCCCCGACACACTGATGGAGGTTCAGAAAACCATGGAGAACAGCAAAAAGACCCACCGCACCCTGCGCAAGGGTGTGGTCATCGCCATCGCCGCCGCCCTGATGCTGACGGTGGCCGCAGCAGCCGGCGTAGTGCATCTCATCAAGGCGGACGTGACCCCCGCCGACGGCGTCAGCGACACCACGCTCCACGCCTTCACCGATGATATGGACGCCTCCACCCCCACGGTGGAGGGCAACTCCGGTGAGCTCATCACCGTACCGGACATGGAGCGTATCCCCGGCGATGTGGAGACGGTGCAGCGCCTGGTGGGCGACTACCTGTCCAAGCTGGACGCCGGCCTCACCGTTGGCAGCACCACCATCACACTGGGGACATTCCTCATCGACGAGAGCGGCTGCGGCATCCTGACCTACGCCGTGGACGATCCCGAGGGCGTGTCCTATGAGGAGGCCGGCTACGGCGAGGTCTACGGCCTGCCGCTGGAGCCCCGCATGTACCTGCGCTCCCCCGACTACCAGCAGGGCGGCAGCATCAATGTCAAGCTCCACGTGGACAAGACTACCAGCACCGCCACCCATCTGGACGTGGTGGCCTACTTTGCCGCCGGCGAGACGTATCAGAAGGGCGACAACCTCTACTTCACCGTTTACGACGGCGGCGCGGAGGGCAAGGAGCCCTACGCTGTGGCCATCCAGCCCCGCACCTACGCCCCCGTCCGGACCTTCACCGCCGCCAACGGCGAAACAGCCCGCATCTCCGCCGTGGGCATCACCATGGACAATGCCTCCCCCGCGCAGGAGCTGACCGTTCAGGAGCTGACCCTGCACTATGCCGACGGCACCTCCTACGCGGTGAGCAGCGACAGCCAGAACCTGATGAACTGGGTGCTGGGCTACATCTACGGCGACGGCGAGACCGCCCCCTTCGCTCACGCGGTATACATCTTCAACCGTATGGTGGACGTGGACACCGTTACCTCCGTGTCCCTCGACGGCCGCTGGTTCGACTTCACCGCCGAGCAGCACATCCCCGTGCAGCTGACCTACCTGCGTGCCCCCTGCGGAGCGGCTTTTGCCGCTCCGCTTTTCTTTTTCCATTTCCCTATTGACAAGATAGGCTATTCGTCCTATAATCCCCAGTAGATTAGTAGGTAAATTGTACACAGGAGGCAACGAACATGCAAAAACCGCTTCTTACCATAGAAAACCTGCACGCCGGCGTCGAGGGCAAGGAGATCCTCCGCGGCGTGGACCTCACCATCGGCGCAGGGGAGACCCACGTGCTGATGGGCCCCAACGGCACCGGCAAGTCCACCCTTGGCTGCGCCATCACCGGCAGCCCCGCCTATACCGTCACCGCCGGCCGCATCCTGTTCGACGGCGAGGACATCACCCAGCTTCCCGTCAACGAGCGTGCCAGACGCGGCATTTTTCTGTCCTTCCAGAACCCGCTGGAGGTCCCCGGCGTCACCCTCAGCGCCTTCATCCGCACGGCGCTGGAGCAAAAGCCCGGCAGCCGCCTGCGCCTGTGGGACTTCAAGAAGAAGCTGAAGGACGCCATGGCCCTGCTGGATATGGACGAGAGCTACGCCGACCGCGACCTGAACGTGGGCTTCTCCGGCGGTGAGAAAAAGAAGGCCGAGATATTGCAGATGCTGATGCTGGAGCCCCGCCTGGCCATTCTGGACGAGACGGACTCCGGCCTGGACGTGGACGCGGTACGCACCGTGTCCCACGGCGTCCGCCTCTACCGCGAGCGGCAGCATGGCGCGCTGCTCATCATCACCCACAGCACCCGCATTCTGGAATCCCTGCCGGTGGACGCCGCCCACGTCATGGAAAACGGCGTCATCGTAAAGAACGGCGGGCCGGAGCTGGTAGACACCATCAACGAAAAGGGCTTCACCGGCCTTCAGCGGCAGTGAACGGAGGTGCCGTCATGCGCGAAAAGACCTATGTAGACGACATCGACCGCAGCGTATACGACATCCGGGACGCGGAGCACGATGCCTACCGCATGGAGGCGGGCCTGACCCCCGCCATCGTGGAAAAGCTGTCTCAGGAGAAGAACGACCCCGTCTGGATGCAGCAGTTCCGTCTCCACTCCCTGCAAATTTACAACGAGACGCCGCTGCCGGACTGGGGCCCGTCGCTGGCGGGTCTGGACATGGACCATATCGCCACCTACGTCCGGCCCAACACAAAAATGCAGAACGACTGGAAAAACGTGCCTCAGGACATCAAGGATACCTTTGAGCGTCTGGGCATTCCCGAGGCGGAGCGCAAGTCTCTGGCCGGCGTGGGCGCCCAGTACGATTCCGAGCTGGTGTACCACAATGTCCGCGCCGAGGTGGCAGCTCAGGGCGTGGTCTATACCGACATGGAGAGCGCGCTTCACGGCGAGTACGCCGACATGGTGCGCAAGTACTTTATGAAGCTGGTGCCCCCCACCGACCACAAGTTCGCCGCGCTCCACGGCGCGGTGTGGTCCGGCGGCTCCTTCGTGTACGTCCCCAGGGGCGTGCAGGTGTCCATCCCTCTCCAGTCCTACTTTCGGCTGAACGCCAAGGGCGCCGGCCAGTTCGAGCACACCCTCATCATCGTGGACGAGGGGGCCAGCCTCCACTTCATCGAGGGCTGCTCCGCCCCCAAGTACAACGTGGCCAACCTCCACGCCGGCTGCGTGGAGCTGTACGTCAAGAAGAACGCCAAGCTGCGCTATTCCACCATCGAAAACTGGTCCAAGAACATGTATAACCTCAACACCAAGCGGGCGCTGGTAGAGGAAGGCGGCGTCATCGAGTGGGTGTCCGGCTCCTTCGGCTCCCACACCGGCTGTCTCTACCCCATGAGCGTCCTGAAGGGCGACGGCTCCCGCATGACGTTCACCGGCGTCACCTTCGCCGGCGCGGGGCAGGATCTGGACACCGGCGCCAAGGTGGTACACATCGGCAAAAACACCAGTTCGTATATGAACACCCGCTCCATCAGCAAGAGCGGCGGCGTCAGCACCTTCCGCAGCAGCGTGGTGGTGGAAAAAACCGCCAAGGGCGCCAAGTCCTCGGTATCCTGTCAGTCCCTGATGCTGGATTCGGAGTCCCGCTCCGACACCATCCCCGCCATGGATGTCCGCACCCGTGACGCCGCCATCGGCCACGAGGCCCGCATCGGCAGCATCAGCGGCGACGCCGTGTTCTATCTCATGAGCCGCGGCCTGACGGAGGAGGACGCCCGGGCCCTGATCGTCAGCGGCTTTGCCGACAACGTCTCCAGAGAGCTGCCGGTGGAGTACGCCGTGGAGATGAACAACCTCATCCGCCTTGAGATGAAGGGCAGCATCGGCTAAGCGGGAAAGGAGTCTGTAAATGGAAACGATCCTGGTAAATAAACTGCCCACCCGCACCTGGAACCGGCTGGGCGTCAACGAAACGGCCCTCCTCTGGGACGAAGCGGGCGCCGTGGACGGCGGCACGGAGGTGCTGTCCGCCGACGGACGGCTGGAGCTGTCCGCCGATGCCCCCTACGCCCGCAGAACGGTGGAGATCACCGCCGCCCGGGGCCAGCGCGTCACCGTGTACGAGATGTTCCGCGGCGGCGATCACCTCCATGTCCGGACGGTGCTGCGGCCCGAAAGGGGCGCGGTCATCCGTCTGGTGCAGGTGCAGGTCATGGATGAGCACGCCGTCCTGCGCAGTGAGGTCTCGGCCCACTGTCCGGAAGGCAGCTCCGTGGAGCTGTACCGCCTGCTTCCCGGCCGGGGCGACACCTACGCCGACGACCGGCTGACGCTGGCCGACGGTGCGTCCCTGAAGGCCGCCATGGGCTATCTGGGCCGGAAGCAGCAGGTCATCGACCTGAATCTGGCCGTGGACCATGTGGGCCGGAACACCCGCAGCGACATCGACGTGTCCGGCGCTCTGTCCGACAGCGCCAAAAAGGTGTTCCGCGGCACCATCGACTTCAAGAACGGCTCCGCCGGCTCCACCGGCAGCGAGCAGGAGACGGTGCTGCTGCTGGGCGATGATGTGGTGAACAGGACCGTGCCCCTGATCCTCTGCGCCGAGGAAAACGTGGAGGGCACCCACGGCGCCACCATCGGCGCGCTGGATGACGACACCCTGTTTTACTTTGAGAGCCGCGGCTTCGACCGCGATGCGGCGGAGCGCCTGATGGCCCGTGCCGCCGTGGAGCGTCTGGCCCACGATCTGGGCGACGACGCCACCGCCGAGACGGTGCAGCATGAATTGAACGGAGGTATGTGACATGACCAACGCCTATCGAAAGGACTTCCCCCTGCTGATGGCGCAGGACATCGCCTATCTGGACAACGCGGCCACGGCCCAGCGGCCTCAGTGCGTGCTGGACGCGGTGAACCGCTTTTACTGTGAGCAGAACGCCAACCCCCTGCGGGGCCTGTACCCCCTGAGCGTGGCGGCCACCGATGCCTATGAGAACGCCCGGGCCGCTGTGCGCCGCTTCCTCAATGCCGGAAGCACGTCGGAGATCGTGTTCACCCGCAACACCACCGAGGGTCTGAATCTGGCGGCATACAGCTACGGTCTCAGCCATATCAGGGCCGGCGACGAGGTAGTGGTCTCCATTCTGGAGCATCACAGCGACCTGCTGCCCTGGCAGATGGTGTGCCGCCAGACCGGCGCGGCATTGAAGTTTCTGGAGTGTGAGCCTGACGGCAGTCTGGACCTGAACAGGGCCGAGGCTGTCATCACCGGCAAGACGAAGCTGGTGGCCGTGACCCACGTCTCCAATGTCATCGGCCGCGTCAACCCCATCCGACAGCTGGCCGACATAGCTCACCGGCACGGCGCGGTCATCGTGGTGGACGGCGCCCAGAGCACGCCCCACATCCCTGTGGACGTGCAGGCGCTGGACGTGGATTTCCTGGCCTTCTCCGGCCATAAGGTCTACGGCCCCATGGGCATCGGCGTGCTGTACGGCAAGCGTGCCCTGCTGGAGGAGATGCCCCCCTTCCTCACCGGCGGCGAGATGATCGAGTCCGTTACCCGTGAGGGCGCGGTGTTTGCCGAGCTGCCCCACAAATTCGAGGCCGGCACCGTCAACGCCGCCGGCGCGGCGGGGCTCCGCGCCGCCATTGAGTATGTGGAGTCCGTGGGCTTCGACGCCATGCACCGGCAGGAGCTGGCCCTGACGCAGCGGACGCTGACCGGCATGGCCGATATGCCCCATATCCACGTCATCGGCTCCGACAGAGCCGAGGAGCATAACGGCATCGTCACCTTCACCGTGGAGGGCGTCCACCCCCACGATGTCAGCGAAATTCTGGCCTGCGACGGTGTGGATGTCCGCGCCGGACACCACTGCGCCCAGCCGCTGCTGCAGCATCTGGGATACAGCGCCACGGTGCGGGCCAGCTTCGCCTTCTACAACACGGAAAACGAGGTGGACCGCCTGCTGCAGAGCCTGTCCACCATCAGGGAGCGTATGGGCTATGGAAACTAACCGCTTTTATAACGAGATCCTGACGGAGCACAACCTCCATCCGGAGTTCAAGCACGACCTGCCGGATGCGGACATCGAGCTGGCCGGCGTCAACCCCAGCTGCGGCGATGAGATCCGCCTGAAGCTCAAGACCGACGGCCAGACCATCACCGATGGGGCCTTCGTGGGCAGCGGCTGCGCCGTGTCCCAGGCGTCGGCGGACATCATGCTGGGCATGGTCATCGGACGCCCGCAGGATGAGGCGCTCCGCCTCTGTGAGCTGTTCCAGAAGATGATCCGCGGCGAGGCATCGGAGGATGAGATCGACCAGCTGGAGGAGGCCGGCGCTCTGCGTGACGTGGCCCACATGCCGGCGCGGGTAAAGTGCGCCATGCTGGGCTGGCGGACGCTGAACGAGGCCCTCCGCAGCAAACATGACAAGCCAAATTTCTGACGCGATCGTTTCTCCCCCAACAGGACAAGGGGCGGATATGCGTTTTTCGCATATCCGCCCCTTGTCCTGTTCTGCTTTTCCCCGTTCTCCCGATTTTTCCTGACAAATCGGGAGGATTTTTTTAATTCTTCATCATGCGCTGCGCAAACTGCGCCGCCTCGTCGGCGATGTGGGGCAGCTTCACAAGGCTCCCCCTCTCGTTGGCCGTCTCCAGCAGACAGAAGTGGGGCGGCAGGAAGAAGGATTTGTTCATATTCAGTGCCGAGATCAGCTGCCGTGCCAGCAGGTCGCCGCCGGAATAGCCGGACACCACCAGCCCGAACAGCCGCTTATCGTAGAACCGGCTTTGCCGGAACAGCGCCGTCATCCGGTTGACGCAGGCGGTCAGGTTTGCCGCCAGCGCATCGTTATAATTGGCGCACAGCATCACCAGCGCGTCGCACCGCCGGATGGCGGGATACACCTCCTCCACCATGGGCCCGCCGTAGAAGCAGCCGCCCTGCTCGCCGAAGTGGAGACAGGCGGTGTAGCTGCATCCGTTGCAGTCCGCCATGGTGCCGTTGCGCAGGCAGATCTCCTCCACTGTCACCGTGTCCGGCAGGGCGCTTTTCACCAGCTCCCACAGGGCCAGCGTGTTGGAGGTGCTGCGCTGGGAGGCGTGGAGCGCCAGGATGTGCCGGATGGGGGCGGGCTTTTCCCAGTCCGCCAGACGCCCGATGAGCTCGGCCACGGCGGCGTGAAAGGCTGTGACCTCATCGGTGCCGCCGATCTGGGCCTGGGTGCGGAAGTTCCGCAGGGAGCCAGTGGCCTCCACCAGCGGCCGCCCCAGAAAGGCGCAGCCGGACTGGTTGGCGGCGAACACCATGTCCCGCGCCACGTCCTTTGTGTAAAACTCCCCCACGCCGGTGACCACCAGACCCGCCACGCAGCCACGCAGCAGCGTGGTGCTGCGGCGCAGGCGGGAGAGCATCCGGTAATACGCCTCGCTGCAGCCGCCCTCATCCAGCGCCACGGCAAACAGCAGCCGCTGCCCCGTCAGGCCCTCCAGCCCCGCATCGGGGTCGCGGAACACGCTGCCCTCTGGCAGCAGGGGCTCCAGCAGCTCCCGCAGGGGCGGGCTGTACCGGTTCTCCGGCAATAACACCGTCAGCATGGCCCGCACCTCCTCAGTCGATGGCGCGCAGCCGCGCCGCCGTCTCCGCCAGCCGCGCTTCCAGTGCCGGCGGCAGGGTCAGATGCTCCGTCTCGATGGTGCCGTCCGGTGTCAGCCGGTTGCGGCAGCCCATGAAAATATCGTCCATATACACGGAGGAGTAGTGCCACTCCCGCCGCAGCAGGGCCAGCAGGCTCAGCGCACCGGAGCTGAGGGCCGGGGCCACGTAGGGCTTGAAGCCCAGCTTCCGCATCTCCAGATTGGCGTGGGCCACCCGCTCCGTCAGTTCACGGGAGAGGGCGTCGTCATAGCGGTCGATGGAATTGGCCAGCACCAAATCCTCCCCGTGGGGTCCGAAGGCGCGGCCCTCCGTGAGGTAGGCGGCAAAGCGGGGATCCTTGCGGGCGAAGTACAGCGCTCTTGCGTGCATGACGCCCAGGCCGAAGCCCCGCACCTGACAGGGCCGCAGGCCCGTACCGTCCGGCCCGCCGCCCGCCCGCAGCACCGCGCGGCACAGGGGGTCCACCGGATCGCTGACCACGCAGAACAGGCCCTGATACCCCCTGTCCCGCGCCATGCGGGCGTAGGACGCCGCCAGCTCACGGTTCAGGCCGTACTGGGCCATGCGCACGTCGCCGCCGGTGACGGAGGTGTCCGGCACCATGCGGGAGGCGCAGAACAGGAACACGTCCCCGTCAAACAGCTGCTCCGGCGAGATGATCTCCACCGGCGGCAGGGCCGCGCCGGAGGGCGGCTGGATCTGGTTCAGCTCGAACTCCCAGCGCAGGGCCGCGTTCTCCCGCACATCGCAGATGCCGATGGATGAGACGACATCCCCGCCCATGAGCCGCAGGCCCAGCAGCAGGGTGCTGCCCACATCGCCCAAGGCCAGCAGGTTCACGCGCACTTTTTCCGGCAGGGCCAGACGCCCAGCCGTAACCTTGTTGAAAAGCTCCATGGTCGTTCTCCTCTCGTAGCCATTCGTATCAGTCGCCGGGGCGCATCCGCTTCAGCACCTCGATATCCCCCTCCAGACAGGCGGAGGCGGCACGGCTGGCATCGTAGGCGATGCAGCCGCCCTTGTCAGGGCACAGGGGCAGGATCACCGCCTCGCCCAGACGGTTCAGCGTCAGGGTGCGGGCGTACAGGCTGCGGAACTCCGTTTCCAGCGCCAGCAGGATGTCCCGCGCGTTTTCCAGGCAGCAAAGGCTCAGCTCCCACGCGGTACGGCCGTCCATGGGGCCGAATTCCGGCGAGGCGTAGGGCAGGATGCGGTTCACCGAGGGCTGCAGTCCGCCGGACAGCGGCTCGGCGCGGCGGACGGTGTCGCCGCCGATGAAGGGATACAGCGTGGATTCCACAAACCGCATCCGCAGGTTGGGCAGGTAGTAGATGCCGTCCACCGGATAACCCAGCTGCTCCATGAGGTCGCGGCCCATGCCGGTGAGGTAGCCCACCAGCACCTGGTGTACCGGTGTGTGGGTCTCCTCCAGCAGGGGAGCCAGGCGGCGGATGCGCTTGCCGTCGTGGAGCATGTCGTCCACCAGAATGACGGGGCGGTCAAAGGCGCGGATGGTGCGGACCTGATTCGGCAGCGGCGAGTAATCGGGATAGGCTTCGATGGAATAGGTGCTGAGGTCCGCCTCGTAGACCTTGTCGGTGCGCAGGGTCTTGGTGACGGTGTTGGGCACCGCCACGCCGCGCAGCAGCTTGCCGTAGGGCACGCAGATGTCGGGCCCCAGCACACGGGGCGTCGTGGGCTCCGCCGGCACGCTGTTGCACCGGGTGATGCGCTGGAGCAGGCGGTGGTAGATGACGCCGGCAGACAGGCTCAGCACCAGAGAGCCGGGCTGGAGCCGCGTCAGCATGCTCTGCAGGCGGCGGTGGGCCTCGGCGATGGCGGTCTGCACCCGTGGCGACGTGCTGAGGGGGGCTTTGATGGCCGTCTCCACGTTGCGGCTCAGGACGATGGGGCAGCGCATGTCCACGCCCAGGACGTCGTAGCCCTCCCGATGCTGGACAGGCACAAAGCCCTGAAGCTGCGCCAGCTGACGGCCATAGCCGGAGACGGCGCCCTCCAGCGGGCAGTACAGCGCGTAGGTATATTCGCGGCTGAGTGCGGTGGTCAGCACCTCTGTCAGCAGCAGCTGGCCGAAGTCCAGCTGCCGGTCGCCCCGGGGGACGAACAGGCCGCTGACCAGCAGGGTGCGGCCGCCGGCATTCTGGCGGACCACGGCGCTGAGGGCGGCATCGTTCAGGCGGGCAAACAGGTGCTGGGAGTCCAGGCAGCGGTAGGACGCCGCGCCCAGCACATGGCCGCTGACGCCGTCGGTCAGCAGCAGCAGCTCGTCGCCGCTGGCGCGGAGACGCTCCAGCATGGGGCCGCCGTCATCGGGGAAGATCTGGCGCAGCAGCTGCTCCGTCCGGCTCTCCGGCGCGGGGCAGGGCAGGAAGGCCAGATCCTCCGTCCGCAGCACCGGCTTATCCTGGGGCTCCCGCAGGTACAGGCCCCTGCGGTAGATGAACTCCTGTGCCATGGGGTCGATGAGGTTGGACACGTCACGGTTGGCGTCCACCGCCTCGCGGATGCGGGTGGAGCTGATCTCCTCCAGCTGGGGCGGCAGCTCCAGCACATGGCCGGTGATGCAGGTGTAATCCGCCGGTGCGGCGTCCGGCTCGGTGCGGCGGAAGATCACGTGGTCGAAGGTGTGGATGGAGCCCGGCTGCGGCGGCTTGCGGTAGGAGGATGCGTTGGCCACCACGTCGCTGCCCACCACGATGGAGACGCCGCGGTCCGGAAACGCCTGACGCAGCTGGCGCAGGTTGGCGGGGTTGGCGATGTTCACCGGAAAATCCTCGGGGAAGATGTGGACGTGGAACTCGTTGGCCACGGACATGGCCGCGATGCGGCGGCGGATACGGGTGGGCTGGGTCCGCTTGGACCACGAGAATTCATCAATGGCCAGCAGCACCTCAAAGCCCGCGTCGCGGATGGCGCGGACGATGCCCTTATGCGACAGGGTGAAGGGGTCGAAGGTGCCGGGGAAGAAGGCGATGGGACGGGGCGGGCCGAAATCAAAGCCCTCGCGAAACAGCTGCTCCTCCGTCATGAAGCGGTAGAGCCGCCCCAGCATGGCGGCGCGGTAGTAGAATGTGAGGCCGTGATCCGGCTCCTCGTCGTAGGCGGCCAGCAGCTTCCGCTCCGTCAGCACGAAGGCGCGGCATTTCTCGTGGTCGCCCAGCTCCGCGGAGCCGAACACCCTGCGGCCCAGGACGTACAGCGCCTCCTGGCGCACGGCGTCGTCGATGCCGTACAGACCCCGCATCAGCATGCCCAGCAGCCGCTGACGGCGGCGGCGATAGGCTTCGTCCGCCTCGGGAAAGCGGGTGCGGTAGGTGTCGTAGGCCTCGTAGACCACGCCCACGGTATCCAGCACCGAGGCGGCCACGCGGCTGTCGGCGGCGCTGAGGTTCACCCAGAGGTCGTCCAGCAGCTCATCCAGCTCGGCAGGGGGGAGCCACAGCATAAAGCGGCCCAGATAGTCAGGGATATACTTGGTGAACTCCTGCTGCCCCAGCTCCAGGCCGCGGCACAGCTCCACCGCCACCTCGTTGCGCTGGTCCGCCGTCAGGCGGGGCGCCAGCTCCAGCAGGGCATTACCGGCACTATGGCGCACGGTGACGCGGTCGCTGACCTTGATGAGGTTGGAGAGGTGGGTGGCGATGTGGAGGACAGGGCTGGCGCCGCTGCGGGCAAAATCCGTCAGCAGGCGGATATTGGCCTGCTTGGTGAGCCACGGCGTGGCGGTCTTGAGGTTGTCCAGAAAGATCTCGGACACGGCGTCATCCGCCAGGATGACGGGGGCGCCGCCGGACAGCACGTCCTCCCGCAGCAGGCGCAGGGTGCTGCTGCCGTCGCAGGAGATGTGCTCCAGCGCCCGCAGGGGCGCGGCGGAGCGG
>OCHD01001692.1_pt1 | contig 13801 bp, 13 predicted proteins | sample 1538481 | NCBI WGS metagenome assembly OCHD01 (sample SAMN04571699, study PRJEB22368) | human gut metagenome | biome: human gut; material: stool | host: Homo sapiens | place: Luxembourg | collected 2012-09-07
CTTTCTTTTTTTAATTAATATATCTCATCCGGCCAAGGAACCGGTTTGCCTGTCGCCTTAAACGACGGACGTTGCCCGTCCACTTTCCGTAAATACGTACCCAATTCCCCGGACAGACGCTTTACGATATCGGGATGCTGCCTTGCCACGTCATTATGTTCCCCTATATCCTCCGTGATATTAAACAATTCCTTCTTCCCCGTCTCGTAATAATAGATCAGTTTCCAGTCTCCATTACGGACCGAGCAAGTCGGACCGATTCCCGGCCCGTCATTACCCCATATATTCGGGCAGTTCCAGAATAAGCTACGTCCCACGGAAGGATCTCCCGTACCTTTTAATAAAGGCATGAAACTGACGCCATCTATCGGCTGTACGGTCTTATACCCCTTTATGCCTGCCATCTCCAAGATAGTTGGATAGAAATCCTCGATAATCAAGTATTTATCACATTTGCTTCCCGGCTTCACCACCCCCGGCCAACGCACGATCATAGGCTCACGGACTCCTCCCTCATAGGCGGAGCCTTTACCACTGTTCAAGGGATAGTTTTGTGTATGGATCTCGCCGTCACGCCATCCGGGCTCGCTGGAAAGACCGCCGTTATCGCTCATGAAGATCACGATCGTGTTATCCACCTCGCCATTCTTCTCCAACCAGTCCATCAAATTTTACAAGCTCTGTAACCACATCCACACTCTTATCCATACCCTCTATCAAGGCAGCGTAAGCCGCCTCTTTAGCCGTTAACCCCTTATCGATATATTTCTGGTAGAAACGCTTGTCCTTATCAATCGGGATATGGATCGCATAATGTGACATATATAGGTAAAACGGCTGGTTATATTTCTTAGCCTTGTCCAACGCCTTGATCGCCTCCTGCGTCAAGGCCTCCGTAGCGAAGGTGTCGCTTCCCCAATACTTTTCCAATCCGGGGATAGCGTTCGGAGCGTAAGGTTTACCATCCTTGGTATGCCCGTAATTATTCTCGCCGAGGTAACTGGCGAGACCTCCGGCGGCATGCCCGGCTATATTGACCTCGAATCCCCAATGATGCGGGTCCTCCCCCGGGGTATCGATCGCCCCGAAATGCGCCTTACCGCAATGGATCGTGTGATATCCGTTATTCTTCAATATCTGCACGAATGAAGTACCCACAAACGTATTATTCGTCCCGCCCACTTGGGCCACGCCGTTATAATTCCAATCCGGCAAGGTAAGCACATCGCTCTCCCGATCGGTCGTCTTATCCTTAAAAAGCGTCCAGTTCGTAACCCGGTGACGGGCGGCGTTCGTCCCCGTGATCAAGCTGCAACGGGTAGGCGAGCTGATACTGCTAGCGTAGGCTTGGGTAAACATCATGCCCCCTTTCGCCAATCGCTCCATGTTCGGGGTCTCATATACCTCATTATAATGCGTCTTTTGGATCCAAAAAGGTAAGGACGTATCCTCCCATCCCATATCATCCACCAAGAACAGGATGATATTCGGGGGACGACTGGCACTCTGGGCGTTCGCTACCGCCGATACCGACAATAAAGCGATGGGAATAAACTGAGTCTTCTTCATGATAGGCAACGGATATTTGTATTCTACGAAAGTAGATATATTTCACCGAAAAACAATATTGTTTCATATACAAAATAATATTGTCTTATGTATTATACTTTTCCGGACATAAAATAAGGGGCCCTTGACAAAAAGAGTCCCTTACCTAATATCTTATACCCAATGATTTATCCGGAAAGCCTTAACGCAAACGATCCAAGGAACGTACCAGCGCCTCATCGGCCCCGATATTACGGATCGCCAGATAATCCAAGATCAGATTGACCAACGGGAAGGAAAGAGCGATCTTAACACTTACGCTGGCACCTTCCATATCCCCCTTCAAGGAATAGATCAAGAAGGCAAAGAAACCATAAAAGCCCAATATCAGCAATGCGTTGAACACGCAAAGACGGATTTGCAGGATTCTTTTCTTATATAAGAAGATCGTCACTAAGGCAATGATAGCGATGATAGCAGTCAAGGCAAATAAGCCCCATGCCGGGTATAGTAATTCCGGCTCACCGATCATCGTGCTCAACCCGCTAGCATCGAACGAAAAGAGAGCGTCTCCTTGTTGCAACACGGCCAACGGCAAGAATAAGGTAGCGACCGTAAGCGCCACGATAATTAGCAGGTAAACAGTTTGTATTCTTTGTAACATGGTAATTAGTTCGTTTTAAATGGAAAGGCCGACTCATTTGAGGGTCAGCCTTTCCGATGTTCAAAAATATTTCTTCTTAGAAGTTATTCTTCTCTTTAGCAGGATTCTTGTAATAAACCTTGCCATCCTCGTACTCTTGAGCGGCGATCAACGTTGATTTCGGAAGTTTCTCATAGTAGCGTGAAATCTCGATCTGCTCACGGTTTTCAAAGACTTCCTCCAAGTTGTCATTGTAAGAAGCGAACTCTTGAAGTTTCTTTTCCAGATCTTGTTTCATCTCAACACTAATCTGATTCGCCCGTTTTGAAATGATAGCGACTGTCTCATATACGTTACCCGTTTCTTCACTTAACTTCATCATGTCACGGGTTACCGTATTGGTAGGAGCGTTTGATTTTCTGTAATCCATTTTCGTTTTATTGATTAAATTCGCTTAATATGCATCTGTAATTCGCTTGCTGGCATAGTCGTAGAACTTCGTTACCTGCTTTACGTAGTTACCTTCCGGATACTCGTTCATGTAGTTGTAATACTCGTCAACCACATCCCGGTAACGGCCCTGCAACTTCTCCTCTACGGATACTAGCGCCAACTCGTACTTCGCACGGATGATAAGGAACATGAATTCCTCACGATACTTGGAATACGGGTAATTCTTCAAGGCGTTCTGCGCCGTGATCACGCAAGACTGGAAGTTATTCCCCATATAGGTACCTAGATTGAAATACAAGCGGGTGGCCATCAATTCCTTGTAAGCCAACTTCTCCTGAAGCTCGAACATGATGTTCTGCGCTTCCTCGGCCCGTTCACTTTGCGGATAATACTCCAAATAAAGTTGCAACTGCTCGATCGCCTTATACGTCTGCGACTGGTCTAACCGGGGATCCGGAGAGTCCAGATACAAACCATAACCGGAATAGAAACGGGATAATTCCGTAAACTCCCCTTTCGGATAGGTCGTATAATAGGTCTCGAAGTATTGCGAAGCCGTCTGATAATCTTTCTGACCGTAATAGCTTTGCGCCAACAAGTACAAGGACTCCTCGGCATAAGCTGTTCCTTTAAAGATTGTAACCAGTTCATCCAGCAGAGTAGCGGATTTCGAGTATTGCTTCGCGTTGAAGTATTTCTTCGCGTACGAATATTTCAATTCGTAATCCGTGCTCTTCAGTATCTTATTATACTCTCCACAAGAGGATAATAGTACTGTCATCATCATCAGTAAAAATACAACCTTTTTCATTCACATACTTTTAGCGTGCAAAATTAGTGCTTTTAGGCGAATAAATGAAACCCAAAACGTTAATATTTACAACTTATATAAATCGCTAGCAGCGATCAATTCCAATTTATTCGCTTTCAAAACCTCCGCGCACTTATTGACATCGTCCGGACGGATGATCACGTTAGCAGCGTCGCCTTGAGAAAAAGCGTACATATATTCAATGAAGATCCCGGCCGAGGTAATGATATCCATCGCCTTTGCCAAGGCTCCCGGCTGGTTGGGACAATGCAAGCATACCACGTCGGCCACGCTTACAGCGTATAACTTTTCACGAAGCACGGATATCGCTTTCTCCGTATCGGATACGATTAGGCGAAGGATACCGAAATCGGAATTCTCGGCTACCGTGAAAGCGGACATATTGACCCCTGCCTCCCCTAATATCTTGGCGACTTCCGTAAAACGGCCTTTCTTGTTTTCCAGAAAGATTGATAATTGTTTTATTAACATAGTACTTAATCTTTTAGAGGTTATACTAACTTACGTTTATCGATCACGTGTTTTGCCTTACCCATACTACGTTCGATACTACGCGGCTCCACGATCTTGATGTCCGGTTGCAAACCGATCACGCTCTGCATGCGGGCGGCGATCTTCTTTTTCAAGGCGATCATCTTGTTCATCTCGTCCGAGTAGTATTCTTGGCGAACCTCCACCTGTATCTGGAAGGTATCGGTATTGTTCATACGATCCACCACGATCAGGTAATGCGCCTCAAACTCCGGCAGCTCCAAAATTACGGATTCTACCTGAGACGGGAAAACATTTACGCCACGAATAATCAACATATCGTCACTTCTACCTAAAATACGTCCCATACGAACCGCCGTACGTCCACAGGCGCACTTCTCGTAAGTCAGCGAGGTCAAATCACGTGTACGGTAACGAAGCATCGGCATACCCTCCTTCGTAAGCGTGGTGAAGACCAACTCTCCTACTTGTCCCGGTTCCACCGGTTGTAAGGTATTCGGGTCCACGATCTCCGGGAAGAAATGGTCTTCCCACAGGTGGGTACCGTTCTGGCACTCACACTCGCCACCAACGCCCGGCCCGCAGATTTCCGTCAAGCCATAGATATCGTAAGCTTTGATATTTAGTTTTGTCTCTAATTCCTTACGCATATTCTCCGTCCAAGGCTCGGCACCGAACGCTCCGACACGTAGCTGGAATTCCTCCAAGGGAATACCGGACTGGTGGATGGTCTCCGCCAGATACAAGGCGTACGAGGGCGTACAAGCCAAACCCTTCGCACCGAAGTCGTGCATCAACTGGATTTGTTTCTGGGTATTACCGCTACTCATCGGGATCACCGTACCACCGATATTCTCCACTCCGGCATGGGCACCCAAGCCTCCGGTAAACATTCCGTAACCATAGGATACTTGCACGGAATCGTTCTTTGTCAAACCATAGGCGGTCAGGCAACGAGCCACCACCTCGGCCCAAATACCCAAGTCCTTACGGGTATATCCCACGACGATAGGCTTACCTGTCGTACCGGAAGAGGCATGCAGACGGACGATCTCGGACATCGGCACGGCCATCAAGCCGAAAGGATAGTTATCACGCAAGTCTTGTTTTACCGTGAACGGTAATTTCGTTATATCATCTATTGTCTGTATATCGTCGGGAGCAATGCCCATCTCCTGCATTTTCTTGCGATAAAACGGGGAGTTATGGTAAGCATGTTCAACAACTCTTTTCAACCGTAGGCTCTGTAGTTTCCGCATTTCCTCACGGTCCATACATTCAATAGTTTCGTTCCAAATCATGGTATTTGTCTGTTATCTTTTAAAGTTAGTAGTCTAAATCCGCCGCAAAGTAACAACTTTTTTTAAATCGGCACCCTTTTGTTACGAAAAATTAGTCACGAGGCGATCATTTCAACTCCTTCACCTTGATATTGCGGAACGCTACCTCATCCCCATGATCCTGCAAAAGGATGTGTCCTTTCGGAGCCTCGCCGAAAGCACCACCCGCATTATAAGATGGATCAGCGTATTTACTGCCCTTCACCAAATCACGGAACTCCTTGCTGCCACGCTCGTACTCCAATACCTTCACACCATTCAGCCAGTGCTCTACGTGGTTGTTCGGGAATACCTTCACCACGGCCGTATTCCACTCTCCTACGCCGTTGAAATGGATGTTCTCGCTTTTCTTCAGATCATACAAGCTTCCAAGGGTACGACTACCGGGGAAAGTCGTGTAAAGCTTGGCATCCGGGTGCTTAGCGTCATCCAATAGCTGGAACTCCAAGCCGTAAGCGGAGCCTTTTTGCTTCTCTTGCTCGGTCACGAAGTATTTAATACCGCTGTTGGCCCCTTCGGTGATCTTAAAATCCACGCTGAACTCAAAAGCGGAATATTCACCCTCCGTAACGATATCGCCTCCGTTCGTAGACTCGCTACCGTCGGATTTCTGCACGATCAATTCGCCATCTTTCACCATCCATCCGTGATCCGGGAAAGCGTCTTTGTGCGCTCCACGCCAGCCTTTCGTTGTCTTACCATCAAAAAGGAGCGCCCAACCCTCGGCTTTCTCTTGGTCGGTCAATTGATTGATCGCCGGTGTAATTACGGCCATCGGTACTACCTTAGCTGTCTCTTCCGTGCTTTGCGTGTTTTTTCCACCGCAGGCGCAAAGGATCATAGCGCTCATGGCGGTACAAATTACTAGTGTCTTCATGTCTTATTTATTTTTAATATATATATAATCAAGCTATGTGTGCGTCCACAAAGATAATTGATTTCATAAAAAATAGACGTATCTTCGCGATATAAATATTAAATGATTATTTATATGAAACAACCAAAGACCGCCTTGTTCGATTTTGACGGCGTAGTAGTAGATACGGAACCTATTTACGATTTATTCTGGAACGATGCCGCTAAACGTTATGGCTTAGGTATCGATAATTTCGCTGATATTATAAAGGGTACGACCCTACCGTATATTCTGGAGAAGTATTTTTCCGGATATACGGAGGAGTTCCGCCAAATGGTGACCAAAGAATCTACAGAGTATGAGAAGACGATGCCCTTGCCTCCCATGCCCGGCTCCATCGAGTTCATCCGTATGCTGAAGGAGCACGGCGTACAGATAGGCTTGGTTACCAGCTCGGATAACGCGAAGGTGAAACGGGCTTTCGGGCTTCTACATCTGGACAATCTATTCGATACCCTAGTGACCGCCGACCGCATCACGCAAGGTAAGCCCGATCCGATGTGTTATCTATTGGCGGCGAAAGACTTGAACGTATCTCCCGAGGATTGTATCGTATTCGAGGATTCTTTCAACGGCATACAGTCCGGGAAGGACGCAGGGATGCGTGTCATCGGGTTAAGTACGACGAATCCGGCGGAATCTTTAAGAGATAAAGTATATGAGGTAATCCCCAATTTCGAGAAAGTCACGTTCGAGGATTATTTGAGATGGTAAGCAATCGAGAAAAAGGAAATGATTATTTCCTTCATTCCTTCACCGGCTCCTACACACACCCACACACATGTATGCGTACATTAATAACACGCATATGCGTATACGTGCGTGTGTGTGTAGGAGCCGGTGAAGGAATGAAGGAATAAAGGAAACGCCTGTACCGTCAATGGGCTACACCAGTATCGGCGAGAGCCGGAAGCAGTACTGGTGTAACCCCACGGCAGTACTGCCGTGGGGCTGTGACTATATTGGGATCAGAAACTATATCCTACGCGAACACCCAGCATGGCCTGATCGAAATCCTTGATGATATTATACTTCACCTCCAATCCTATCGAAAGATTGTCGGTAGCATAAACCTCACCGCCTAAACCGATATTGGCTCCCAGACGAGTCTCGTTATGAGAAAGGCCATGGCCCGCATCCCAATTCCAAAAGGACAGACTAAGCCCCGCTAATGGATAAAAACCGAACATCTCACTTAACTTCACTACATAATGAGCATTCAAGTCGATCGCCCAAGTGCTGTGATTGTCATTCTTTACGAAATAAGTAAGAGAGGGGCTCAAACGTACCGCATCCGTGATACAATAGCGGTAATCAACTCCTAACGTGGCATTCTTCGAATCGAATCCATAACCGATGTTAAATCCCACGGCAGATTGTCCTTGCTGCGTCTGCGCATAAGCTCCCAGACTAAAGACTGCTAACATCAGCATCATTACAAACTTTTTCATACGCTTTCTTTCGTTTAGTTCAACATTAGATTATTATTGGTATTTATTTTACTTTCAGTCGATCACCGGCACTCTTCACGATGCTACGGTAATAGTCCTCGTCATATCCGGGAAAATCGGGAGACGCGGGCTGGCCGTACGGATTACGCTTGAACTGTCCGTTCACCTCTTTCTTCACGTTTCCATCGATGTATTTTACCAGCAAATACTCACCCAATTGCTTCCAGCGGGCGGTAGCGGAGTCTGAATTAGTCGTGCTATACCACGTTAAGAACTTGACAGCCTCCGCCGGGTCCTTGGCATACAACTCCTGAGCCGCCTTATCGATAGCCGGTACGGTCTCTTGATAACCATTCTCCAACTCCTGCTGTACCTTACGGATATCCTGAATCATGAAGCTATATTTGTGGTAAGCCATATTAGCCACCCAGTTATGAATCCAGAAAGCGGAAGTCCAAGAGAAGTTCAGCAAATCGCCGTTTCCCACCCGATAGCACTCCGGAACATCCGTTACCGACCCATATACAGGAGTGAAGACTGCCATATCAGCGTCGTCCACGGCAAACCACAAGATACCACCGATAGCGTCCGGCAACCAGTTACGCATTTGTGGAACAATCACGAAGCCCGTTTGTTGCGTCGCTATGGCACGTTCATTCGTATATTCCTGTCCGTCTACCTCGAACGTCATCGGCCGCCAGCGGTAAGGAACCTTATACGAGCCGGCACCGGCATCTTTCGTCATATCCAGATCCGTTCCCTCGTAATGGTCGCGCATGCCATTCTGTACGTCTTGAACGGAAAGCTTACGATTCGGCTTCACATACAGAGGCATCGGCTCCTTGGAAGGATCACCCTTGATAAAATCCATATACTGATCCATCGTGGTATCATATTTACGGAAGAAAGACCATACACGAGCCTCGCATCCACGCAAGGCGCTGAAATCATACGGGCAATAAGCCTTGGCGAAACTGAAATCAGCGTCCTTTCCCTTGAAATATCCTTTCTCACGGGCGAAAGAAACCACATCCGGCGAGTACATGCAATTCTCCTTATCGTCAAACGGTATCTGCTGGATACGGGACTGGTTGGCATGCGCCGAGATACAATCGTCCGGGATGCGGATCGCTACCCAAACGGCACCTTTGTTACCCGGTCCCTTACCGATCATCTCCATCACCCAAGCGCCACTGCTGTAATAGCCATATTCCTTTACTAAGTCCGTCATGACCTTGATCGCCTCACGGGCCGACTTGGAACGTTGCAAAGCGATGTAGATCAAGCTACCGTAATCCATGATACCCGTCGTATCCACCAATTCATGGCGTCCGCCGAACGTACTCTCCGTGATAGCCACCTGATGCTCGTTCATGTTACCCACTACGGAATAGGTCTTCTCCACTTGGGCGATCTTGCCCAGCGGTTTCCCCGTATCCCATTCCTTCACTTCCAACATGGCGCCCTTCGGCCATGTAGCGGCGGGCCAACGATACATCTCCCCATACAGGGAATGCGAGTCCGCCGCATAACTAATCATTACCGAACCGTCTGTCGAAGCCTTCTTGCCCACCAGCAAACCGGTACAGGCGATAGCCTCCACCCCGGATAACAGGGCGGCGCAAGCGGTTAATAAAATCCAACTCTTCTTCATATAAATAAAGTTTTAAGCAAATAAAAGCATATATACACCGGCGCCGCAACAATAGCCGATCAACGCCAAGATAGAGAACCGTTTCGTATAATACATAAAATCGATCTTCTCCAATCCCATTACCGTAACGCCCGTGGCCGATCCGATGATCAAGATGCTACCACCCGTCACGGCGCAATAAGCCAAGAAGGTCCAGAAACCACCGTCCGATACGAAGAACTGGGCGTAAGGCGATAAGTCGACCACCTGCTCCACGATCGGGTACATACCCATCGTAGCAGCTACCAAGGCTACGTTATCCACGCAGGAGGACAAGGCACCGATCACGAAGCTGATCAGATACGGCTCATGTACATGCTTATCCAAGAAAGCGGACATGATCCCTAGCTGCCCGGAAGTCTCCAATGCTCCCACGGCCATCAAGATCCCCAAGAAAAAGAAGATCGTAGCCAAATCGATATTCGGCAACAATTGGGAAATACGGAGTTTCTGGGACTCATGCATATGCAGCTTGCTATACATCAAATCCGTATAGAACCAAAGGATCACCAATCCCAGCAAGACGCCCAAGAACGGCGGCAAGTTCGTCACCATTTGGAAGACAGGCACCAACGCCAAGGAAAGCACGCCGATCACAAAGATCATCCGACGTGAGCGGTTCGGTATCTCTGGTATGTACTCGTCGCCTTGCTCCTCCTCGCTCAACACACGCAAGGTAGATCCTTTCTTGAACAACCAGAAATGGGCGATCGTCAACGGCACCAACATATTAACCAAAGCGGGGATAAATACGTGAGAGATCTGGTGCATCGCCGAGATATTCTTTCCGACCCAAAGCAAGATGGTCGTCACATCACCAATCGGCGACCATGAGCCACCGGCGTTCGCCGCTATAATCACCATACAGGCATATTTCAAACGATCCGTACGATCCGGTACCAGCTTACGCAACACCGCCATGATCACGATAGCGGCTGCCAAGTTATCCAACAAGGCGGAGAAGAAAAAAGTAGCGAAACTTATATACCACAACAGCTTACGTTTATTCGGCGTACGGATATACCCGGTCACGGCCCTAAAACCACCATGCTTATCCACGATATCCACGATCAACATGGAACACATCACGAAGAAAAGCGTCTCGGAGACGTTTCCTAAATGATAAACAATCGCACGGTTCGATATAAAATTAATAAATTGCTCATGCGGGGGCAAGCTGGCCATCTCCGGGTTCTGGGTCAAGAACTCTTGAAAGATCGTACTAGAGCGTTCGACGAAAATATTGTAGGCATCGAACATCAATATCATCCACATAGAGATAGCCATGAACAACGCTATGGCCGCTTTATTTATTTTGATCTTATCCTCCAAGGCAATAGCGAGGATTCCTAAGACAAAAATGACAGGCATTAAAATGAACATATAATCAAGATTTTAATTGTTTATATAGAAGCTGTATCTCCTCCGGCCAAAGCGCCTCGTCCGGGGTCTCTAGGATTAAGGGCATATTGTCGAAACGGGGGTCCGCCATGATCATGCGGAAGGTATCAAGGCCCATCAAGCCTTTACCGATACTCTCGTGCCGGTCCACACGTGATCCCAGCTCCTTTTTAGAATCGTTCAAGTGCATACCCCTTAAATAAGAAAAACCGACCACCTCGTCGAAATGACGGAATGTCTCGGCAAATCCCTCCGGTGTCTTTATATCGTAACCGGCGGCAAGCGTGTGCGCCGTATCGAGGCATACTCCCACCCGGCTCTTATCCTCTACCTCGTTTATAATATAGGCGATCTGCTCGAAGGTATATCCCAAGTTCGAGCCTTGCCCCGCCGTATTCTCTATCACGGCACATACGCCACTCGTCTGAGCCAACGTGATATTGATCGACTCGGCGATGCGAGACAGGCAGGTATCCACCTCCATCTTCCCCAAATGGCTTCCGGGATGGAAATTCAGCATTTTCAGTCCCAGTTGCTCGCAGCGTGTCATCTCGTCCAGAAAAGCGTCACGGGATTTCTGCAATCCCTCGGCGTCCGGGTTCCCCAGATTGATCAAATAGCTATCGTGCGGCAAGATACATCCCGGATCGTAACCGTACGCTTCACACCGCTCCTTAAATAAATGGATACTGTCCGCCTTCAACGGCTGCGACTTCCATTGCCTCTGATTCCGGGTGAAAAGGGCAAAAGCCTTCGCACCGATCTCATGGGCATTAACGGGGGCATTCTCAACCCCACCGACCGCACTCACGTGAGCCCCAACATACTTCATAATAACCTAACTTTTCTTTTTATTTATACTAATGTTCATCCTCAGTCTTACACCCGCAAAAACCAAACTCCTCCATCGCACGTTCTTGCGGGGTGATGAAATAAACCATCTCGGCACGGGTACACAACTCATTCGCCGAGTTATAGATCTCGGTCTCTATGAAGATGGCGTTCCGTTTCCGGTCTGTCATCCGTCCCCGTATCGTCAGCTGGGGCTCGTAAACTTGGCGTCGAGGCGTGAAGTCACCCCGGAGGTCTGCAACTTCCGCAAGACCACCCAGCCGGCCAACTCATCCATCAGCGTAGTCTGTATACCTCCGTGCAACGTACGCAGCCATCCTTGGTAAGTACCTTGAGGCTTCCAGAACGCCACGATATCGTCACCATCCTCAAAAAACTCCATATGCAGCCCCAGCGGATTGTTCGGAGCGCAACCGAAACACATATAACCGTCCAGCCCTTCCCACGGATTAATTATCTTTTTCATATCACGAAAACAATATTTATATGTTTTTTGTTGCTCAAAGTTAACAAAAAAGCCGGCTCTTGAAAGGAACCGGCTCTATAAATATCACAAAAAATACTCAACACGACTTATTCCTCGATCTCCGGTTGAAGGAAATCCACGAAGCAAAGGGCGGCCAACGCCGTTCCATAGCGTTTCTCGATCGTAATTCCCTCGGTGATAAAGTTAAGCTCTCCAAGATAGTACTTCCCATACGTCTTCTGATGAAGATCGTTGATAACACGGATCAGACGAGACTCAAGCTCCTCGATACGGTAACGTCCGCTGACCTCACACACCAGACCGCCAACCTTCTCATCAAAGTTCTCATCCTTATACATCCATGCGTAAACCACACCAGCAGACACGAACTCATCCTGATATCCATGGGATACAGCCATGATCGTTTTCATTTCCGAACCAAATGGAGGAAGGTCTAGTTCATCCATGGTTGCCAGATGTGCCGTAGCGGGTATCACTGACGAATACGTCATGATATTGAAATCAGAGATACCGGCGTCATAAAGAGCCATGTGGTAAGAACCAGCGTGTTTCTCCAAGTCTGATTCGCCACTTCCTTTTGTAATAAAAAAGGTGTTTGGAATTAAATTCCCAACTTTCTTTACCATCTACAAATATGTTTTACTAATTAATAAAAGCTTAAGAGCGCACAAAAATAGAAACTTTCGCGATATATAACGCATAGTTTTCCCTATAAAACTTTAGCCGCAAACATATTTTCACTAAAAAATCATCACCGAACCCAGAACTTTCATCCCCTCGGCTCTGTTTATATAGTAAATCAACATAAAAAACTAGAAGACAATGCTTACATTATGTTTAAGTTTATTATTAATGATCACAAATAGTCAAATAACAGATAAAAAAGAAGAAGTTATGAAATTCGAGTTAATCCAGTTACCGTACGCAAACGACGGTTTAGAACCAGTTATCAGCAAACAAACAATTGATTTCCATTACGGAAAACATTTATTGAACTATGTAAATACCCTTAATAAGCTGATTGAGGGCACGAAATTCGAGAACGCTCCGCTGGAGCAGATCGTTCGTGAGTCTGACGGAGCCATTTTCAACAATGCCGGCCAAGTATTGAATCACAATCTATATTTTACCCAATTCTCCCCGAACGGAGGTGGCGAGCCTACGGGTAAGCTAGCCGAGGCTATCAAGTCTACGTGGGGATCGTTCGAGAACTTCCAGAAAGAGTTCGTGGCTGCCGGTACAGGTTTGTTCGGCTCAGGATGGGTATGGTTGGCTAAAGATAAAGACGGCAAACTTTCAATTACCAAAGAACCCAACGGTAGTAACCCGGTCGTTAAGGGATTGACTCCGATCATGGGATTCGATGTATGGGAGCATTCTTACTATCTGGATTACCAGAACCGCCGTGCGGATCATTTGAACGCATTGTGGGGGATTATCGACTGGGAAACCGTTGGTAAGAGATATTGATTTAATTTGATGTAAGTTACGTGTAGAGAAGAGCCGCCCGAGAGTTTTCCCGGACGGCTTTTCTCGTTCCCTTTTGAAAAAAAATGCCTCCAGCTATTGCATCGTAAGATATTATTACTACCTTTGCACCCGCAAACGAATAACAGATGCCTCTTTAGCTCAGTTGGCCAGAGCACGTGATTTGTAATCTCGGGGTCGTTGGTTCGAATCCGACAAGAGGCTC
>OCHD01001698.1_pt1 | contig 13781 bp, 13 predicted proteins | sample 1538481 | NCBI WGS metagenome assembly OCHD01 (sample SAMN04571699, study PRJEB22368) | human gut metagenome | biome: human gut; material: stool | host: Homo sapiens | place: Luxembourg | collected 2012-09-07
TCGCTGTCATTCTGCTTTCGGATGTGGTGTACGACAATGACCGCCAGAGAGTGCCTGTCGGCAAAGTCTTTGATGAGGGAGATGTCCCCATAGTCGCTTGCATAGGCATTGTCTTTTGAAGCTGTACGGACTTTCTGCAAGGTATCAATGACAATGAGCCTGCTGTCTGGGTAATCTTTCAGATAATCTTCAAGCTGCACGATAAGACCGTCTGACAGCTTGCAGCTTGCCACGGCAAAGTGGAGCCGCCCGCTTGCTTCGTCCGTCAAACGAAATAACCTGTCCTGTATGCGGCAGAACGTGTCCTCAAGGCAGAGGTAAAGCACATCGCCCTCCATTGTCGGCATATCCCATAAAGGGATTCCCTGCGACACGCATAAGCATAGCTTCAGCATGAGCCAGCTTTTGCCTATCTTCTGTGAGCCGCAGAACAGCGATAAGCCTGTCGGGATAAGGCTGTCCACCACAAAGGATGGTTTCTCAAGCGGTTCATAAAGGAGCGTTTCGGCGTTGACTGTCTGTAACTTCTGCATGGCTTTCCTCCTTTCGGGCGGTGTCTTTGTTTTCGTTGCACATAGGCGTTGACCTCCTTAAAAATAGATTTACTCCCACGGAAAAAAGTGAGAGTATGTAATGCCGCCAATCCCACACAAATAAAAAACAGATTTCTTTTTCGGGCGGTGTCGGTCACGGTTGGAGATATTTCTTCAATTTCCGCCTTTACTTTCTCCTTTGCAATCGCAACAGATTTCTGTATTGCCGAAGCGGTGCAATGCTCCATAGCGGCGATTTGGTAAAAATTGAACTCATACTCGTAGTAGAGCAGGAAACGCCGCCTTTGTATCTCTGGAAGGCTCCCAACCGCCTTATAGAGCGTTTCATTCCGTTCTTCCTCAACCATGCGTTCATCAAGGCTCTTAGGCACACGCAACGCCCGTCTGTAAAGGGTTTCGTCCCATACCTCGTTAAACTCCCTGTGCCGCTCGTCCCATTAGAAAAGATTCCTGTTCCTGCGCTCCATCTGCCGAAACTCCATAAAGAACTGTTCCGACACTTCCAACTCGTGGGATTTGCCCTGCCCGTCCTTAAAGCTGATAAAATACCTTGTGCCGCTTTCCGTGGATTCCTCCCGAAGCGTGTATGCCTTAACCCTGTATGCCATCCTGTTGTCCTCCTGCAAAAAATGAGTGAGGGGATTTCCATCCCTCACCCAGTAGCCCGCAGGATGGCAGGCTGTTTTAGAAGCTATAAAATTTTCCGCAGCTTCTTCCGCAGATGGTCTAACCTCGCATAGATGGCACCAGTCGTCAAATGCACAAGCGGGGCAATCTCCTTTGTGGAATACCCCTGCATTTTCAGCAGGACGATTTTCAAGGTACGCCCGTCCACCGTGACTAATACTTGATAGAGATTTTCGCTCTCAATCTCTTCCAGTAACTCCGCAACCGTACCCACTTCCGCCTGCCGCTCCCTGCCTGCCATGTCCTCAAGATATTCCGCAACGTCATTCGTCCATCGGTAAAACCGCCTGTTGGAATTGAAGTCTGCCCTGTCCGCCATGCGTATCTGCTCAATGGTCGCTTCATCAACGCCGCACTCACGCAGCAGCTTTTCCTCCGCTTCTTTCCAGATACGCCATTTCCTGTCCTCCCGTCCGTGGTTGTATGCCATTCTTACTTCCTCCAATCAGAATTGATTGAGAGGGCAGAGAAAAGCCCCCTCATCTTCCCAAAGGAAAAAACAAGGGGGCTGAACGCCTTAAATTTTAATTTTCTATTATCTTTCTTAGTTTTATTAGGATTCTGGCTTTGCGTTTGTTTACAACGCTCTGGGTTATGCCCAACCTCGCCCCGACTTCACGCTCGGAAAGTCCGTCAAAAAAGATTGCCTGTATCAGCTCCTGTTCACTATCCGACAGCAAAGGCAGGGCGGCTTTCAGCCTGTCCACCATGACCGCATTGACAACGGTTTCTGCAATGTCCACCGCTTCATCAGTGATAAAGTCCAGAGGATTCCCCTCGCTGTCCGTAAATCCGTCGAGAGATAGCAGTCTATTCTTTGTATCTAATTTTTGCAGATAACGCCACCGTTCCTTGTCACGGTAGAAGTCTGTGTATTGCTCCCTCACGACTTCAAGCAGACAGCCTTGAATGGGGATAAACAGCTTGTCCATATAGGTCTGGTCGGATTCCCTGCAACGGCAGAACTCCGTGTAGGATAATTCCACATAGCCGCCACTTTCTCTGATATATACCTTTCTTGGTGCATATTTCACCATAAATACCTCCCATCTGAATTTTTGAAATGTAAAAAATCCAGATGGAGAGGCGGAGAACGACACCGCATATCAGAAACAGCCCTACGGCACTTTCCAACAAAAATCGACAAAAGAAAAACCGCAAAGGCTCTGTGACCTTTACGGTTATAGGAAATAGTAATTCTATTGTATGGAGATTGTACTTCTACTTTCAAGGTGAGAAGTACCGTTGCACTGGCAGAAATTTTTTTAACTGGTTTCCTGCCGTTCTCTGATATGCTATGTATTGATAAATTTTGCTTCGTATGAGCAGATAGATAACTGCCCGAAAAAAGGACATAAAAAAATCCCTCCAAATTTAAAAACAAATTCAGAGGGTAATTTAGGGTATAACAAAATAACCCACCCGAATATCGTTTTTTTTATTTGGTGAGTTTGTTCTTTCAAATACGAAACAAAAAGAGCCGATGATTCGTGAATTGTTCCACAATTTCATCGGCTCTGCGTCTTAAGCGTCTGGCTCTTTGATGACAGTTATCTTCAAGTTGTCAACTTTAATCAATCTTTCTTGTCTGCATTTTGGACAATAAAGGGGATAATTCTCCAAAACAGTGTCCTTCCTAATTTTATTACGGGTTTTGCTCCCACAAACAGGACACAATATCCATTCGCATTTCATCATAATTAGTCTCTAATCCTTTCAAATCTCATTTTATATGACTTTTGCAAGCTGTTAAGCTAACTTGTGGAACATATGCCGAACCTTATCTATACGGCTATTCGGGCGGCGGGGTTGGCAAATAAATTTACCAATAGCTGGCTGGTATCCTTTTAACTCTGTCAAGCAGACTCCCTGCCCATTTGTGAAATAAGTTAAATCGTTCCTGTATTCTTGAATACATCTAGCAGGGATTTCTCCTTTCAGAATGACCTCGTCATTCTTTATCTGAGTACTTACAATATCTGCACAATACCTTGGAGCATCATGATACGCCCGTGAGAGATATTCCTGCGGTGCATAAATTTCAAAGTGGAGATATGGCTCTAATAGTTCTGTCCCTGCTTTTTTTAAAGCCTGCTCCAATACGATAGGGGAAAGCAGCCGAAAGTCTGCGGGGGTACTTACAGGACTATAATACAATCCATATTCAAAACAGATTTTACAGTCTGTCACTTTCCATCCATACAGCCCCTGCTCGCAGCCATAAAGAACCCCCTCCATAACCGCATTTTGGAACGATTGATTTAAATATCCAAGTGAAACTCTGCTTTCATACTGCACTCCGCTTCCAATAGGGAGCGGCTCTATGGACAACCCGACAGAAGCCCAGAAAGGATTTGGCGGGACTTCTATGTGGATGGTATATTCTGCTTTTCTAAGCGGTCTTTCCATATATATAACAGTAGGCTCTTTTATTTCTGCCTCCACATGATATTTTTCCTCAAGGATGGCACAAATGACTTCCATCTGCACATTCCCCAAAAAAGAAAGTATAATCTCATGCGTTGTAGTATCCACATAATATTTTAAAAGAGGGTCGCCATCTGAAATTTCTTTAAGTGCCCCAAGCAATATTTCCCGCTGTTCAGATTTCTTTACTGCAATCGTTGTTTGGAGCATAGGGAGAGGATTTTCAATAAATTTTCTCTGCGGCAACAGCATTTCGTTCCCCAAAATACTGTTTAGCTGCAAAACATCATTTGGTAAAATTACAATATCACCAGAGCAGGCTGTATCGGATGAATATAATTCACCGTTTGTCGGAACACACATCTCTGTGATTTTTATTTTCTCTTTTTCAGATATTTTAATAACATCCCTCAAATGCAATGTTCCGCTATATATACGCACATAAACAAAACGCCGCCTTTTCTCTGAATATTCAATCTTAAAAACCTGCCCGCATAGTTCAGATTGACCTTCAGGCGTTGATGAATAAAACTTACTGGCAATCACTTCTATAAGCTGCCGAATCCCCAGATTGTTTTTAGCACTTCCGTGATAAACGGGAAATAACGTTCCGTTTTGGAATCTCCTGTTTTCTTCCTGTTCCAGTTCTGACATTTTAAACGGTTTCCCTGACATATATTTCTCTAATAGTTCATCGTTTCCCATAATTACCGCATCCCACTGTTCCATATCGTCATTGTCCGTTACATTTATATGGGGATGCTGCCCAACCTTTTGCTTCACTATAATTTCCGAAGAAAGCTTTGCTTTCATTTCTTGATATACCATTGGCAAATCAATCCCCTCTTGGTCAATTTTATTGATGAAAAAAATTGTCGGAATCTTCATTGTCTGTAGTGCATGAAACAGTATACGGGTCTGTGCCTGTATGCCATCCTTTGCAGAAACTAATAATACTGCTCCGTCTAATACGGATAAAGAACGGTATACTTCCGCCAAAAAATCCATATGGCCTGGCGTATCTATAATGTTGACTTTTACATCCTCCCACTGAAAAGATGTCACTGCTGTCTGGATAGTGATTCCCCTTTGACGCTCCAAATTCATTGTATCTGTCCTTGTTGTGCCTTTATCTACGCTCCCTGGTTCTGCAATTGCACCACTGGTATACAATAAACTTTCCGTTAATGTTGTCTTTCCTGCGTCAACGTGAGCCAGAATGCCTAAGTTAATTATTTTCATGTGATTTTCCTCCTATCAACACCCAAAAAAGGGCATAAAAATACCCAGTGATAAATACTCCTATCACTGGGTAAATAACTCCAATAGCCCCAAAACACTTATATGTTTTCGGGCATATAAAATTACATGATAAAAGTATTCTTAAACTGGGTACAAAAAACTAAGCCCCATATTAAAAGTGAAACGGGACTGCTACTTTTTGTTCCCACTATCAAATTGACAGTTTATTTAAGAATACCTTGCCGCATATTTATTAACTCCTTGTATAATACTGAATCTAATTATACTCCTTAACCCTTTATTTGTCAAGCTGACAAACTAAAGCAGAAAAAGCGGCAGGATTTCCCCCTGCCACTAATCATCTGTTTATGCAAAAATAATTTCCTTTTCCACAATCTCCCTCGCACAAGCCCTTATGTTATTGAGGCATCCTGTCCATTCTAAGGCGTTTTCTGCCTTTAGCTGTTCCGTTATGCCCTGTGCCTGTTTCATACCCTCTATGAGCCTTCTCTCCGTCCTTGTCGATATACGTTTCGGGTGGATCTGAGTCATAAACTGTGCCGTTCCAAAGATTAAATGCAAGGCGTGTTGTTTTACTGCTTGTGCTTGTCTGAAACGGCTTATTCAAACCCTCGAAAATAATCACGTCTTTCTTAACATCGTATAGTGCGCCAATATGGTCACGCAAAACAGTGTCCAGTGTGAGGAGGTAAGCAAGCGACAAGTGATAGCCGTCTAAATAGGGCATTTTGCAGCAAAGCTTATTGAACATTTCCTCGTGTTCTTCATCATGGAATATCATTTTTATTTCCTACCTTTCAAAAAAAATTATAATTTTATTTCTTCCGCTGCCACCAATGCCGCTTTTCATCAGTTAGTAACATAAGATTTTTCTTATCCGCTGCGTGCAGAGCTTGTGCGGCAGTAAGAGCGGCAGTTGTACTCTCTAAAGCAGTGGTCTGTTGTTGCAAGGCAGCAGTCAACTGCTCAATCTGAGCTTGCTGACCTCGAAGCAATTCGTCTTTAGCAGCAAGCTGCTTGTCCTTTGTATCGAGCTGAACCTGCAAAGTGTCTATTGTTGATTGCAGCACCTCAATCATAGGTGTATACACAGGTGTAGACAAATCAGGTTTGTCTATAGACAAAGTGTCATTTTTGTCTATAGACAAGTTGTCGGTTTTGTCTACACCTGATTTCGCAAATGCCGATTTTACGAGCTTTTCACCGCCAACCTCTATATACTTAATTCCGTTTTGTCTATAGACAAACGGCTGTATACTTGTATATAGTGGGTCTCTTGATATTCTTTTCTGTACAGCTTGCTTGCTAACACCTAGTTCGTCAGCAATTTGCTTAATTGTTTTTGCCATTTTACCGCTCAGCTCCTCCCGAAGTATCCCACCATTTATATACTGTTGGCTTGCTCAACCCTGTTTCTCGAATACAATCTGCTTTCTTGCAATGTGGGTGTTTTTGTCTCCATTCGGCAACTATCTGTTGCTTGCTAGGTCTGCCGTTACCCTCTCTCCAATCTAATTTGCCACGTTCTTCACATAAGATATCACGAGTAGCACGAGCTAATTTTAAATGCAAGGTTTGTTTTCGACCATTACGCTTGTTTTTTTGAATAGGTATCCCTGTTCGGTACACAATAGTATCAATAGGATAATTCACATAACTATCAGAAAACGCCTCTAATGCGTGTAAAACATCGTCCTCAGTAAACTCGTCACCTTTGGTATTCATCAATGGAATAAGCCCATAAGCGTCCTTTTCGAGAACGTCACGAGAAACACCGCACTTGACAGCATATGCCGCAAGGGTCATTATGCACCAATAACGATGCCCCTGGTCTGCACCTGCGGATAAAGTTCTTATCCACCAATCATACAAGTCTTTTTTGCAAGTCCAAGAGCGACGAGGGCGTTGTTCGATTATACGGCTCTGATACCACTCAGGATATTTCTCCTTAGCAGACGAAAGCGTAAGCTCTGACTTATACGCAAAGCTTTTGACCCTATAATCATCAGGAACAAAGCCATTGAGATAATCGACAGTAACCTTGTCACCGACCTTGAAAGCCCTGCACCTTTCCCCCGTTTTTGTTATAGTTCCGACCATTCTAAAACCTTGAAACAAGCTCTCATATTGAACATTATCGTGTAGAGAAGAAGCTCCTTGAGTCCACGCTTGCCAAGTCAAACGCTTTTTAAGCACTTCAAGCTGTTCGACAATATTCTTAAAAAGAGGGATAGGCTTCTCAAAAACGTAGTAAATATGAATACCAGTGCCAGAAGAAACAAGATAAGTAGGGCGAGGAAGCCCCCATACAAAAGACAGCATTTCGTCACCACGTTCGATTTGCTCCATAAAAAATTGCCACTGCTTAACTGTCTCTATGCCGTCAAGGTCAATAGCAAGAGCATACATAAACCTAGCAAACTGTGATTTTCGAGTTTTGCCTGCATAGCTGATAGGTGACATTAGACAAAAATCGTCTGTAGCAGCCAATTCAGAAACTACATCAAGCTCATCGGTAACAGTATAACGCTTTGTATGAGTATTTCCCTGAGAAATAGACACAGCAATGCCATTATACTTGCCGTTCTCATATACGCCTTTATCCTCGAAAGAGCCTACAGGAAAAATATCACGATAAAAAGAAAAATATGAAACTTCTTCAAAAGTGCTTTCAAGAGCCGCAGATAAATCCAATACATACACCAACTTTCAACAAAGAAAAGAACCAAAAGAAAAGGAGATTTCGCCCTCTACGGAGGGCGAGCAGGGGGAAAACCGCAACCATAAGGGGCATAAAACCCTACGGGCAAAAAGTCACCCCCTTAAGCGTTTCAGTTTTCCCCCTGCACCCCCTTTCCAGCTTCCTTATCCCCCGACTTTTTGCATAGACAGAAAATAGGAAAATAGCTGCGCTATGGGCGTTATATTATCAATATATTTTTTTTACCTTTTTATTATAAAAAACAACCTGACTTTTGTCAAGCTTTCGATACAAATTTTTTTGACTTTTTTCGCTATTTCTGAGCAGACAGAAAATAGTAAAATAGTTGCCCTATGGGCGTTATATTATCAATGAATTTTTTTTACCTTTTTATTATAAAAAAATAAGCTTGATTTTGTCAAGCTTTCGGAGCAATTTTTTTGTGATTTTTTTTAGAGTATCTATAGATACTCAGCAGAGGTCTGAACGCTACAGCTCAAACCTCTGCTTAATCACTTCCACATAATATTCATCTGACGATTGTTGCTAACACAATCTGAAAGATACAGATTGATAAGTGTCTGATATGGTATACCGCTACTCTCAGACATACGCTTGAAATAGTCTACTATATTGCTGTCAAGATTGATAGTAACCTGCTTTTTAAGTCTGTTTGTATATGGGTTTCTGCGTGGATTAAGATTTTTGATATCATATTCTTCTCTCATATTGTTCACCAACCTTCTTGATAAATCTTACGTTCGTTCTTAGTCGCTTCCCTTGCGGAAATTAGACGAATAACACTATCTGAGTCTCTATAGCAATGACTTACGATACAAATTTTTGATGATTTTAACATTCCAATAATGAGAAAACGTTCTTCTCCAATGGAGTGATCTGGGTCATCAAACAATACTGCGGCTTCGTCATAAAACACCTCCTGAGCCGTTTCAAAGGATAAGCCATGCTTTTTCTTATTAACCTCATTCTTGTTTTCGTCCCACTCAAATTTTAAGCTTTCCATAATTATATTATACATATAAAATAATTATTTGTCAAGCCTTATCTACCACTCTTTATCACTTTCTAAAATTCCCCTGAGAATAAAATACGCTATATTGATAAGAAGATACATTACAAAGAGATTGAAAGTTGTGACCTTGCCTATCAAATCACCAAACCACACAAATACAATAAGTGACACATATAGCACAAATACAGTCAATCCGTCTGCCATACGCTCCTTGAAATATCCCACAAATAACTTAATACCTAAGAAAAGACAAGCGATAGCCCCTAAAGATAGCAGACCGCTGACTATTTCCCATATAAGCCCTCGTTTCACGATAAACCTAACAGCTTTAGATACACAAAAGAACAATGACTTGAACGTTGATATAAAATCGGTTCTGAAACGTACTGAGCGAGCCGCTGTGGCTATTGTCGCACCTAAACCATATAGAATAGCCAACGTAAAAGCAACCGCATATCGGGCTGTTTTATAGGCATACAGAGCGTGTGACTTTTCTTCTATAAGTTTATTGGTTTGATTTTTAAGTGTTTCAGCCGCCTGTCGCTCTTGGTCGGCTCTATCAGCCTTTTTCTGATACTCTCTCTTACATTCCTCTGCCGAAGCCTTGACCTGAGCTGCGGCTTGCTCTGCTTGCTTGATCCGCTGCTCTGCGTTCCATTTCAGCTCTGCGGCTCTCCTCAGCTGCACGTCGCTGCTCTGCAAGCTCTCTATTCTTTCTTGCTGTTGCTCCACTCTCTTCACTTGCTCGGCTACTGTCAATGACAGCTTTTGCACGTCTAATGAGTGTTTCCGTATCAATTTCTTCTGATTGATTATAACTTGTTTCTGCTGTTCGTTCTCTGCCCTCAGTTTCTCGTTCTCTTTCATCAGGCTCTCTGTTGTCGCTATTAACTGTTCTACTTCGTCTTGCGAGTAATTCAGCAATTCGTTGTTTTCCTGCATTTATAGCCCTTTCTTTCTCTTTAATAATCTTTTCAAGCTCCTGCTGTACCTTTTCAAGCTCCTGCTTAATACGTTGCATATACTCATTTCTCTGCTTGATTTTCCAATTTTCAGCCATTCTATCAAGAGCAATACCGCTCTTCTTTGCAATCATTCTAACTTTGTAGCCTTCGTGTATGGTAGGCTCTTTATCAATCCCTTGTCGCTTATAGCTCCTGTGGTCTATTCTCTTATCTTCGGAAAGCCTTTTATTACAACACTCTGCCCACTTCTCACGCCATTCCTCAACACGCTCTTTGTTGTTCCAATCGTTGTAGTCCTCTTTGTGGCTCTTATACTGCTTATGTCCTAATTTATCGTATTTTTGAACGATTTTCTGACCGTTCTCATCAAGGTCATAGACCTTTCGACACTTAGCCGCCCATTCGCCATTTTCTTTAATGCTCCGAACTGTAGCCATTATATGTGCGTGAGGGTTTCCGTCATGCTTATCGTGTATGCTCCAATCGCAACACATTCCCTGCTCGGTCAATGTTTTTACATAATCTCTAACTGTATCAATCTGTTCTTCTCGGCTCAATTCCTGTGGTAACGCTACCTCAAATTCTCTCCATAAACGAGAATTACTTGCCTTTTCGATAGTTTGAACTGAGTTCCATAATATTTCTCTGTTTATATACTCCGCAGGAGCATTATCACATAATGACACTTCACTATATACTACTCCGCTTTTGCGAGTATAATCAGACACTGCACCTAATTCTTCATCAGTAAGTTTTTGTCCTGAACGATATGCAGCAGCAGCAACAGCACTCTGCCCTTTTCCTCTACTGCCTATTTTTATACTGCAATGATATATTGACATATGTGTCACCTTTATCTTTCAATATTACTTTTTTTTGATATGGGGTTAAGGGGCTTGCCCCTTACGCACGACACCAACTTTAGTTGGTGTGTAAGTGCGCCCTTTATAATATTGTGGGGTTGCTTCGCAAAATAATTATAGCACACAAAATCTGCTCCGTCAATAGCTATACTGCTTGACTTTCGACTCTGAATTTTGTATAATATATATATGAGAATTATTGTGAAAGAAGGCAAACCACAATGGGAGAAAAACGAACAATAGACGAACGCATTAGTGAATTGCAAGAAAAGCAAAAAAAGCTAAAAGCAGAAGAAAAGAAATTAAAAGCACAACAATCAGCCGAAAAAAGAAAGGTACGCACAAAGCACCTTATTGAACTTGGCGGAGCGGTGCTTTCCGTTCTTGGTAGAGAATACGAGGACGGAGACGTTGACAGGCTCATTGCATTTCTAAAACAACAGGATAACAGGGGCAACTATTTTTCAAAAGCAATGAACGCACCACAGGTGAATGAGCAATGGAAATCAGAGTGATAGGCACAACCGAACAACTACAACGAGTTGCTGAAAAAAATGACACTACAAAGAACATCGGTAATGGTTAAACAAGACCATTACCGATGTTTTTTTGTTCACATCAAAATCTCAAACCTGATTTTGATTGCTTGGAAGTAGTACGGAGCATAGGTGCAGTTGAAAATAGTGTCGGGCGCATAATACTTGCTCGGTATATATGCTTTCCTAATTTTATTACGGGTTTTGCTCCCACAAACAGGACACAATATCCATTCGCATTTCATCATAATTAGTCTCTAATCCTTTCAAATCTCATTTTATATGACTTTTGCAAGCTGTTAAGCTAACTTGTGGAACATATGCCGAACCTTATCTATACGGCTATTCGGGCGGCGGGGTTGGCAAATAAATTTACCAATAGCTGGCTGGTATCCTTTTAACTCTGTCAAGCAGACTCCCTGCCCATTTGTGAAATAAGTTAAATCGTTCCTGTATTCTTGAATACATCTAGCAGGGATTTCTCCTTTCAGAATGACCTCGTCATTCTTTATCTGAGTACTTACAATATCTGCACAATACCTTGGAGCATCATGATACGCCCGTGAGAGATATTCCTGCGGTGCATAAATTTCAAAGTGGAGATATGGCTCTAATAGTTCTGTCCCTGCTTTTTTTAAAGCCTGCTCCAATACGATAGGGGAAAGCAGCCGAAAGTCTGCGGGGGTACTTACAGGACTATAATACAATCCATATTCAAAACAGATTTTACAGTCTGTCACTTTCCATCCATACAGCCCCTGCTCGCAGCCATAAAGAACCCCCTCCATAACCGCATTTTGGAACGATTGATTTAAATATCCAAGTGAAACTCTGCTTTCATACTGCACTCCGCTTCCAATAGGGAGCGGCTCTATGGACAACCCGACAGAAGCCCAGAAAGGATTTGGCGGGACTTCTATGTGGATGGTATATTCTGCTTTTCTAAGCGGTCTTTCCATATATATAACAGTAGGCTCTTTTATTTCTGCCTCCACATGATATTTTTCCTCAAGGATGGCACAAATGACTTCCATCTGCACATTCCCCAAAAAAGAAAGTATAATCTCATGCGTTGTAGTATCCACATAATATTTTAAAAGAGGGTCGCCATCTGAAATTTCTTTAAGTGCCCCAAGCAATATTTCCCGCTGTTCAGATTTCTTTACTGCAATCGTTGTTTGGAGCATAGGGAGAGGATTTTCAATAAATTTTCTCTGCGGCAACAGCATTTCGTTCCCCAAAATACTGTTTAGCTGCAAAACATCATTTGGTAAAATTACAATATCACCAGAGCAGGCTGTATCGGATGAATATAATTCACCGTTTGTCGGAACACACATCTCTGTGATTTTTATTTTCTCTTTTTCAGATATTTTAATAACATCCCTCAAATGCAATGTTCCGCTATATATACGCACATAAACAAAACGCCGCCTTTTCTCTGAATATTCAATCTTAAAAACCTGCCCGCATAGTTCAGATTGACCTTCAGGCGTTGATGAATAAAACTTACTGGCAATCACTTCTATAAGCTGCCGAATCCCCAGATTGTTTTTAGCACTTCCGTGATAAACGGGAAATAACGTTCCGTTTTGGAATCTCCTGTTTTCTTCCTGTTCCAGTTCTGACATTTTAAACGGTTTCCCTGACATATATTTCTCTAATAGTTCATCGTTTCCCATAATTACCGCATCCCACTGTTCCATATCGTCATTGTCCGTTACATTTATATGGGGATGCTGCCCAACCTTTTGCTTCACTATAATTTCCGAAGAAAGCTTTGCTTTCATTTCTTGATATACCATTGGCAAATCAATCCCCTCTTGGTCAATTTTATTGATGAAAAAAATTGTCGGAATCTTCATTGTCTGTAGTGCATGAAACAGTATACGGGTCTGTGCCTGTATGCCATCCTTTGCAGAAACTAATAATACTGCTCCGTCTAATACGGATAAAGAACGGTATACTTCCGCCAAAAAATCCATATGGCCTGGCGTATCTATAATGTTGACTTTTACATCCTCCCACTGAAAAGATGTCACTGCTGTCTGGATAGTGATTCCCCTTTGACGCTCCAAATTCATTGTATCTGTCCTTGTTGTGCCTTTATCTACGCTCCCTGGTTCTGCAATTGCACCACTGGTATACAATAAACTTTCCGTTAATGTTGTCTTTCCTGCGTCAACGTGAGCCAGAATGCCTAAGTTAATTATTTTCATGTGATTTTCCTCCTATCAACACCCAAAAAAGGGCATAAAAATACCCAGTGATAAATACTCCTATCACTGGGTAAATAACTCCAATAGCCCCAAAACACTTATATGTTTTCGGGCATATAAAATTACATGATAAAAGTATTCTTAAACTGGGTACAAAAAACTAAGCCCCATATTAAAAGTGAAACGGGACTGCTACTTTTTGTTCCCACTATCAAATTGACAGTTTATTTAAGAATACCTTGCCGCATATTTATTAACTCCTTGTATAATACTGAATCTAATTATACTCCTTAACCCTTTATTTGTCAAGCTGACAAACTAAAGCAGAAAAAGCGGCAGGATTTCCCCCTGCCACTAATCATCTGTTTATGCAAAAATAATTTCCTTTTCCACAATCTCCCTCGCACAAGCCCTTATGTTATTGAGGCATCCTGTCCATTCTAAGGCGTTTTCTGCCTTTAGCTGTTCCGTTATGCCCTGTGCCTGTTTCATACCCTCTATGAGCCTTTCAAAGCGTTCCTGTGCCTGTCTGT
>OCHD01001724.1_pt1 | contig 13636 bp, 11 predicted proteins | sample 1538481 | NCBI WGS metagenome assembly OCHD01 (sample SAMN04571699, study PRJEB22368) | human gut metagenome | biome: human gut; material: stool | host: Homo sapiens | place: Luxembourg | collected 2012-09-07
TCCGGCGCGCGAGGAGCCGATCCCCGGCGTCACGTCGGAGCTCATCGCCCGGCACGTGGCCGTGCCGTGCCGCATCGTCGGCAGGGAGGCGCTGGCCGATACGGTCGCGGCGATGGATACGGACGTGGTGGTGAGCTTCGGGGCGGGCAATATCGACGCCTGCTGCGAGGCGCTGGCCGAAAAACTCGGAGCGAAAAGCTGACGTGCGATGAACCGCTACCTCCGATACGCATTGCTGGCCCTTTTGTGGAGTGCCGTGGCCGCATATATCCTCTATGCGGGCACCACGGCGCAGCGTCTGCGTGCCGCGAGGACGGTCTGCAAGGTCGAGATCGAGGTCGTCGACAGTTCGTCGATGGGTTATCTGGTGTCGGGGCGCATGGTGCGCGGGTGGATCGCGCAGAGCGGGATCAAGACGAAAGGCACGGCAGTTGATAAGGTGCCCTTGACGCAGATCGAGGAGATGATCGCCAGGAACGGGTTCGTGGAGCGGGTGGACGCCTATGTCTCCTATGACGGGGTGCTGCACGTGGATATCAGCCAGCGAAGGCCGCTCGTGCGGCTGCTGGTGAACGGCGTGGATTCGTACGTCACGGCGGAGGGCTATGTCTTCGCCGCGCCGCGGGCATCGTCGCTTTACGTGCCGGTCGTGACGGGCAGCTACCGCCCGCCGTTTCCTGCGGCGTATGAGGGCCCCGTGCGGGCGCATATCGACATCGAGTCGGCGAAGGTGGACAAACGGATCGCGGAGCTGGAGCGGGAGAAGTACCCGCTTTACAGACGCGAACTGCAGAACGACCGCAACCTGTCGGCGCTGCGCCGTATGCGGGTCAAGAAACAGTGGTGGCGGCTGGAAAGCTCGGCCGAGTTCGACAAACGGGTCGGCGAACTGCGCCGCAAATACCGCTACGAGGCGCGTATGATCCAGCAGGGGATCGACCGTATCGCACGGCAGCAGGAGGCCGAGCGGCTGAAACAAAAAAAGTTGGAGAAAAGCTACGAAGATTTCATGAAACTCCTTACCTTTGTAGAGTTCGTCGAAGAGGACGATTTCTGGAGGTCGGAAGTGGTGCAGATTGCGGCTCGGACGACCCCCAGCGGAGCGTTGGAGGTGGAGCTGGTGCCGCGGAGCGGACGCCACACCATTCTTTTCGGGCGCATCGAGCAGGTGGAGCGTAAGTTCGACAAGTTGCTGCGCTTCTACCGCAACGGGTTGCAGAACATCGGCTGGGATGCGTACAGGACGATAGATATCAGATACAAGGATCAGGTGGTTTGCAAGAAATAAAAAGGAAATATACCGTGGAAAGAAAGAATTATACCGTTGCCGTCGACCTGGGCTCGTCGAACGTCGTGGTGGCTGTCGGCGAGAAGGCCGCCGAAGGGCAGATGGAGGTGGCGTCGATCGTGTCGAAGCCCGTTGAGGGGGTCAACGCGGGCAAGATCGAGAATATCGAACTGGTGAGCCGCGCCATCCGCGAAGCCATGTCCGAAGCCGAAGAGCAGCTGGGGATCCGGATCACGGAGGCCTATGCCGGTATTTCGGGCGATTTCGTGCGCTGTGCGCGCCATACGGATCATGTTTTCGTCTACGATCCCCAGAACGGCGTCAACCAGAAGGACGTCGACGCGCTGTTCGACCGCATGCGGAACGTGCAGGCGCCCGACGACGAGACCATCATGGAGCGTGTGCCCCAGAACTATGTGGTCGACGACAACCAGGAGGTCAAGAACCCCGTGGGGTCGTTCGGCAAGAAACTCTCGTCGACGTTCAACTTCATCCTTTGCCTGCGCACGCCGATGCAGCGGCTCGATATGGCGCTCAAGCGGCTCGGCATAAAGATGCTGGGCGTGACGTCGAACGCCATCGCCACGGCCGAGGCCGTGCTGCTGCCCGACGAGAAGGAGGAGGGCGTAGCGGTGGTCGACATCGGCGGCGGCGTGACGGACGTGGCGGTTTATTACCGCAATGTGGTGCGTTATATCGCCACGATCCCGATGGGGGCCATGGCCATCAACCGCGACATCCGCACGATGAGCGTGCCCGAGAAACATGTGGAAAGCCTCAAGCAGAAATACGGTTCGGCGGTGGCCGACCTGGCCCCGGAGGACAAACTGATTCGCGTCAACGGCCGCACGGCCCGCGAAGCGAAGGACATCCTGCTGCGCAACTTGGCGACGGTGATCGAAGCCCGTGCCACGGACATTGCGGAGTTCGTATTGCAGGAAATCCGGGATTCGGGGTATGCCGGCAAGCTGGCTTACGGCATTGTCCTGACGGGAGGTTCGGCCAAGCTGAAGGATGTGGACGAGTTGTTCCGCCGCGTGACGGGCATGGACGTGCGCATCGCATCGGCCGAAACCGGCGTTGCGGAGGAGTCGAGGGAAAAGGTCGTAGACCCGGCCTATGCCACGGCGGTCGGTATTTTGCTCAAGGGCGCCGAACAGGGTGCCTGCGCGGTGATCGAGCGTCCGGCCTCGCCGGCGTCCCGGTCTGCGGAACCCCGCCCGGGATTCCAGCCCCGGCAGCCCCAGGACGTACCCGAGTTCCGTCATATGCCGCGGTTCCAGCAGCCCGCACAGGGGCCGGCTTCCGCGGCGGCACAGCCTGCGTCCGATGAGGATGCCGCGGCAAGGGGGCAGGAGCGGGAAGATGAGCAGCTGAAGGCCCCCGTGATCGAACCCAAGCGCAAGCGCGACTGGGGGTCGATCTTCCAGAAGACCTTCGACAAGATCAACAAGAGCTTTACGGCCGCCGAGGACGAGGAGATTTGATCCTGGGGGGCTGAAACCGGCCTTTTAAACGGCCGGGCGTGAGGAGGATTTGCGGGCGTTCGCCCCGCGTGGGAATTAATCAGAAGAAAGGAGTAAAGAGATATGACAGACGAATTGATGTCGGAAATCAAAGCCCCGAAGACGGACGGGTCGATCATTATGGTGGTAGGTGTCGGCGGTGCCGGCGGGAATGCCGTGAACCATATGTGGAACCTGGGTATACGGGGCGTGACGTTCATGGTTTGCAATACCGACCAGCAGGCGTTGGACAAGAGTCCCGTGGAGCAGAAGATACGGCTCCGAAGGTCTCGGTGCGGGGAACGACCCGGAGAACGGCCGCCGTGCCGCAGTCGAGTCGCTGCCTGAAATCCGCCAGCACCTCGAAGAGGCCGGGACTCGGATGCTGTTCATCACGGCCGGCATGGGCGGCGGTACGGGTACGGGCGCTTCGCCCGTCATCGCCAAGCTGGCCAAGGAGATGGGGCTGCTGACTGTGGCGATCGTTACCTCGCCGCTGGCCGTCGAGGGTAAGATCCGCTACGAACAGGCTTTCCGCGGGATCGAGGAACTGCGCCAGAATGTCGATTCGCTGCTGATTATCAACAATGAGAATATTCTCGAAATATACGGGCGCCTGTCGCTCAAGCAGGCGTTCGGCAAGGCCGACGACATCCTGTGTTCGGCGGCGAAGGGCATCGCCGAGATCATCACGGTCGAAAGCGACCTGGTGAACGTCGACTTCGCCGATGTGTCGAAGGTGATGCGCGATAGCGGCCGCGCGCATATGGCCGTGGCTACGGCCGAAGGCGACAACCGCGCCGAGACTGCTGCCGAGGCTTCGCTGCGTTCGCCGCTCCTGGATCACAACCTGATCTCGGGTGCGAAGAATATCCTGCTGAACATTTCGGTGTCGAACGCCGACTCGCTGATGTACGAGGAGGTGGTGCGCATCCTGGAGTATATCCAGGCGCATGCCAGCGTGCAGGACGACAACGGCGTGATACACAACGCCAATATCATCTGGGGTACGAGCGAGAAGCCCCAGCTGGGCAACGCCATCGAACTGGTGGTGGTGGCCACGGGGTTCTCGGGCGATGCGTCCGTCGACGTGATGAAGCAGATCATCCCCCCGGCGCGTATCACGGAACCGGTGAAGGAGCCTGTGGCTCCCGTGCTGGAGCCGATCAAGCCCGTTGCGCCGCCGCAGCGGCCGCCCGAGCAGGTGATGCTCGGCGCCAAGTCGACCCGCTACAACAACATTGAACTGCTGCTGGCCAAACCGGCCTACCAGTCGCGCAACTCGAAGTTCATCGTGCAGATGCCCGGCGGACGCAAGGAGGTGCTGCGCGAGGAGTCCGAAAACAGCCAGCAGGCTGCCGATTCGCAGAGCGGATCGCTTTTTGACTAACTAAATCCGCGCAAGTTTGGAGAGTACCGCTTCATGGATCGCATTCAACGGGTTTTCGGGCCATATCGCCGTGCTGTGCGCGGTGACGTTGGGACTGCTGTGCGTTTCGGCGCTCGTATCGGGGGCCGAAACTTCGTTTTTCTCCCTGTCGCATAAGGATATCCGCCGCCTGCAGACCAGCACGACCGCTTCGGCGGAGGCGGTGTTGCACTTGCTGACGAATGTCGACGTGCTGCTGGCGACGATTCTGGTGGTCAACAACCTGGTGAATATCTGCATCGTCATCCTCGTGTCGGGTATCATCGACTCGGTTTTTACGTTCCTGCGTTTCGAGTTCCTGTTCAAGACCGTACTGGTGACTTTCCTGCTGCTGCTGTTCGGCGAGATACTGCCCAAAGTATTGGCGCAGACCATGCCGGTGCGTTTCGCGCAGTTCGCAGCACGGCCGCTCAGGGTGTTGCGGTGGATTTTCTATCCGCTCTCCTACATCCTGGTGCGCACGAGCAGCCGCATCAGCGAAAAGGCGGCGCACAAGAGCGAGATTTCGCTCGACGAACTGGCCGACGCCGTGGATATGACCCAGAGTTCGAGCCCCGAGGAGCATGTGATGCTGTCGGGGATCGTCAACTTCGTGAATACCGAGGTGCAGGAGATCATGAAACCCCGCGTGGACATTACGGCGCTCTCGGTGACGGACGATTACGAGACCGTCAAGCAGACGATCATCCGGTCGGGTTTTTCGCGTATCCCGGTATACGAAGAGGATATCGACAATATCAGGGGGACGCTCTATGTCAAGGATCTGCTCCCCTATATCAACCACGGCAACGAATTCGGCTGGCAGCAGTTGGTGCGCAAGCCCTATTTCGTGCCCGAGCATAAGAAGATCAACGACCTGCTGGGCGACTTCCAGTCGAACAAGGTGCACATGGCGATCGTCGTCGACGAGTACGGTTCGACGCTGGGGCTGGTGTCGCTGGAAGATATTATCGAGGAGATCGTGGGCGAGATTTCGGACGAAAGCGATGCCGACGAGAGTTTCTTCACGCGTCTCGACGAGAAGAGTTACCTCTTCGACGGCAAGAGCCACCTGGGCGATTTCGAACGGGTGCTGGGAATCGACGAGGAGACCTTTGCCGACGTAAAGGGCGATGCCGAGACCCTCGCCGGGCTGATGCTCGAACTCAAACGCGACTTCCCCCGCAAGGGCGATGTCTTTACGTCGCACGACATCCGTTTTACGGTGCAGGAGATGGACGGGCACCGTGTCGATAAAATCCGTGTGGACTTGCAGTGAACGATGGGAAAGGCACTCTTCATAGAGCCGCCGATGGACGAGGCCGGAGTAGCCGGGTGGGTGACATCCGACGAATTGGCCGAGGCCGGGCGTTTTGTGCGGGAGGGCCGGCGCCGGGAATACCTCACGTGGCGAGCCGTCGTCCGCCGGGAACTGGGGGCGGATGTGCGGATTGCCTATGATGCCGCCGGGGCCCCGGTCGTCGACAGGGACGGGGTATACGTCGGGGTTTCGCACTGCAGGGGGCGTGTGGCCGTCTGTCTGTCCGATGTCCCCTGCGCGGTCGACATCGAACCCGAGACGCGGGATTTCAGCCGTGCCGCGCCGCGTTACATGTCCCCCTCCGAGCTGGCGCTGTCCGGCGATCCGTTGCTGCCTGCCGCTGTCTGGTGCGCCAAGGAGGCGCTCTACAAATATGCCCGGCGCCCGGGGCTGGACTTGCTGCACGACCTGCGGGTGGAGGCGGTGGATTTTGCGGCTGGAACCGTTGTCGGGCGCATCGGCGGCGGGGAGGCGATCCGGCTCACGCTGCATCGTGCCGACGGGTTTATCACGGTATATACGGTATAGTTCCGGCGGGATTACCGCATGGGAAAGCCCCTCCTCGGGAGGGGCTTTCCCATATGTGTCCTGTTCGCGCGGCGCAGGCTCTTAGAAGGCTTCGGAGGCCGTGAAGAGGAAGGCCGAGGAGCGTTTGCGATCCCACGGCAGGTTTTGGTTGCCGTAGACGCCCCAGCCGTAGTCGAGGCGGATGTTCATGCGGTTCTTGAATTCGCCGAAACTGTAGAGCGTATTGTCCCACCGGAATTTGTCGGTGCCCCAGACCTGTCCGCCGCCGATCCAGGCTACGACGCCGTGGCGGCGGTAGATTTTCTGGCGCAGCTCGATCTGCGTCTCGACGAGCCTTTTGTCGCGGTAGCGCCCTTCGTAGTAGCCGCGCATGCGTTCCATGCCGCCCATCTTGGCGTACATGTGCCACGAAGGGGTGCCGGCCGTGAAGTCGGCGTAGAGGTCGTAGGCGAAGATGGCGCCTTTCCAGAGTTTCCGGTAGAAGTCGAAGGTCAGGGTGAAGCGTCCGAAGTTGCGGCGCGTATTGCCCAGCCATTCGGGATACCACTTGGCTTCGGCCTTGATGAAGATGCCCCTCGAAGCGTTGAATGTCACGTCGCGCGTGTCGTATTGGGCGAAGAGGCCGAGGCTGGTGTTGAAGGCGTTCGGATTGTCGCCCGATTCGGTAATGTAATTCGAGAAGGGATCCTGCTTGGCCGGGTCGTAGCGCCCCTCCTGCCAGAGGGTGTAGAGTTCGCCCATCCTGCCACCCGGAACCGGCTTCCCGGCGTCTACGTCGGCTTTGACATTATTCATATAGGCGACCATGCCTGTGTCTTTGTACTTCGCCCCGGTGTAGTCGATGCCCCCGCTGACGCCGATGTAAAAGCGTCCGGCGAGCGCCGTGCAGTAGGAGATGCGGAAGATGCCCATCGTGGTGGTGAGCTCCTGTGCGTAGCCCTCCGCGCCGGCGTTGTAGCCCACGCCGTAGAAGGCCCCCGGAAAATAGACGAAGGCCCCGGCGTAGCTCAGGCGTTGTTTGTTGTGGTTGAAGATGTTGTCGCCCGAGAAGCGGAGCAGGACGAATTTTTCGGTCGTGACGTTGCCGTAGATCGAGATATTCGACGGGGCGGTCACGGAGTCCGTGCGGTCTATTCGGTAAAGCCCCGCCACGAGGAACCCGATGCCGAAGCCGACATCCGACGAATAGTTCGGGCCGGGGACGATGCTCCAGTCGATTTTCTTTTCGAACGTACGGTCGATATTCGAACGGCTGTAATAGTCGATGATGCGGCGTATGAAGCCTTTGCGTTGGGCAGGCGATGTGAGGGCTGCGGTGTCGGCAGGCTGTTTCGGGGAGCGGGCTGCGGCGCTTCCGATCTGGGACAGGGCTTCCTCGGTCGAGGGGAAGGCGTCCATGTCCTTCTCGGGTTGCTGCCCCGCGGCGGTATATGCTATCAACAGCATACAGGCCGTCAAAATGGTTCTGTATCCCTTTTTCATGAATCGTTCGGGTGAAAGGCGACCCAAAGATAGGAATTATTTTCCGTATGCGCAAAACGGCGCGAGCGTGGCGGAGAAGGGCGCGGCCTTCCGGGATAAATTCTTACCTTTGCTGCGGCGACCCTTCCGTACGCGGCTTTGCAGGCGGGGATACGGGTGGCCGTTTACTGAACTTAAAGATGCAGATAACCAGACCAGTCCCGGCCGCCGATCCCGTGGAACATACCGATGGCAGGGCGTTGACCGAAGGCGAAGAGATTGCCGGAGGCATTTTCCGCAGCATTGTTTTCCCGCACCTTGACCGGGAACATATCTGGGTGCAGTCGTGCCTTTTCGCGGGCTGCCTTTTCCCGGCGTGCACGCTGCGCGGATCGCATTTCACGGATGTGACCTTCCGGAACTGCGACCTGTCGAACGCCGACCTGACGGGGTGCAGTTTCCAGCGGGTGGAGTTCCTGGATTGCAAGCTCATGGGGACGAACCTCTCCGAAGCGACGATGCAGCATGTGGCCTTCGAGCGCTGCAAGGCGGAATTCGCCAATTTCGCACTGGGGCGCTTGCGTTTCGTGGCGCACGGGCAGGGAGTCATGCGGGGTGCCGTGTTCGACGAGTGCCGCCTGGAGAAGGTCGCCTTTTCGCGCTGCGACCTGACGCAGGGCGAATTCCGCGGCACGCGCCTGCGCGGGCTTTCGTTCGCCGATTCCGACATCCGCGGCATGCGGGTCGGCGAGGTCGATTCGTTTGAATTAAAGGGTTTGAAGATCAATGCATTGCAGGCGGTTGACCTGGTGCGGCTGCTGGGGGTAGAGGTGGAGGAATAGAGGGTTTATTCAAAAAATTTACATATTTCTTAAAAAATCTTAATAAAATATTTGGAAGTTTGCTTTTGCCGTAGTACTTTTGCCTTGTCTTAAATGATAAAATATTTTAAGAATTATTTAAAATTATTTAGTATGAAAGCAAGGATCAATGAGTGGTTACGCACCGCCCTGATTATGTTGGGAGAGAGCATCAAACTGCGCGAGATGTAATATCTCCCTTTTATTTTCGGAAAAGAGTTAAAACTTCGATATACGAAAGCGGCCCGACTGTCAAAGTCAGGCCGCTTTTCGTTTCGGACTCCCCGCCGCTTGGCGGCAGGGGCTTCTCCGGGGCTGTTGTCGTTGCGCCCGGGTTATTTGATGCCCAGCTTCCTGGCGATCTCTTTGGGCAGGGCGTGCTTGTTGACCATGACCGAGGTTGTCTTGTAAGCGACGAACGGGCGCGAGAAATACCAGAATCCGTCGTAGGGCGGACGTACGTCCCATGAATTCTGCACCTTGTAGTAGTGGTTGCCTGCCTGGTCGGTGGCCGTACCCATGATGACCATGCCGTGGTCGTCGGTGGTTCCGTAGTTGTCGAAAGCCTCCTGGCGCATCTCCTGGGTGATGGCGAGCTCCTTGCCCGGCTTGTCGAACTTGTAGAGTGCGTCATCCTTCTCCTTCTGGGTCAGTTTTCCCCAGCGCTCGGCTTCGGTGCCGCCCATGCCTTCGAGGTCGGCGGCCGGTACGATACCGATCGCCTTGGTGCGGCTGAATCCCTTTTCGCTTACGTCGGTGCCCCACGCGACGGGATACCCGTTTTCCAGTGCATTGTCCACGACGGCCATCATTTCGTCGAGCGGAAGGTTGTAGACCGTGCCCCACATCCAGTTATCGGGCACCTCGATGATGAACTGCGTATAGAAGGGGTGGTGTGTGAACGAACTGATGTCGATATAGTCGTCGATGTCGATCGGCAGCGAGTCGGCGAACGTCCGGGGCGTGTATTCCTTGCCCTGATAGGTGAAGGTCTCGGGCATCGGGCCGAAATATTCGTCCAGGATGGCGTTGAAACCCCGTTTCCAAGCCGTCGAGAGCGGCTTGTTCGAAGATTTGGTGCTGGCCTCCATCACTGCGTCGAGGTAGGCTTTCAGCACGCGCGAGAGTTCGTGGAAATCGGCTTTCTCGGTGCCGTAGTTGAAGCCCGGGTAGGCTTCGAACGGGACGATGCCGTAGTTGCGGATGCCTTCCGTCACGTCGCGCGAGGCCCCGCCTTCGGCGAAGTTGATCTCGCCGTGCATGCGGATGTATTTCACGGCTTTCTCCATGAACGTATGGCGGACGATCCACATTTCGGAGAGGTGCACGGGGGCGCCTCCCGCACGCAGGATTTCCCCTTCGAGGAACGAAAGGGTCGAGTAGCACCAGCAGGTGCCGCTACGGCTCTGATCCTTGACCGGGGTCATGGGGATAAGTTTGACGTCGGTGAACCGGTAGCCTTCGGCGGCGGTCGTGTCGGGTGTCTGTGCCGCAGCCGCAAGTGCGGCGCAGAAGGCAACGAGGGTCAGCAGGAGTTTCTTCATTGCTTTAGGGTTTAGGTTGTGGGTGTTGCTATTTTTTCGAGTCGGCGACGATCTTCAGACAGTCGTCGAGCGTGAGCTCTTCGGGTTTGCTGCCCTTGGGCAAGCGGTAGTTCTTGCCCTTGTAGGCGATGTAGGCCCCGTAACGGCCGTTCTTGACCAGCATGTCGGGCTCTTCGGGGAAGCTCCGCAGCGGAGTGTTGGCCGCGGCGGCCGCCGCCTGCTGGGCATGGACGATCTCCACGGCCCGCTCGTAGGTAAGCGTGTAGGGGTCGTCGCCCTTCTGCAGCGATGCGAACGATTTGCCGTGGCGCACGTAGGGCCCGTATTTGCCGATGCCCACCGAGAGCTCTTCGCCGTCGAGCTGGCCCAGGTCGCGGGGCAGCGCGAAGAGCGCCAACGCCTCCTCTAGCGTGATCGACTCAATTAGCTGGCCCTTTTTGAGCGAGGCGAAGCGGCCTTTCTGCCCCTCCTCGCCTTCGATCTCGACCATCGGGCCGTAGCGGCCGATGCGTGCCTTGACGATATGCCCCGTCTTGGGGTCGTTGCCCAGGATGCGTGCCTGGCTCTTCTTGTCGGTCTGCGTGCCGATGGCGGTGTCGACCATCTGGTGGAAGGGGCCGTAGAAATCGTGGATCATCTTCACCCACGTGATGTCGCCGTCGGCGATGCGGTCGAATTCCTTTTCGACGCTGGCCGTGAAGTTATAGTCCATGATCGGCTTGAACTGCGTTTCGAGGTAGTCGTTGACGACCATGCCGATGTCCGTCGGCGAAAGGCGGTTCTTCTCCTTGCCGTAGCTTTCCGAGAGGTTTTTCGTGGCGAGCTTGTCGCCCGTGAGGGTCATTTGCACGTAGTTGCGTTTCTGCCCCTCCCTGTTTTGCTTGACCACGTAGCCGCGGTTGATGATCGTCGTGATGGTCGGCGCGTAGGTCGAGGGGCGTCCGATGCCCAGCTCTTCGAGGCGCTTGACCAGCGAGGCTTCGTTGTAACGTGCCGGGGCCTGCGTGAAGCGTTCCGTGGCGGTGATCTGCGTCGAAAGCAGTTCGTCGCCCTGTGCCATTTTGGGGAGCAGCCCTTCGCCGCTTTCGGCGGCCTGGTCGTCGTCCGTGGATTCGGAGTAGAGGCGCAGGAAGCCGTCGAAGCGGACGACTTCGCCCGTGGCGACGAATTGCTGCGACGACCCCGACATGTCGATCACAATGGTTGTGCGGTCGAGTTCGGCGCAGACCATCTGCGAGGCTACGGTGCGCTTCCAGATCAGGTCGTAGAGTTTCTTTTCGGCCGGGGTGCCCTCGATTGACTGCCGGTCAATATACGACGGGCGGATGGCTTCGTGCGCCTCCTGGGCACCCTTGGTCTTGGTCTTGTAGTTATGCCACGACGAATATTTTTCGCCGTAGAGTTTCGTGATCTCCTCCTTGCACTGGGCCAGTGCCTGTTGCGAGAGGTTTACCGAGTCGGTACGCATGTAGGTGATGAGACCCTGCTCGTAGAGGTGCTGGGCGACGGACATCGTCTGCGAAACGGACATGCCCAGCTTGCGGCCCGCCTCCTGCTGGAGCGTCGAGGTCGTGAAGGGCGGCGCCGGGAAACGCTGTGCGGGTTTCTCTTCGGCTTTCGACACGGTGAAAGTGGCGCCGATGCAACTGCGGAGGAATGCCTCGGCCTCGGCCTGCGTTTCGAAGCGCGACGAGAGTTCGGCCTTGAAGAGGGTCTTTTCGGGGTCGTTGGCCGCGTAGAACTGTGCCACGACGCGGAAATAGGGTGCCGAGCGGAAGGCGATGATCTCGCGCTCGCGCTCGACGATCAGCCGTACGGCGACGCTCTGCACGCGGCCGGCCGAAAGCGACGGCCGCACTTTCTTCCACAGCACGGGCGAAAGCTCGAAACCGACCAGGCGGTCGAGGATACGGCGTGCCTGCTGTGCGTTGACCAGATCCATGTTGACCGTGCGGGGGTTCTCGATGGCTTCGAGGATCGCCCGCTTGGTGATTTCGTGGAAGACGATGCGCTTGGTCTGGTCGACGGGGAGCCCCAACACTTCGGTCAGGTGCCATGCGATGGCTTCTCCTTCGCGGTCTTCATCGGACGCCAGCCATACGGTCTTGCTCTTGGCCAGCTTGGTCAGTTCGTCCACCACTTTCTTCTTGTCGCCCGGGATTTCATAGACGGGCCTGAACTCGTCGTCGATATTGATGCCCAGGTCTTTTTTCGACAGGTCGCGGATGTGTCCGAAACTCGACTTGACGATATAGTCCTTGCCGAGGAACTTCTCGATGGTTTTGGCCTTGGCGGGGGACTCGACGATTACTAAATTTTCCTGCATGCGTTCTTTATGGCTTTTCTGAAATGCGAAAACCTAAGCATGAGTACTTAGGTTTCGCATTCCGTGCTGTTGATCCTTTATTTGACCAGGGTATAGGCGATGTCGATCTTGATCGGGGCATCCTCCTTGGTCAGCGACCCGTCCGAGGGCGTCATACCCTGCATCACACTGTAATTCTGGGTGTAGAGACCGTATGCCTCGGGCCCCATGTACATAGTCCTGGTTTTGATTCTCTCCGCGATCTCTTCCCACGGGGCGTTCTCGCCCAGCTCCTCCACGGCCTCCTGGTAGTAGTTCCACATGCTCTGCACGTGGCCCGTGATGTCCATCACGTAGCAGCCCCGGCTGCGGTTGATGTAACCGCCGTAGGTCAGCGTCGTGCTGTAGGTCTTCTCGTAGGCATAGGCGTAGTCGGTGATGCCCGAGAGCTTTTTGTAATTGGTATAGAGGCCCAGGCGGCTCTGCGAGGCGTCCATCTGCTCGATCATGTGCTTCACGTCGGTCAGGTTCTGCCAGTCGTAGTTGCTGCCCGCGAAATAGACCGACATCCGGGCCTGGTTGATGGCCAGGGTATTGAACTCCTTGGCGGAAGCGGCGTTCTCGTCCTTGATGATCTGCGCCAGCTGCCTGAAGAACTCCTCGGTGAAGGTCATTTCCGTTACGACGCCGCCCATGCCCTCGACGTAGACCTGCTTGCTGAGGGGGCGGTTCTCGTTGGTTTCGACCGCATCCGCGATGTCGAACCTCTGCGGAGAGGTGGCTTTCGAGTAGTCGTGGCGGATGGTGTTGACCGACACGTTGCCGTAGTCGACCGAAGAGTCGTAGAAAATGTAGGGGATCGAAATCGTGTCGGCGATCAGCGTAGGGTCGCTCTCCAGGCGGTTACGCCCGTAGATCGCGAAGCCCGAAGCGTCGAGCGACGTGGCGTAGATGTTGCCCTTGTTGGGGGTCGTCTGGTCGACGGCCGGGACGATGTAAAGCCCCTTGAACTCGGCGACCCACTGTTCGAGGCTGTCGAGGCTGTAAATCGAATAGTCGCCCTTGTACGTGCCCTCCTGAAGCATCAGGCGGTTGATGAATTCCCGTCCCTTCTGGGTCGGTTTCATGGTGGCGTACGTGGTGGCGGGACCCGTCTCCTTTCCGTCGGGGAAGGTGAACGTGAAGAGCACGTCGTCGCCTACGACACCCGCCTTGACGGGGTCGAAATTGAGGTAGAAGGTCGTGTCGCGCTCGGACTTTCCGCTTTCGACGGGTTTCTCGGTCAGGTATTTGTTGCTGACGACCTCGTATACGTTGTACTCCTGCGAGGTGAGCGTGTCGCTGCCGTAGCTGGAGATGGAAAGCAGGATGATCGCCGAGTCGAGGATCGGGCGGAACCCGAAATAGCCCGAGTCG
>OCHD01001748.1_pt1 | contig 13463 bp, 11 predicted proteins | sample 1538481 | NCBI WGS metagenome assembly OCHD01 (sample SAMN04571699, study PRJEB22368) | human gut metagenome | biome: human gut; material: stool | host: Homo sapiens | place: Luxembourg | collected 2012-09-07
CTGCCAACACGCCGATAACGTTAATCGGCAGTTGTAGCTCCGCGACCATCCGCATCACGCCGTAAACCGCTGCCGCACCGCACATATCGTACTTCATCTCATCCATGCCTTCTGAAGGCTTGATCGAGATACCGCCGGAGTCGAAGGTTAAACCTTTACCCACCAGCACGATTGGGCGTGCATCTTCCGACGCGTTGCCTTTGTACTCAATCACCGACATCAGCGATTCGTTTTGCGAACCCTGACCGACCGCCAGATAGGAATGCATCCCCAGCTCTTTCATCTGCTGTTCGCCGATAACGCGGGTGATGACATTCTTGCTGTAGCTGTCAGCCAGCTGGCGCGCTTGTGAAGCGAGGTAAGCGGCGTTACAGATATTCGGCGGCATATTGCCGAGATCTTTTGCTGCTTTAATCCCGGCGGCAATCGCCAGACCGTGCTGGATCGCGCGCTCACCGCTGGTCAGTTCACGGCGGGTCGGCACGTTGAACACCATCTTACGCAGCGGACGACGCGGTTCGCTCTTGTTCGTTTTCAGCTGATCGAAACTGTAGAGCGTCTCTTTTGCCGTCTCGACAGCCTGACGCACTTTCCAGTAGTTGTTACGGCCTTTAACGTGCAGTTCAGTCAGAAAGCAGACCGCTTCCATTGAGCCAGTATCATTCAGCGTATTAATGGTTTTCTGAATGACTTGTTTGTACTGACGCTCATCCAGCTCACGTTCTTTGCCGCAACCAATAAGGAGAATTCGCTCGGAAAGTACATTCGGAACATGGTGCAGCAACAATGTCTGCCCCGGTTTTCCTTCCAGTTCGCCCCGACGTAGCAGGGCGCTGATGTACCCATCGCTGATTTTATCGAGCTGTTCTGCAATCGGAGAAAGGCGACGTGGTTCGAAGACGCCCACGACGATGCAGGCACTCCGCTGTTTCTCCGGGCTACCGCTTTTTACACTAAACTCCATGCACTACGCTCCTGAATCTTAAAGACAACGGCGGTGGCTACAGATAGAATTGCAAGCTTTCGTAACTCATGTCCGCTGTTGCGATGACTTCGTGTTAATCTTAACGTTATTACGGCATTGGCACGTCAGAACAAAATCTGAGAGGTGAATCCGTTGAGTATAATTATCTTAGCGACGATTTCGACGACTCAAGAGAATAAATGACGTTTAAGCCATGAAACAAGCTAAAATCCTGCAAAAGACGAGTTTTTACGGGCGTATTTAAAGTGATAATCATAAGATATCTGGTGCGGGAGACGCTCAAAAGCCAGCTGGCGATACTCTTCATCTTGCTTTTGATCTTCTTCTGTCAAAAGTTAGTGAGGATCCTCGGCGCAGCGGTTGACGGCGATATTCCGGCGAATCTGGTGCTCTCCCTTCTCGGGTTGGGCGTGCCGGAAATGGCGCAGCTTATCCTGCCATTAAGCCTGTTCCTCGGGCTGCTGATGACGCTGGGCAAACTGTATACCGAAAGTGAAATTACGGTAATGCATGCCTGCGGCCTGAGCAAAGCGGTTCTGGTGAAAGCGGCAATGATCCTTGCGGTATTCACGGCAATCGTCGCGGCGGTTAACGTGATGTGGGCGGGACCGTGGTCATCGCGTCATCAGGATGAAGTGTTAGCAGAAGCGAAAGCGAACCCTGGCATGGCGGCGCTGGCGCAAGGGCAATTCCAGCAAGCGACTAATGGCAGTTCGGTGCTGTTCATCGAAAGCGTTGACGGCAGCGATTTCAAAGATGTGTTCCTCGCGCAAATTCGACCAAAAGGTAATGCACGTCCTTCTGTGGTGGTGGCCGATTCCGGACATTTAACCCAGCTGCGCGACGGCTCCCAGGTCGTCACTCTCAACCAGGGAACGCGCTTCGAAGGCACTGCACTGTTACGTGATTTCCGCATTACGGATTTCCAGGATTATCAGGCGATCATTGGTCACCAGGCGGTGGCGCTCGACCCGAACGATACCGACCAGATGGACATGCGCACATTGTGGAACACTGACACCGATCGTGCTCGCGCAGAACTGAACTGGCGTATCACGTTGGTATTCACCGTGTTTATGATGGCACTTATGGTCGTACCGCTGAGCGTGGTTAACCCACGTCAGGGACGCGTACTGTCGATGCTGCCAGCCATGCTGCTGTATCTACTTTTCTTCCTGATCCAGACCTCCCTGAAATCGAACGGCGGTAAAGGTAAGCTGGACCCGACGCTGTGGATGTGGACCGTTAACCTGATTTATCTGGCTTTGGCGATTGTTCTCAACCTTTGGGACACCGTGCCGGTCCGCCGCCTGCGCGCCAGTTTTTCGCGTAAAGGAGCGGTGTGATGCAACCTTTTGGCGTACTTGACCGCTATATCGGTAAAACTATTTTCACCACCATCATGATGACGCTGTTCATGCTGGTGTCGCTGTCGGGCATTATCAAATTTGTCGATCAGTTGAAAAAAGCCGGGCAGGGGAGTTACGACGCGTTAGGCGCAGGAATGTATACCTTGCTGAGCGTGCCGAAAGATGTGCAAATCTTCTTCCCGATGGCGGCTCTGCTTGGGGCGTTGCTTGGTCTTGGGATGCTGGCGCAGCGCAGCGAACTGGTGGTGATGCAGGCTTCTGGTTTTACCCGTATGCAGGTGGCGCTGTCGGTGATGAAAACCGCCATTCCGCTGGTCTTGCTGACGATGGCGATTGGCGAATGGGTCGCGCCGCAGGGCGAGCAGATGGCGCGTAACTACCGTGCGCAGGCGATGTACGGCGGCTCGTTGCTCTCTACCCAGCAAGGCTTATGGGCGAAAGATGGCAACAACTTCGTCTACATTGAGCGGGTTAAAGGTGACGAAGAGTTAGGTGGCATCAGCATTTATGTCTTTAACGAGAATCGTCGTCTGCAATCCGTACGCTATGCCGCTACTGCGAAGTTTGACCCGGAACATAAAGTCTGGCGTCTGTCGCAGGTTGATGAATCTGATCTGACCAATCCGAAACAGATTACCGGTTCGCAGACGGTGAGCGGCACCTGGAAAACCAACCTCACGCCAGACAAACTGGGCGTGGTGGCGCTGGACCCGGATGCACTCTCAATCAGCGGTTTGCACAACTACGTGAAGTATCTGAAGTCGAGCGGTCAGGACGCTGGACGTTATCAGCTCAACATGTGGAGCAAAATCTTCCAGCCGCTATCCGTGGCGGTGATGATGCTGATGGCGCTGTCGTTCATCTTTGGCCCACTGCGTAGCGTACCGATGGGCGTGCGTGTGGTCACCGGTATCAGCTTCGGTTTTGTCTTCTACGTACTGGACCAGATCTTCGGCCCGCTGACGTTGGTTTATGGCATCCCGCCGATCATCGGCGCACTGTTGCCAAGCGCCAGCTTCTTCTTAATCAGCCTGTGGCTGTTAATGAGAAAATCGTAACCAAGCAAGGGAGCGAAAGCTCCCTTTCACATTGTTGATAAAGTCAAATACGAGTTCGATCGGTCCCCTCGCCCCTTTGGGGAGAGGGTTAGGGTGAGGGGCACAGACCGCACCTGACTTACCTTCTTCTCCCCCCCAGCAAACTCCCCAACATCCCGCGTACAATCTGATTCGTCACCTGGCGGGCGGCGCTTTTGGCCATTGTCTGCACCACACCATCTTTCTTCCCGCCGCGTGGTCCGGTAGTGCCGAACAAAATATCCTTCAATCCACCAAGAATGCCGTCATCTACCGCTATCTCTTTCCCTTTCGCTGGAGGATTATTTTGCTGTTCAATACTCGCCTGTACGCCTTTTTGCAACATCTCATAGGCGGATTCCCGGTCCACGTCATCCTCGTACTTGCCATACACCGGGGAGTGGTTAATCAAGCCATTGCGCTCATCTTCCGTCACCGGTCCCATCCGCGAACAAGGCGCAATCACCATCGCCCGTTCCTCCACAGAAGGACTTCCTTTTGCATCGAGAAACGAGATTAACGCCTCGCCGGTCCCCAGTTCCTGGATTGCCTTTTCGGTATCAAACGCCGGATTGGCCCGCATGGTTTGCGCCGCAGCTTTTACCGCTTTCTGATCTTTGGGCGTAAAAGCCCGCAAAGCGTGTTGAATGCGATTACCTAGCTGGCCGAGCACATTATCCGGAATATCAGACGGGTTTTGCGAAACGAACCAGACGCCCACGCCTTTTGAGCGAATAAGCCTTATCACCTGCTCAATCTTATCCAGCAGTACCTGCGGGGCATCGTTAAACAGCAGATGTGCCTCGTCGAAGAAAAACACCAGTTTTGGTTTCTCCAGATCGCCCGCTTCCGGCAATTGTTCATACAACTCCGAGAGCATCCACAACAGGCTGGCGGCATACAGTTTCGGCATCTGATAAAGCTTCTCGGCGCTGAGGATATTGATAACGCCTTTACCGTTGGCATCGGTGCGCATCCAGTCTTTGATATCCAGCATCGGCTCACCAAAGAAGTGTGCTGCGCCTTGCTGTTCCAGCGACAACAGCCCGCGCTGGATGGCACCAACCGATGCGCTACTGATATTTCCGTACTGATTCTGGAAAGATTTGGCGTTATCGCCGATGTACTGGGTAATCGCCCGCAAATCTTTAAAGTCGAGCAGTAACAGCCCCTGATCGTCAGCAATGCGGAAGATGATATTCAGCACGCCAGACTGTACATCGTTGAGATTCAACAGCCGCGCCAGCAACAGCGGCCCCAGGTCTGAAACCGTCGCCCGCACCGGATGGCCTTTCTCGCCAAAGATATCCCACACCACCACCGGATTGGCATGCGGTTGCCAGTCATTGACGCCGATATTTTTAAGCCTTGTGAGCAGTTTTTCCGACGCCGTTCCTGCCTGCGCGATACCGGTCAGATCGCCTTTCACATCAGCCATAAACACCGGCACGCCGATTTCCGACAATGACTCTGCCAGTTTTTGCAGCGTAACGGTTTTACCCGTCCCCGTTGCGCCAGTAATCAGCCCGTGACGGTTAGCCATTCCCGGCAGTAAAAACAGTTCTGTGTCCGGCGTGCGGGCAATTAACAGGGGTTCGCTCATGAGATTTCCTCCAGTTTCCTGCCTGGAGTATAGGCAACGGCTGTGCACTCTTCACCGCTAAATTCAGCAGATTGCGAGACGCCTTCCAAAGAGATTTAAGTGCCGGGCGACAGGCACCCGGCAAAGGGATCAGAAGTCGGCTTTCAGGACCACGCGGTAGCGCGCTTTACCATCGCGTACATGCTGGATGGCGTCGTTAATTTTCGACATCGGGAACAGTTCGGTGGTCGGCGCAACCTTGCTGCGGGCGGCAAAACGCATCAGCTTACGCAGCTCATAAGGCGTGCCGGTAGCAGAACCAGAGATGCTGCGGTCGCCCGCAATTAACGTAAAGGCCGGAACAGACAGCGGCGTGAGAACCGCACCGACCGTATGGAAATTACCGCCATAGGTCAGCGCCTCAAAATAAGGCTGCCAGTCGAGGCTGACGTTCACAGTATTGATAATGAGATCAAACTGCCCCGACAGGGCTTTCAGTGCCTGCGGATCGCGGCTATTCACCACTTTATCAGCACCCATCGCCAGTACTTCCTGCTCTTTCGCCGGATTCGAACTAAAGGCTGTCACCTCGCATCCCATTGCGTGCAGAAGTTTTATAGCGATATGCCCCAGCCCGCCAATACCAATTACCCCAACGCGGCTGGTAGCAGTGATATGGTGCATCAACAGTGGTTTAAAGACCGTGATACCACCACACAACAGCGGCCCGGCGGACTCGATATCAATATTTTCTGGCAGTGGAATCACCCATTGCCAGTCCGCACGCAACTTCTCGGCAAAACCACCACGATTCATAATTGTTGGCACCGCACCTTGCTCGCAGTTGATCTGATTACCGCTAATACAGGCGTCGCAGTGACCACAGCTACGCGCCGTCCAGCCAATCCCGACACGCTGACCGACCTGCAAACCTTTATCCTGCGCGGCGCTCCCGAGTGCCACCACGCGCCCAATCACCTCATGCCCGGCAACCAGCGGATATTGTGAAAATCCCCATTCGTTATCGATCATCGACAGATCGGAATGGCAGATCCCGCAGTAATCCACCTGCACTTCAACATCTTGTGGCTTCAGCTCACCGGGATCGTACTCATAAACTTCCAGTTCGCCGCCCGCTTCTTTTGCGGCATAGCTTTTTATCATCGACATTTTTGGGTCCTTCTCTGGTGTTGTTTGGGAAGTGTAGAGCATGGCAGGGCGGGGTGCCTGGAGTGTGACAAAGGTTACATATCGCTGAGTATAATGCTGAAAATTTCAGCACTTAGCGAGGTGGGTGCAAGCTGGCGCTTGCATGGTGGCGTGCGACAGGTATAATCCACAACGTTTTCCGCATACCTCTTCAGTGCCGAAGTGGCGAAATCGGTAGACGCAGTTGATTCAAAATCAACCGTAGAAATACGTGCCGGTTCGAGTCCGGCCTTCGGCACCAAGTCACTAAATTCCTTACAATACAGCTAATTAGACTATAAAATCTGTCTCTTTTGCCTGTAAGAAATGCTCTGTTATGTCCCTTGAAAAAGCCGCTGTGGTTGATAGTGGTAATTGGGATGTTAACTCATAGCGGCGTGTAGTTCCAAGCGTCAAACACGTACTGACTCAACTTGAAAGCTATGACGTAGCCACCGTCTCTAAACAATCCCAAAAACTTTTAGTGAAGCGCATTTTAGCCCGATGCCCCCGTTCTGTCGCCGTCGCGAGACGCCGCAGGGGATAAACAGGTTTATGGTGGTCACGGTACTTGCAGACCATATGCAAGCTCTGCCAGCGGTTCGGCCTCGCTCCCCTTGGGTACATGGTCATCCTGATAAGCCTCACTAACTGACATAACTGTGATGTAGTCGCCAGAGGCTCCGCTTGTTGCTGTACCACCAACGGGGCTTTTGGTATAAATTTTCTTACGATCAGTAAAACGCTACCACAAGGCTAATCTCGATGGATGCTAGTTATGTAAGATCAATTGAAAATACAATGATGTGCTTGGCCACATTCTCACGGTCTATTAATTCTTTCTATGCGCTGAGCGATAACTTGCAGTATTTGGACTATGGGACTGGAAACTTAGTTCCTTATCAGAACATCTGCAACGCATTGATAAGTGATGCGGCTATAAACTGGTGCAAAGTTTTTGGTTCTAATAATGAGAGTACCCACTGGAAATATATTATTGATGATCATGAAGATTTTCGTAGTATTCTCTTTGATGAAATTGGGCTAACTAATGCTGAGTTTACAGTCTACTGGAAAAAGATGACTGATTTTAGAAGTAATATTATTGCCCATTTCAATTATGATTTTTTCTTAGAAGGATCTACTCCTGAATTTGATACGGCAATAGCAGTGGCTTGCTCTGCACATAAATATTTGCGGGAACATTTACCTGCTGGTGTTAATTATACAGGGCCAACTGATTTGAAAGTTTACGGTCAGGATGTTGGCAGGGCTGTTTTGAATAAGATAATACTGTGAGGGTGAAAAATGTCTGGTGTTTTATCAAGTGCGGCGGCAGCAGTTGGGATTATTGATAAAGCTGTAAATATTGCTAAGAAACTATCGAATGAAAGTAATGAAATTGATACGGCGACACTTAAATTGGAATTGGCAAATATTATGAGTGAGCTGGCAAATGCGAAAATAGAAATCATAACAACGCAAGCATTGTTGTTCCACTCAGAGCAAAAGAATAAACAGCTTGAGGAACAATTGGAAGAGAAGCGAAAATTCAGTTTTATTGATGGTGTGTACTGGATTGATGGGGACTCTACGGCTTTTTGTCCGAAATGTTTTGAGAATGAGCATAAAAAAATACATATGCAGTCCCGTGAAAGAATGTACGCGGGTTTGGGGACGACGATAGAAAAACCTAACTGGTATTGCCGCGTGTGTAAAAGTACGTTCGACCGCATAGTTAACAGCTAAATATTTATTTATGTTGTGACAGCCATTTCTTGTGCCATTTAGCAGCGGTACGGTAGGTTATCCTCATTATGTAAGCAACCGCTAATGGGGTTGCTTTTGCATCATATAGCATGAACATTGCTTTCGCACCTTCTTGACTAAATGTACCATTACTCTTAGTGTTTTTCGGATGGCCGGGTTGTACCGTATCCATAACTTCAGGAGGAATGTTGCGGATTATTTTATTTGTAGTTTCTATTGTAATATTCAACTTATCAATCCCAGCATTAACCTTTTTCTTTAACCGCTTAATCTCCTTAAGGTATGCTTGTTCTGCGGCATCAAATGCCAGTGTGTTAAAAGACAACTCAAAGGAAAATGACTTTTCCATCATTTTTCTTTCTATCTTCTTTCTAAGATTTTGTACGCGCTGGACTGCCGAGTAATTATATTTTGCTATTTTGTGTCCGTTAGTGAGGTCATACTCCGCCAGATTTGAGTATGCACCAATATCTATGGTTATTCTATGGATCTCATGGCCTATAGTATTACGGTAGTCAATCAGTTCTCTCAGTTGTGAGCTTTCTTCTTGTGTTATGATACCCTCTGAAATGAGTAAGGCATGTGCTTTTTTAAAAGTAATTTGCTCTACGTTATTTGTTGTGGATTGCGTGTTATCAATAATTTTTCTTAGGCGTTTTGTAACTTTCACAGAACTGATAATAAAACCTTTAAGGTTTTCTACATAGAAAAGCACTAACACCATTTCTAGCGCTCGAAGTTTAAGTACATCTGCTTCTAAAGTGGTTACGGTACGACCATGTGGGCGATATCTTTCCATTCCTGAAAACTCCCCATTCAACCATCAGCATAATAGTTAGTAGCTTCTCAGCTTGAATAATCTGTAGCCTCAAGTCAACCATGATGGATGAGCAGTGTGTATTGAGTCCTTTTGTAGCTAAAGCTATTACAGATATTCCCGGCTTGAAAAATTGCACGTTTATGGTTGCCCCTCCCTCAACTGTATAGCTCGCCCGCGCCCCCGTGCGCATGTGCGTGCCCGCGCGTCAGGGGTCGCTGAGAAAACCCTAAGATTTTGCTCATCCGAGACAACCGTTGCAGGCGCGCGTTGCCGGGGCACACTACTAGTGTTTGATGGTGTCATCAATCGTTCGATTCTTGCTACCTGTCTGAGTGATTACTATCTGGTGTCATCAATTTAGGGTTTGACTAAATGCTACCATCAATGCAAAGATGCTACCGTTTTGTGATACCAGATGGGTGAGGTGAAGCATGAGGACTTTTATCTACTGCCGCGTTTCAACACGCGAGCAGGATACGCAGAATCAGGTGCTGGCTATTGAGCGTGCCGGGTACACGGTGCCTGAGAGCAGGGTAATCAGCGAGGACATTTCCGGCAGCGTTCAGGCTATGCAGCGCCCTAAGTTTCGAGCGATGGTTGAGCATAAGCTGGAAGCGGGAGATCAGCTTGTCGTGCTGAAACTGGACAGGCTGGGGCGCGACAACATCGACGTGCAACAGACCATCGACATGCTGTTAGAACGCGGCGTGAAGGTGGTGTCTCTTGACCTGCCAGCGCGTGATCTGACTTCATCTGAGGGCAAGCTAATCCGCCAGATGTTTGGAGCCTTTGCTGAGTTCGAGCGAAACCGTATCCGTGAGAGGACGCTTGACGGGCTGGAGAAGGCGAAAGCCAATGGCGTTAAGCTGGGACGCAAGGAAGCCACCGACACCACTCAAAAGGTGCAGGAGCTGCGGAGTGAGGGGCTGTCTCAATCGAAGGTAGCTAAGCGTCTCGGCGTTAGCGTGAGCACCGTTAAACGCCACTGGAACAAGGGCGAGGGATGATGACCTACAAGCGAATGAGGTGCTACGACTGGCCGTTACTGGGCTGTGGGTGATGGATGACCTACAGCTTTTGTATTTATTTCAGAGGGTTATGTTATACGTAATATCATAACGATATGATTTATAATGTATTTTCGTGTTACTTGCGGCTCTCGATGTGAAGAGGTGGCGGGGCTTTAGCCGTGCCAGACGATGAACATCGAGATCAGATTGTGAATGTGAGTTATCACTGAACAATTCGAGGGATGGGGCAGGGGAAGGGATCAAAGGCTGCGTTGTCCAATCACTAAGCTAGATTTGAAGCTGGTCAACACGTTAGTAGTATCTTTAAAGTTGCATTTGAAATACATGTACAGGAAAGGGTTCTTCCCTTACATCCCTTCTCCTAAATGTAGTTACGAGTGCTTCGCTCTCTTCACTTGCTGCGCTTCTCGCTATGCTCCAGCCCGCTCCATCGCCTTTGGCTCATTCCCGGTCTTCGCCCGCTGCTGATGCTCGGCGACTCTACGCAACCGTGCTTGCCGTGGCAGGCAACGCGGCGGGGATGTGTAGTGGAACGGTACTCTTTATCGGTATTGTTAATTTAATCAATCATATACTGTTATCGGTAGGTATTCTTCAAAACATCTTCATTCATTTCTGTATCGTTCAATCATCTTTCTTTTTCGTTTCCTTTCAGGTCTTAGCCGTCGGTCATTGGTCTTACTGCCTGCTGTGCTACTGCCAGCTATGGCACGCCGTCACGGTTACTGTCTGTCACCTGTCCTACTGCCTTCACTGTCTGCCGTCTGTCAGTCCTACGGTCTGCCATCCGTCATCAGTTCGGCGCTCGCTTGTTTCGGCTGCGCCGCGCTCGCTCTGCGTATCTAGCGATACTATATCACTATAGACACTTTCATAATTATCTATTGATATCAGTAACTTATATTTTTAATTTTAAAGGCTACTAATAAGGAGATATAGAGCATTACTTTCCCGCTTTTGACCGACAAAAATCGCGCTGTTAAGTATTGCCAGCCCAGGCTCAGTAAGGCTTAGCGAGGTTGTGGTTAAAAATTGACCTAATGAAGGTATCTACTAAGGAGAAAGAATAACTCCCGAAGCGCGACAAACTCTCCGATTTTGAAAGTGACTATTAAGGCAGATAAAGACACTGACACTGTTGCCGACATGAAAACCTCTATAAGGGCAGAGAGTCTGCCGCACCTGTACCACCGCCCCAACCTGAGCTAATACCTACCCCTATTTTCTGGAGATTTCACCATGCCAACAAACCTACGCCGCCTGCTTGCGCAGGCTGCCGACGCTGACCCGCTCAATACTGCGGACGCAGATGTACAGCAAATGATCGCTGACGGGGTTGTTATTCGACGTTCCAAGATATGCCCCGTAAAGCGTAAGCCCGTTAAGGCGGCATACAACACAAAGACCGAAGAGTTTTATTACAATGCAGATGGCTCCGCGATGACCTTGCGGGAGTGGCGAACGCTGCACGGTGTTCAACCGAAGAAACAAAAACAGCGCTCTGACGCTGGGTTGCGGCAAGTCATCCAGCCCGGCGACGCGATTCACTGCCGACGCGCTGAGATTGAGCAATGGCTAAATAAAAAGCCTGCTCGTTATGTTGAACCACTGCCGCCAGATTTCCCCGGCGTTCGCGTAGACGATGCCGCATTGAAACCGCGCGAGCACGCCGTGCCGGAATCAACAACCGGACAGAATGCTTTTCTCAAAGCCTGCCGCGAGTTTCTCATTTGCGATGAGAAGACCATGCGCCGAATTAACAGGGGCATGGGTAAACTGGAAGCGATGCGTAACGCAGATTTCAAACGCTACGGAGACTCAGGGGAGTTTCGTCAATTTTGGTGTGGAGAGTCGAAGCCTACCGAAGATAGATTTAATAATACAAATCATCATTGTGACCCGAACGGCTTGGCTGCTTCGCCGTCTGTGCCGCCACTGAATACTACGCCGTATGAGTTCCGCCCCCTGGCTCGCTGTGACCGAAACGCACGCGTTAGCCTGCTGCCACCTGATGGGCTGGAGTGGAGGCCGGGGCAATTGTCTGTTGCTGATGCGATCTTTTCCCGTGGCAGTGATGTGCTTGCCGTTCTGCCTACTGGGTATGGCAAAAGCGCTGCCTTCACTTACCCATTGATTTATGAATCCCGCGCTGGCGTTGGCCTGTCTGTTATCGTTGTTCCTACTAATACCCTTAAGCGTCAGATTCTCCGCCAGTTGCGGGAGGCTGGCGTTCACGCTGTGGCATTTGGTGACAAGCTGCCGAGGCACCGCAATGCGCAACAACTGGCGGGGCTGGCTGCCGGGTTGCAGTCGTTTCGCCTGAACATCTGGTTCCGTCGAGTCAGGTTCTCGCGGCGCTGATGGCTTATGGCGTTGATCGTTTTATTATCGATGAGGCACACACGGTCAAAGACTGGGATTTCCGCCCAGCTTACGACGCAATGCAGCACACACTACAGAATGCCTTTCCTTCGGCTCAACGCTGCGTGTTTACGGCTACGCTGCTACGCGAAAATGAGCGCAGTTTAATGGAGTCGCTTGGCTGCCGTGGCGATTACGTAACATTCCGCGCTGATGTTGCTCGCGAGAATATCCAGTTGACGCCAGTCAGACAGTGCCGCGAACGTTTCCGAGCGGCTATTGGTCTGGTCGAGGCTCTGCCGAAAGAAGAGAAGACGCTTATTCTCGTCAATGACCTTAAAACGTTGCGGGCGTACCTGAAACTCTTGGGCGACCGGGCGCGGCCATATCACTCGAAGACGATGCACCTGAGCAACGAGGAACGCCACGCAAACGCTGAGTGGTTTGCCTCTACGCCGGGCGCGATTCTTATTGCTACTAAAGCCTTCGGGCTGGGTGCTGATGTTCCTGATATCCGTAACGTTGTCGTGACATACGTCCCCGATGATTTGCCTGATCTCGTTCAGATGATTGGACGAGCCGGGCGCGATGGGGAACCTGCCCGCGCTTTTCTGCTGTGGTCATCGCTGGCGCTGGATGTTGCGCCTGATGAGCTTGCTTACTTCTACCGCCCTGAAAACTGCAACTGGCAGTACATCGCTAAATACCTCTGAGTCGAAAGGCTCTCCCTGATTCTCTGGAGTTAATCATATGCCTGTTACCGAACATGCGCAGCGTCGTGCTGCGCGTGCGGATGCGCTCATCACCGCACAACTAGCTTTCGCCCTGAATGGGTACAACTGGGATGAACTGGCCGAACCTCATCGCAAGACCCTTAATCGTGAGGCCATCATTCGCGAGGTATTTACACCGCTGGAGCGATATTGCCTGCTGAATGATTGCGAGCCGTGGGAGTGTCTGGCCGCTGTACTGAACCGCATGAAAAGGCCGGATGGCTCGCGTCGCTGGAAAGCCGTCCGGTTGTCCGACCGGGTTTTCAATGGCCGGGTGCATCCGGTACGCAAGACTCCTGATGAAGTTTACGCCGCCATTGCCCGCCGTTTGTTTCTGCCGAAGCCCGTGCATCAAGAAGTGATTCAGCACATCCGTGCGCTAGGCCTGTTACCAGTTGGAGATAACCACCAATGACGAAATCTGAATTTGAAGCCGGAGCATGGGAACTAAAAACCCTGCTGCTGGGTGCGTTGACGCGCAGGCTTAAGGAGGACGAGGCGGGAGAG
>OCHD01001750.1_pt1 | contig 13460 bp, 11 predicted proteins | sample 1538481 | NCBI WGS metagenome assembly OCHD01 (sample SAMN04571699, study PRJEB22368) | human gut metagenome | biome: human gut; material: stool | host: Homo sapiens | place: Luxembourg | collected 2012-09-07
TGCCACAAGGTCGATCACATCGCCGCTTGTCCCGCAGCCGAAGCAGTAGAAATAATCCTCATTCAGCTTCATGCTGGGCGTGCGGTCGGCGTGGAAGGGGCAGCAGACCATGTTGCCTTGCCCGATTTTCAAGCCGTAGTGTTCGGCAGCTTGTCTCACCGTGGCCGCTGCCTTGACGCTTTCAAACAGATTCATACAAAATACCTCCGTAATTTTTTTGACAATTTCCTCTTGTCACCTGAATATACGGAGAAAAACGGGATGAGCCGGAAAATCCAGCATTTCCGCAAAAAAAGAAAAAGCCGCCCTGAATTCTTGCAAAAATGCAAAAATCGCAGGACGGCGATTATTCACAAGATATACCTTGATATTATTCCACTTATTGAATATAATGAAGTTAGTTTTGGGGAGGAGGTCGAACGCGCATGAAATACCTGTCAACCTTTGAAACAGCAGAGAAATGGGGTATCTCACACCGGCGTGTGAGCGTCCTCTGTAATGAGGGGCGGGCAGGAAGCCGCTGGATTATCCCGGAGAATGCGGAGAAGCCCGCCGATGCCAGAATCCGAAGCGGGAAGTATATCAAAAAGCCGACAGAGGAAAGGGGGACATAAGCTATGACGAACACTTTTTTGCCCGGTACTGTCCGGGATCGGATTGCCGATCTGATGAAATACTACAAAGTATCTCAGACAGACCTTGCGCTGAAAATTGGCTGCGGTGACAGTTTGCTCAGTAGGTTTCTGACCGGAAAAACGGACAAGCTCGGAGACGAGAATATCATCCGTATTGCCAGAGCTTTTAATGTCTCCACTGACTTTCTTTTAGGCATAACCAATGTCCCTGATAAAAAGAATTATGCCATTGACGAGCTGGGCTTATCTGCACAGGCGGCAAGAAACCTCTATGCCGGAAAAGCAAACGCTCAGGTGGTCAATTACCTGCTGGAAAGTCCTCGCTTTCTTGATCTGACCTACATATTAGAGCAGTATTTCAACGATACGGTTGCCGCCGGGTATGCCGCGCAGAACCAGCTATATACGACTATCAGCAGCCTAACGCGGAAAACGGTAAAAACAGAAGCAGGCGAACAAACTGCACGGGACATCGCACATCTGAGAACATCGGTTTATCAAGCTGACCTTGCCACCATTGAAAATCAGTTTATGCTGGCGGTCAAGGAAGTGAAAAAAGAAATCGGCAATGACTTTGCTGCCATTCAGTCGATGACCGCAGAGCAAACCAAAAAAATGTTTACAGAGGTTGCAAAGGGACAGGATATGACAAATCCAACCATTACACCGGAGCAGGTATCTGAACTGATTATCGGCAGTGTGGCTGGCTTGGATGGTGTCAATCGGGATGCACTTAATACGCTTGGACAGGCGTTGACAGGCTTTTTCCAGACCACCTTAGAGCAAGCCTCATCACAGGAGAAGGATGATGAAGAAACAGGATAATGAGCAGCTTTGTGCACTGGCGCAGAAAGGGGACACAGAGGCTCGTGACCTTCTTCTGAAAAACAATCTGGGTTTCATCCGCAAAACCGCCAATGAGATTTATTTGAAATCCAATCTGGCAGAGAGCGATCTCAGTACAGGAACCAGCGATCTGGAACAGGAAGGCTGCCTCGGTCTGCTGACCGCCATCCCTCTCTTTGACAGCAGCAAGGGGATTAAGTTTCTGACCTATGCCGCACCGTTCATCCGCAACGCCATGACCGACCTGATACGAGATGTTTTCTCTCAATATGAGCAGAAAATGACCAGCACCACAGACGGACTTGCCTTGCAGAAAATCCGGTTGGATGAGATTCTTCCCGGTGAGGAGCGACTGCTGCGCATCGAAGCCATTGCCGATCCGACCGTCAAGTCTCCGGAACAGATTTATGTGGACAAAGAAACCATGCGTGAGCTGTACGAAGGTCTGGACAGGCTTTCCGAGCGTGAACAAGCCTATCTGCTGTACCGCTATGGCTTTACAGACGATGTGGAGCATACGATGATCGGCTCAGCAATTCATTTCAATCTGCGGGAGAGCCGCGCAAAGACGTTGGAAGATACCGCGATGGACAACCTCTGGCTGGAGCTACCGTGGTGGTTTTAGTGTGTCGCTGCGGCGGGACGAGCTTATATATACCTCTGCTTCCTTCTCCGGCCAGTCGGATTTTGGTTTTCAAAAATCCTGCATTTGTGTCACCTTGGTGTCACAAAATCCGCCTGTCCTACTGTCGCAGAAAAGTGTCTGTCACCCGCTATCTGCCCGTACAGCAGATGGCGAAGCCAACCCCTTTCCCGCGTCGGCCGGAAGCAAAGGTATAACACACTAGACTTTCCTACGGAAAATCGTGTGCCAACAGGGATGCTTCGCGCCCCTATTGGAAACCCAGCGTCAAAGGAGATTGCTCCCCTCTGCACTCCCCTTGTTTTAGTCGCCTATGAAGATGCAACTATATCACAGCTTGCACATTCATAGCCTCCTAAAACATAACCTTCCACAGATTTCATCCAGTGGGGAGATGAATTCTGTGGAAGGTTTTGTTTGTTATTATCCAACTTTGCTTCAAAAGTATCGAAGTTCCAGATGTTGTGAAAATACCTAGATATTATGATTCTTACTCGATGACACCATCTGTATCGAAGATATGATCTAGCTCATCTGTGTTTATCGCACAAGAAACCTTTTCACGGATTGCTGTTTTATACATATCTAGTCGTCTGAACTGATTTCTTCCCGCTGCATCCTTACCCATACGGATAAGCTGGATTCTACCGACACCCGGATTCTGTCTTGCGTATTCTGCAAAACCTTTAGCCTTTCCAAGATTGTCCTTAAAGTCTGCACTGTGTGGCTCAAGGATATCGATCACATAACCAAGGCGCTCATCTTCACGCACTATGATAAAATCGGGATAAGTTGGTTTAATCTCTCCGTTGATTTCATAGGGAATGCACAGTGCCCATGACGCTCTGGAAGGATTGCGAATCCAGCAGACAAAATCCTGCCGCTTTTCTTCCTCTGCAATCAGATCAGCCTCCCAGCCGTTTAGCTTCAGTTTCGCTGTTCCCGTGGTATCACTAACGAACAAGTGATCACGGTATTCTTTGCCACCAGCCTCATGTGGAACCTGTATTGTCTCTGGAAGGCGGAAGTTATGCTTGCTGACCACATCACCATCAGAGACGATGCTGTCGTAATCTCTGCGGATTTTCTCTGAGTTGATAGTGGCAATATATCTGCGATAATCATCATTCAGTCCGTGGAACCGGTTTTCCGCATAGGTATGAAGTCTGTTCATGCAGTTCTCGTCAGCAACAAAAAGAATGACGTCTATCTTAAAAGCCGTGAGGTCACTGAGGTCGCCATACTTATTGCCATATGCCATACCAATGCCTTCACGTCCCAACTTCACATCGGCAATCTGGAACTGACGTTCAATATCTGTATCGGTCGTCGTAAACATATCATGAACAGAATAGTTGTCCACAGTCTCGCCGAACGCATCAAAAATCTGCGTGGCCAGCTTGAACTGTTTTACCTGCTGCACAAGATCATCGTACTTGCCCGCAGCTTTCAGATCTTCCACATAATCACGAATTATCTGGACAATCTCATTCTGCACCTCTCTGATTGCCTCACGGTGCAGCTTGGACATACTAAGCAGGTGTGCCATCCGATATAGCGATTTGAGGTAATCGTTAATCCGGAGCGCTCTGACATTATAAGAAAGCAGACCGGCATCATTGATAAATTTCATAACCGCTTCACGGTCAAATAAATCCTCTACTTCTTCCTGCTGGCTATCTGGAGCCATAGTTTCGGGTGCAGTAACTGCGCTCGGCTGAGCATCTGCTGTCGTTTTAACATCCGTCTGAACGGTCTGTGTGCTATCGGCGCTCATTTGCTGGAAGGCATTTGTAGGCTGTGCGGGTGTCACTTCTGCTACATCCGGGATCTGTGTCTGCTGCTGTACCGGAGTAGGTGCACCCTGTGTATCCGTTATGGATACCAAAGCTGGCGCCTCGGTACCTTGATTTGCAAACACCTCCAAAGTCATCTGTCCCGGAATTGACATTTGCGTTTTCTTCTTCGGTTTAACAGTTAGTGTCTCGAAGCGTTTTCCAGATAGTGACTCGCCATATATGTCTGTCGGAATATCTCCACCCTCAGTGCTCTGCAATGCCTCCACGACATCTTTGACCGTTTCCTCGTTAAAATACGGTAAATACAGATGCACATCATTCAGGACATCATCGACCTGAATATGCATCTGCATCGGAGTTCTGACCATGCGTCCAAGGAGTTGGGCAATATAGGTAGCGTCATTCGCGTGTTTGAAGGACATCATGGTCTCTGCCCTTGGGCAATCCCATCCTGTAGACAGATTTTCTTTAAAGAACACAACACGGATATTTCGGTCATCTGCGATACGAGAAGGTTCCTCATAACGTACTTCAAACCCGTTTACCGTAAGGGAGGCAGTTGTTCCTCCGAAGGTGTGGACTACCTGACCGTTTTCCAGCTTGAATCCTGTCCGCTCCTCGATCTTTGCGATGCAATCATCCAGATTGGTATCGGTCAGCTTGCCCCCGGTTCCATTTAGCACCTGGATGATCAGAATTGGATTCACATAGGCGTAATGCTGCTCAAAACAATACTGCGTCCAATGTTCCCACTTTTCCTTCCAGTCGTCTGCTGCCGCCTGCAGGATAGCCATATCGTTGTTGACCGCACTGGCCTCTGGGTAAGTGATGACAATGCGGTCTTTCAAAAGTCCGGATGCTCGCACTTCATCCGCTGTGACAATGGACTTATGTATGGTTGAGGATGTACCCTCGACCAGAGCATTGAACCGTTGAGTCGTCGCAGACATACCAATCACCACTGGCATCGGCGGAATATGATCCTCATCGCTACCCTTGATAAATTTCTGCATGATTGTCGTGGCCTTGCTGGCCTCACGTCCCTGCATGCCGCGGTGTGCTTCATCTATGATAAAGTACAGCCTGTCGCTCTTTTCCCGAACAGTATTTGCAAGCGTCTGCCAAATTGTATAAGTCCTGCCATCGCCATTTTTCGTTAGCTTGGAGGTAACCGACAGCTTCTGCGTATTCAGAAAATAAACATGACCGTCCTCAAATACCTCTTTATCAAAGGATTCCTCGGAAACTGTAACGCACTGCGACAACTTGATCTTATCAGCCTTGGAGTCGATCTTTTGCTTTGACTGCTCGTTCAGCTGAGGCGAATCCGAAAGCCAGACGATGATTGCATCCTGCTGCTCCATATACTGTTCATCACCGAAAAGAATAGCCTCAATCAGCGCGGACATAATGATGGTCTTTCCGGCTCCGGTTGGAGCAGTAAAGGAAACCACCTGCGGCGCATGTGTTCTGTGATAGCTACCCATTGCCTCCGCAGTCTTCATACGGATATCAGCAAGCGCTCTTTTCTGAAAAGGGAATAATTCTACTCTCATGGTTACCTCCCCGTATTGATCCTGAAATTATCCAGATAGTCTCTGTAAAGTTGATAGCAGTCTTTGCCATCGTAGGTACGGATCATCGACCGGTATGCTGTCTCTGAATCCGTTACAATGAAAACTGTCTGGATTTCTGGATGCTGGCTCAATTCGGCATCGAACTCTGAATAATATATTTCATCTACCAGAACAGCCATTTTGTTTTGCGGCAAGATCAGCATGTTCGGAAGATCATCGTTTCCAAGAGCCGGACACTTGCCAACAGCTCCGCCCTTCATCCAGAGCACCGGAAGGAGCTCTCTGAACTGTCTGCCAAGAGCTACGGAAGTCTTGTCGAGGAAGCTCAATTTGAAGAAGGCTGCGTTTGCCTTAAATCCATCAGCCATTTTTATCTCACAAAGTTCTGGATACATCTGCCTTTTACCTTTACGATAAACAGTTGCCTTTGTCGGCTTCCCTGTGGTTTTCGATACAACAGCTATGGATTCATCTACTTCATAGCAGTCACTTTCAAATCCATAGTAACCCTCTAAAGGTTTTCCCTCGATATCTCGGCCTGTCATGCTGGCCACAGTACGAGGCCATGTCACATGCCGAGCAATTCCAAGGGAATCCCACTGGGGATCACCGGGCTTCAGTCCCTTCTGTGTCAGCTCTTTTGCCTCATCTACTGAGACTTCGTTGTTTGTGACTAAAATGCATCTTCTATTTCCATCATCAACCGCATTAAGCAAATTGACAGCATGAAGCGTCGTTCCAGATCCCGCAAAAAAGTCAACAACAAGAGCGTTCGGTTTATTTGCCAAGAAGAAACGAATAGTATCATGAACTGCATATATCGACTTTGGGAATGTGAATCTACTTGTTCCAAAGAACGATTTAAGAAGGTTTGTCCCGCCAGTACTTGCATCGTGTGACCCAATCCGCCACTGTGTTCCCGTAACAAGAGAGCGCACTTCGGTATCTGAAATTATAGAGCCATCTTCGCGATATCCTGTAATCTCATAAATCCCTGACGTTACTTTAGCAATTTCACCTTTTTTTAGATAATAGACCGGAATGCTGTTATCCTTCTTCTTTCCGAGCATTACAAAACCTTGCTTAATTAGCTCACGCAAATTAGTATTTGCAATCTGCCAGTTTCCTTCTTCTCCGTCTCTGCGAAGAGGCCATACTGCAAAGGTTCCTTCTGGCGCTACAACCTCCTCACGGTTCGTTCCATAATAAGGTTCTCCGACGGAATGAATCTTCTTCCCGTCATTAAAAACAAAAATGGGATAGAACTGATTTACGCTATCTTTTCGCAAATAATTTGATCCAGATCTTATCAGCATAGACCAGCGAAGGTGTGTAACCCTTGTATCGTTTTCATTGACATTTACACGCCACTCATCGCTTAGAGGCAGTCTATTAACCTTTGAACTTCCAAACTGAATAACAAAAATGTATTCATCGACACGTGCAAAGCCATTATCTCGTGCCACGCCTCTCGAATTTGTAAGAGTTGATATCATCTGAATACGTGCATCAGGGAACATTTCTTCGAGCAAGCACCCAAGATGCAAATACTCCTTCTCATCAATAGTGACGAGTAATACAGAGTCTTGTGGATTCAACAGTTTCTTTGCGAGCTTCAGACGCTTCTCCATCATGGAGAGCCATTTGCTATGGCGATAAGCGTCAGAACTATCCACATAATCGTTATTATATTTCCAGTCCTTTGCGCCGGTATTGTATGGCGGATCAATATATATGCAGTCCACCTTTTCTGCGTAGAGATACTCCAAAAGCTGTAGGGCATGGTAATTGTCTGCCTCAATCAGCGTATGCCAAAGACCGCTATCCGGAGCGTTCTCCACGGTGTCCAAAGGTTTAAGTGTCGGGTAAATCGGCTCACCAAACTCAGCCACTACTACAAAATCATCCAGCTTGAAGGTCTTCTGCTCGTGTGTCTCGCGGCGGTCGCAGAGTACCTCATCACCGTCCATCTTTACGACAGTATAGATGTCGCTCACATATCCGGTCTTCAGCGCGACCTTGGAGCCGACACGAATTGGCACGTCATAAAGCGGCGTGCACTCCGGCAGATGCTCTTCAAACACAAGCCCGAACTTTTTTTGTTTCATTAGTTTATCTGTTTCCTGCAAAATCCTATCCCTGAGTGTTGGATCGTTGATCTGCCGGATCAAGTCTTGTAATAACGCCACTGTTTCCACCTCATTCTTCTGTGATCGTCTTTTCCTTTATGTGATAATCAATGCCGCGCTCTTGACAGAAGGCCGTCACCTCTGCTGCGCATTCATTGTAAAAGTGCCTTTGTCCTTCATAGGCGTTTGCTGTCTTGCTGTAATTCGTTCTGCCGAAGATGATCCTGTCGGTAAATGCTACAGCTTCCAAGATTTCGCGTAAATTCTGCTCTATCATGTTCGGTGTTGGATACGGTTCTATGCTCACCCACGTCTTGCAACCAACTTCGTGAAGCGCTCTCAGCGCTGCCAGTCGGTCTGCACAGGGAACAGCTCCCGGTTCCATCTGTTCCCGGTATGCTTCATCCAGCGTTATCAACGTGATCCCATATTCATTTTCCGGAGAAAGTTCCGCCAATTCTATGGGAAGCAATCCCTTCGTCAATGTAGTGCATTTGATACCGGCCTCGTTCAGTTTTCGGATAGCCGCAATGCTCATCTGGGACACCTCTGGATATCCTTCCATGAACGGATCTGTGGTAAAGCAAAGCTGCACAGACTGAATCTTATCTCTGAGCCTCGGTATCTCTTTATCCAGCAATTCAAGCGTGTTTGATACAAGCACTGGCTCAAGCCAGCTCTCGTAATCCTTAATTTGCCCGAATCGCTTCTTCATCAGGAATGCATAACATGGATATTTGCACCCATGTGCACACCCCTGCACGTGATTCATTGTGTAGTCACCATACTCTACCCCTGTTTGATAAAGCATGGATTTTCGTTTTATCGTCTTCAAGGTGCTTTCATCCTCCGCCTACTTGTTCTTTAATATGTAGTCTGCCATCCGCAGTGCAAGTCCCTGCGCTTTCGGACTCTCACTCGCAACGGCAAAGCAGAATAGGAACATCGGCGAGTTCCTGCTGTTCCTGAAAATCCGCGCATGCTTTGACACACATGGAAAGATTGTCCCAAGTCGAGAGAGGATATACTCCTTTATGTGATTTGGATTTGCGTCCTTAACCATCCGTTCGCCATCGCTCTGTCCGGGCTCCGGGAACAAGTCAAAAAGCGTCATCTGGGGATCTTTCTTATAGAATTCCTTCCTCCATCCGGCATCTCCAAGCAATCGATCTATGCAATCCTCCCATTTATCGTACTTTCCGTTTTTCGGCAGCATACGTTCAAGTGCAGAGAACGGAAACAGGTACCATACGTCTATCGATTTCGTCTGTGCTACATTTTCAAGCGTAGCCCAATTTACCTGTGTTGCATATGGATCTAAGAACAGCAATCCTCTGTTATATCTCCAGTCTACGTTGCTAATAATCTCCGCGAGCTTATCATTCGCATCGCCGCAGCAAATTGTAACAATTCTCCTCATCTGCGGAAACTCGGAGTTTATCATATTCTGAAGTTCCCCTGCCTTCTGAGAGTCCGCTTCTATGAAATAGTAATGATCGAACTTCTTTTCAGACGCCAGTGCACGCTTAGCAGAGCCCACAAGAAACTGCCCGCCGTCACTGGTCTCGATCTCACCAGTTCCAGCAAAGGCATCTATATAAATCTTCTTAAACTTCTGATTTTGCAGTGCAATCAGGTATGCGTCCAGGTCGCTGGTGAAGATATTCAACTTCTTCTCAGTCCAATTGCCACCAAATTTCTGCGACGTTGCCATAAATTCCAATCACCTCATCTATTTGAAACTCAATCTCAAGAAGAGAAAGAGATCACCGTTTCCTTCTTTCCTGTATCAGGATTCACAATCTGCTCTATCTTCGCGCCAAAGAAATCGGTCAGATCGCTCTTTACCTCATTGCGAAATCCCTCTGACGGGAAAATCGGGTGGTTATCCAGAAGTTCCCACATCTCATCCAGCGGCACCTGCTTTCGGCCTCTAAAGCTGCGCTGCAGGTATTTCGCTATATCGATAACATGCAAGCAGCTTTCATCTTCCTCTTCAGCAATCTCACCGAAAAGGTTAAATGACAACTGCCTGTTCTCAACCGAGTGCTTGGTAGAGGACTGTGCGCCAAATACCTTCCAAGCACTCTTCTTGTAGAGCTTAAATCCCTCCTTGTTGCTCGTGCAATGAATCAAATTGTAGACGAGCGAGTTCTGCGTGTTATAGAACGGAAATGCCGATACGTAGTACCTGCGAGCTCCTTTCAGTGAATTTATGATTTCTTCCACTCTAGCCTCATAGGCCTTCTTGTCACTTCCGTAAGGCACCAGTTTCTCAAAGTCTTCCAGATAAGTGTTCTCGTACTTTGCCTTTGTCGTTTTCTTCTTGGCGCTTGTGATCGCCCGCACCGGATCTGAAACCATGTGATTAATCATAACTTCACCCCAGTTACGGAAAAACGGTAGAAGTGCTTCCCAGTCAATAGTCGCATCATACGGATCGTAGAGCAGGAAATAATGCAGGTGCCCAGTTCCATATAACTGTGGTCCGATAGTTCGGAGTAGCTCGTGCGCATCACCACAAGAGGTGACAACCTTAAAATTGCGCTCATCCTGTGGAAGATGCTTTTTTAGCTCATCTACGCGCGCTTTATCCTTGTCATTCAAGTAAATGTGTATATTTTTCTCCGTATAGCTTCTTGATGCTTCCCTAAGTGCCTCTGAGACGCGTACGCTGTACCTTTCACCAATTGTCCGGCATCGTCGGTGTATACACCACTGTTGCACATACAGTCTATAAAGATCAGCCCATTGCAAGACTCAGTCAGCAGCAACTTCTGTGCCCACGATTTGATGTACTCTTCTATCAGCTCAAATTTTTTTATTGTGTGAGGGCTAGCCTTGCTAATTATGTTTTTCTTTTTTGCCGCCATACCATCCACCTCTTATTCAACGATGCCTTCTTGGGAAAAAATCAGCTTTCGGATATTCCCAATATCGCAGTTCCGTGTTTTACGCACCTTCGTTAGCATTCTTATACTGACAGTTTAACCTTTAGACAGCTTGTTAGCGAAAGATCATTTGGTACCGACCGCCACCTGCAATTTCTTTCAAAAGGCATTTACAAAATCATACCAAAGTGCTTCAATGCTTCCATAATCGCATTTTCCTTATCCAGCGGGCATTGGGGCTGTTTGGCGTTTTCAGACTTCGGCTTGTTATAGTTCTCGCGCTCAATGATGCCGTACTTCTGCTTCACCTGTGCGATATAGAGATGGCTGACCTTCAAGCCATTATGTTCCAGAACATACGCTTTGATTTCCTCATAGGTTGCCTTTTTCTCCGCAGCGGTCAAATCCAACTCGTCCATCTTCACTTCGATCTCGATATGTTCCTTACTTTGAAGTTTGGACAATAGACATACCGTCTCGACGTGGGCGCACCTCGGGAACAAGTCCGCCGCGGCGGCGGTTTTCAGGGTGTAGCCCCGCTCTTTCAGCAGCGCCACGTCCCGCGCCAGCGTTGCGGGGTCACAGGAGACGTAGACGATGCGCCGGGGGGACATGCGGTGAAGGGCTTCGATGGTGTCCGCGTTCAGGCCCTTTCTCGGCGGGTCAACGACCACCACGTCCGGCCTGACGCCGCTTTTTTCCAGCTCCAGCGCCGCCTGACCGGCGTCGCCGCAGAAAAATTCCGCGTTCGTGATGCCGTTCCGCACCGCGTTGTCCCGGGCGTCCTCTACCGCCTGAGGGACGACCTCTACGCCGATGACCTTTCCCGCCGCGCCCGCCATGGCCAGCGTGATGGTGCCGACGCCGCAGTACAGGTCCAGCACCGTGTCGGCCTTGGTGATCTCCGCCTGAGAAATCGCCATCTGGTACAGCCGCTGCGCCTGATGGTGGTTTACCTGATAAAATGACCGGGGGGACAGGCGGAAATTCAGGCCGCAGAGGGTGTCCTCAATATAGCCGGGGCCATGGAGGGTGAGAAAGCGATCGCCCAGCACGGCGTTGCCCCGCTTCGTGTTCACGGACAGCACCAGCGTGGTGAAGCCGGGAATCCCGGTCAGCCGCTGGACGAGCGCCTCCGGCCGGGGGATTTTTTCGCCGTTCACTGCGAGACATACCAGAATCTGCCCGGACACCGCGCCCCGGCGGACGTAAATATGCCGCAGAAGCCCCTTGCCGGTGGTCTCGTCGTAGACGCTGACCCGGTATTGGTTTACATAATCAATTACTGCATCCTTCGCGGCGTCGATCTCCTCGGGGAGAATGCGGCAGCGGGCGTTTTCCACCACGTCGTGGGTGCCCGCCCGGTAGAATCCGGCGTAGGCGCGTCCTTTTTTCACCGCCACCGGATACTGCGCCTTGTTGCGGTAGCCGTGGCAGTCGGGGGCGGCGAGAATGGGGACTTCCGCCAGATTTTCACCGCCGATGCGGTTCAGGCAGTTTTTCACTCGCTCGGCTTTCAGGCGGGTCTCCTCGGCGTAGTCCATGTGCCAGAAATCGCAGCCGCCGCAGAGCTTGGCGACCTCACACTCCCGGTTGACCCGGTGGGGGGACTTTTCCAGAATCTCCACAATTTTCCCCGCCGCCCACGTCTTCTGCGCCTTCTCCACCCGGACGCGCACCTTCTCCCCGGCGACGGCGTTGGGGATGAATACGGCGCAGCCCTCGATGTGGGCGACGCCCTGTCCCTCGGCGGTATAGTCCGTGATCTCGGCTTCGTAAATCTGGTTCTTGATTAGCATGGCATTCCTCACAAAATGGTTTCCATGTGGATGTTCCGGGGTCTCAGCCCCTGCTTTTCGTAGAAGTGCATGGCGCTGTCATTGCCGCACCATACGTTCAGCGTCACCGTGCGGCAGCCAATTCTCCGGGCGTAGGCCACGGTGTGGTCGTACAGTGCCTGCCCCACGTGCTTGCCCCGGCAGGCTTCGTCCACGCACAGGTCGTCAATGTACAGCGTGCGGTCGTCTAAGAGCACCGGGTCGTTTTCCCGAACCTGCAAAATGCAGAAGCAGTAGCCCAGCACCTTCCCGTCCTCCACGGCGACGAAAATGGGGCGGGTGTCATCGGTGAGCATCCGGGCGAGGGTCTGCTCGTCATATTTCTGCGCGCCTGCCCGGAACAGGTCGGGACGGATGCGGTGGTGGACTTCCCCCACCTCAAGCAGCAAGTTAATCATACCGGGAATATCCCGGTTTTCGGCAAATCGGATTTCCATAATAATTACCCCTTTCAAAATCGCTGTTTGCGAGGGGCGCAGACAGTTTATTTTTTGTAGTTTACCACATTTTCCCCTGCCGGTAAAGTCCGGGGTTGAGAAAAGGCGAAAAAACTGATATGATACCCCCAAAGGATGGGATGGATATGGATTACGGAAACTGCAATCTCTGCCCCCGGCGGTGCGGCGTGGACAGAACGGCGGGGCAGCGGGGCTTCTGCGGTTGCCCGGATACCGCCCTCGTGGCCAAGGCCATGCTCCACAAATGGGAGGAACCGGCGCTGGCGGGGGCTGGGGGAAGCGGCGCGGTTTTCTTCGGCGGCTGCACGCTCCGGTGCCGCTACTGCCAGAACGCCGCCATCAGCGGCGGCGCGGTAGGGAAGGCCACGGACTCCGCCGGACTCAGGCAGCTGTTTGAAGACCTCATTGCCCAGGGGGCGGAAAACATCGACCTTGTAACCCCCACCCACTTTCTGCCCACGATCCTCCCGGCGCTGCGGCCGAAACTGCCCGTGCCGGTGGTGTACAACTGCGGCGGGTACGAGCGGGTGGAGACGCTGCGGGTGCTGGAGGGGTGCGTCGATATTTACCTCCCCGACCTCAAATACGCGGATGCCCGTCTGGCGGGGCAGCTGTCCGGGGCGGCGGACTATTTTCCCGTTGCC
>OCHD01001752.1_pt1 | contig 13454 bp, 9 predicted proteins | sample 1538481 | NCBI WGS metagenome assembly OCHD01 (sample SAMN04571699, study PRJEB22368) | human gut metagenome | biome: human gut; material: stool | host: Homo sapiens | place: Luxembourg | collected 2012-09-07
AAGTTGTCGCGCCGGATGGCCGCAACGACGATAATGACGACTACCGCCACAGCCACGATAATACCGATCAGTTTTTTAATCATTTTCATTCTCCTCCTTTAAGATCCCGATGGCGCGTACGACGACGTTGTCCACGGGATAGATGTTTGCGTAAAAACCATTGTCCTCCAACGCCGTATTGCGGCCGATATAGGCCCGGAGCTGGGCCTCGATCAGCCTCCGCGAACGGGCGATGTCGCCGTAGCGCGGCGCAACGCCCTTCCGGGCGGCATAGCGGACGAAATCATCCACAAGGGTCTTGTCGCTGTCGAGCAGCGCCTGCAACTCATCAATGGTCTTCACCGCATTGAGCGCCTCACGGTGACGGTCGGCATACTCGATCGTATAGCGGTAGAGGATGTTGCGGCCCACCACCTCGACGAAATACTTCGTCACGTCGGTCGTATCGGCCGGAATGAACACGTCCGGCATGATGCCGCCGCCTCCGTAGACCACCTTTCCGCCCGGCGTCACCCGCTTGAGCGAGTCGGCGAAATGGATGCTGTCGGCCGAGAAAAACTCGTTGTTCCGGTAACGGTTCCAAAGATCCTCCTCGTAGTCCGCGTCGTCCCCGATCGTGTAGGGCTTCTGGATCGAGCGGCCCGTGGGCGTATAGTAGCGCGCCGTGGTCAGCCGCAGGGCCGATCCGTCGCTGTACGGTATCTGACGCTGTACGAGACCCTTGCCGAACGAACGACGACCAATAATCGTACCACGGTCGTTGTCCTGCAACGCTCCGGCGAGAATTTCGCTCGACGAGGCACTTCCCTCGTCGATCAGCACCACGACCTCCATGTCCTGCGCCGAGCCTTTGCCGTCGGCGTATTCGCGCAGCTGTTCGTGACGGCGGTCCTCGGTGTAGACGATCAGCTGGCCCTCGTGCAGAAACTCGTTGGCCACGGCGATCGCCTGATCGAGGAACCCGCCGGAATTGCCCCGCAGGTCGAAAATCAGTTTCGTCACCCCTTCGGCGCGCAGCGATGCCAGCGCCTTGCGGAATTCGTCGAAAGTGGTCCGCGCGAACTGCCCCAGCTTGACGTACCCCACGCCGTCGGCGATGCGGAAGGCCGATTCGATGCTCCTGATGGGAATGACGCCGCGCACGACCTCGACCTCGACCAGGTCGGAGATGCCCTGCCGTTCGAGACCGAGGCGGACCGTCGTGCCGCGCGGTCCGCGCAGCATTTTGACGACGTTGTTCTGGGGAATCTTTCGCCCGGCGACAAGCGAATCGCCGATCTCGACAATGCGGTCCCCGGCCTTGACGCCGGCCTTGTCGCTCGGGCCTTGCGGAATGACGTTCAGCACGATGACCGTGTCGGTGGCCATGTTGAAGACCACGCCGATGCCGTCGAACTCCCCTTCGAGAGGTTCGTTCAGAGCCTGCATTTCCGCGGCGGGGATATAGACCGAATGGGGGTCCAGCTCCTTGACCAGCATCGGGATAACGTGCTCGGCGAGCGAGTCCATCGACACCGAGTCGACATACTGGTTCTCGATCAGCGAGAGCGTATAGGAGAGCTTGTTGTTGGGCAGCGCCATGCGGCTGAGCATGCCCTTGAGCTGCGACGTGGTGGTGTTGCGGCCCAGATACTGGCCCAGAACGAGGCCCAGAACGACTCCCGCGGCCAGCAGCAGCGGGAAGAGGACGGTGTGTTTCGAGTTTTTGTACATCGTATGATGGCGCCAAAGACGCCGGTTCGGTATTTAAAACTTATCAGGGTTTCGGCTTGTTTTTGAAAGTATAGGTGAGACCCACCTGCAACAGCGTACGGGTCTGCACGTCGACGTTCTGCGCCCGGTTGTAGTAGAGCTGGAAACTAACCTTCGTGGAGAGGTATTTCGTCGCCTTGATTTCGAGCGTGTTTTCCCAACGCACCGTGGGATGGATCGGCAGGCGGGGCTTGTCCTTGATGTCATGCCCGACGCTGGTGTCTTCCTTGTCGGCCCACTTGTCGTAGGCCTCCAGGTACTTGGTGTAGTCGCTGATCTTGTTCTTCTGGCCGATGTCGGTAATCCAGCCGTAGAAGGAGAAGATCGTCGTGATGTAACGCAGGTAGCCCGTCTTGCCGAACGTGCGGTCGAAACCGATCTCGACCGACGAACCGCCCTCGTATTTCGAGGTCTTCTCGGGGTCCTCGATACCATAGGGATAGGCCGGTTTGATCTCCTTGCCGTCGCCGTCGACCTGCCGCATGCGAATCCAGTCGCTTTCGGCAAAGGTGGCGTTCAAGGCGAGCGGAGACATGTTGACCGTGATGGGGAATTTCTTTTGAGGGCTTTTGTAGGTGATACCCAGCGAAATGTCGAGGTAACCCGGGGTCATAAACTTGCTCTTGAGGTGCTTCTTCTCCTGCTCGGAGCGCGATTTGTAACCGTTGACGAACTGGCTGCGGAATTGCAGAATTGAACCGTAAGTCCAGTTCTTCGCCATTTCGAACGCCGGGTTCACCCAGATGACGAACTCGTCCTGATTCTTGAACCATACGCCTTCGCTGTCCATGATCTTGTTGCCGCTCTCGTCGACCATCGGCTTGCCGTCCGGCCCCACGCGCTGCGTCTCGACCTTCATGCGGTTGTAACCCAGCTTGGCATTGAACTTGGTTTCGATGGAAAAGAGGTTCTTCTTGAAGATATGCCGCAGGTTGAAGGTCGCCACCAGCGCAATGGAGTTGTCACCGCCCGACACCGAGATCCAGGGATCGTTGTACGAAGTCAGCGTTCCCTGCAGGCCGCCGCCGAATTCGAGGTAGTTGCGCTCCTTGCGGATTGCGGCGCGCTCGGCCTTGTAGCGGGCGAGGCTGAAATAATCGGCATCGACGGACGTGGACTTCAGCCGGTCGCGGAACGTCACGTTCCGCCGTTCGGCATTGACTTCGTCGATTGAAATCTGGGCCGAGACCGGAACGGAGGCCCCGACGAGTGACGCCAGCGTGAGAATCAGGTAAAAATGTTTCATAACGAAGCGATTGTATTTGATTTTCAATCTACAAATTTATGAATTTATTTATAAAAACTTTAACTTTGTCTGAAAGTTAAACGGAAAGGACCAACTATGAAATATTTCGGAGCGCACGTAAGCGCTGCGGGCGGCGTGGAGAACGCTCCGGCCAACGCACACGCTATCGGAGCCACGGGCTTCGCCCTTTTCACCAAGAACCAGCGGCAGTGGGTCGCCAAACCGCTCGCCGCGGGCGAGATCGACGCCTTCCGCGAGGCGTGCGAACGCTACGGCTACACGCCCGCACAGATTCTGCCCCACGACTCGTACCTGATCAACCTCGGACATCCCGAGAAGGAACCGCTCGAAAAATCGCGCGCGGCATTCCTCGACGAGATGCAGCGGTGCGAACTGCTGGGCCTCGACCGGCTGAACTTCCATCCCGGCAGCCACCTGCAGAAGATCACCGAGCAGGAGTCGCTCGACCGGATCGCCGAGTCGATCAACATGGCGCTCGACCGCACGCACGGCGTGACGGCGGTGATCGAGAACACCGCGGGGCAGGGTTCGAACCTCGGATTCCGCTTCGAGCACCTCGCCTACCTGATCGAGCGCGTGGAGGACAAATCGCGGGTGGGCGTCTGCATCGACACCTGCCACGCCTTCGCGGCGGGGTACGACCTCCGGACGCGCGAGGCGTGCGACGCCACGTTCGCCGAACTGGAACGCGTCGTCGGATTCGGATACCTGAAAGGCATGCACCTGAACGATGCGATGAAGATTCTGGGCAGCCGCGTCGACCGCCACACGCCGCTGGGCGAGGGCATGATCGGCATGGAATGCTTCCGCTATATCGCTTCCGACAAGCGTTTCGACGGCATTCCGCTGATCCTCGAAACCCCCGACGAAGCGCGCTGGAGCGAGGAGATCGCCAAACTGAAGGCGTTTGCCGAAGAGGCATAGAAAAGGGAGGCTCCGAAGCCTCCCTTTTGTTTTTACAACCGGTCCAAACAACTGAGGATCAGCGCGGCGCTTTCGCGCACTTCGTCCTCCGAGATCGTGAGGGGCGGCGAAATGCGGAACGCCGTGTCGCAGAACAGGAACCAGTCGCTCAGGATGCCCGCCTCCCGGAACAGTTCCATGATGCGGTAAAGTTTCGCCGATTCGCCCAGCTCGACGGCCAGCAGCAGGCCGCTGCGGCGGATTTCCCGCACGGCGGGATGATCCTTCAGCAGCATTTCATACAACGCGCCCTTCGTTTCGACCCTTTCGACCACCTTGTTGTCCACCAGGTAATTCAGCGCCGCGAGTCCCGCCGCACAGCAGACCGGATGGCCGCCGAAAGTGGTGATATGCCCCAGCGCGGGATTTTCCTGCAGGGTGTCCATCACCTCGTGACGCGCGACGAACGCCCCGAGGGGCATACCCCCGCCGAAGGCCTTGGCCAGACAGACGATGTCGGGCGTGACGCCGTATTTCTGCATGGCGAACAGGCGGCCCGTGCGGCCCATGCCGGTCTGTATCTCGTCGAAAATCAGCAGCGCGCCGACTTCGTCGCAACGTCTGCGCAGCGCTTCCAGATAACCCGGACGGGGCGGACGGACGCCGGCCTCGCCCTGCACCGGCTCGGCCAGCACACAGGCCGTGCGGCGCGTAATGCGCTCCAGTTCGGAGAAATCGTTGAACTCCACGGCCTGCACGTCGGGCAGCAGGGGCCGGAACGCCCCCTTCCACTCCTCGCCCTCGGGCGCACCCATCATGCTCATCGCGCCGTGCGTCGACCCGTGGTAGGCGCGGCGCATGGAGACGATCTCCGTACGCCGGGTAAAACGTTTCGCCAGTTTCAAAGCCCCCTCGACCGCCTCGGCGCCCGAGTTGACGAAATAGACGCTTTCGAGCGGCGCGGGCAGCAGCGACGCGATCCTGGCGGCATACTCCACCTGCGGCGTCTCGACCAGCTCGCCGTAGACCATCACATGCATGTAACGCGCAGCCTGCTCCTGCACGGCGCGCACCACGGCCGGATTGCCGTGACCGACATTGCTGACCGAAACCCCGGCCACGAGGTCGAAATAACGCTTGCCTTCGGGCGTATAGAAAAACGAGCCTTCGGCGCGCGCGACCTCCACCAGCATCGGCGACGGGGAGGTCTGGGCGACATGCGCCAGAAATTGTTTGCGGAGAATCATACTATTTTATCCATTTGCGCGGATTCGGGCCAGGAGCGCCGAAGCCGCCTATAAATCCGGGATCATACCCCGGCGTTGCAAAATCGCTTCGGAATCCTTCACGCTGCGCCGCATCCAGCGGCAGAGCGTTTCGGCCTGTTCGGCGTCGGACATCCGCCAGTTGCCGACCGTGAGGCGCATGCGCTCGGAGAGCGTGTAGATCAGGATCGCCGCCGAGGCCGAGACGTTCAGGCTCTCGACCATGCCGCACATCGGGATGCGCAGGAATTCGTCGGCCGAAGCGATCACCTCGTCGGAAATCCCGGCGTGTTCCGTCCCGAAGACCAGCGCGAAAGGTCCCCGCCCGACATCGAACGTCTCGGGCGTCGCGTCCTCGCGGTGGGGCGTGGTGGCCACGATCCGGTAGCCCGCCCCCTTGAGGGCGGCGACGGCCTCGCCCGTCGAGGCGTGGCGGCGCACGTCGACCCACTGGTGCGTGCCGCGCGCAATGTCGGGATTGGGTTCGAACGGGCAGAGCGTCTCCACGGTGTGCATCTCCTGCACGCCGAACGCCTCGCAATGGCGGATCAGCGCCGCGGCATTCTGCCCGTGGTACATGTTCTCGGCCAGCACCGTCATGTAGCGCGTGCGCATGGAGACTGTCTTCCGCAAAACAGCATACCGTTCCGGCGTCATAAACCCGGCGAGGCAGGCGATGCGCTCAGCGGCGTGTGCGGCATCGGGGCCGAAATCGAAGTCCGGTCCCGGGGAGTCGTTATTTGCGGTATTTTTCATCTTCATCGCGGATTTTCAGGTAGCTTTCGTAACGCGGCCAGGCGATTTCGCCCGCCTTCACGGCTTCGGTCACCGCACAGCCCGGCTCGTGGGTGTGGGTGCAGTTGTAGAAGCGGCAGGCGGGCGCAACGCGCATCATCTCGGGAAAATAGTGCCACAGCTCGGCCTCGTCGATGTCGATCAGTCCGAACCCCTTGATGCCCGGCGTGTCGATCACCGCGCCGCCTCCGGCCAGGGGGTACATCGTCGAAAATGTCGTCGTATGGCGGCCCTTGTGGTGACTTTCGGAGATTTCGCCCGTGCGGATGTCCAGCGAGGGGTCGATGGCCTGGATCAGCGTCGACTTCCCGACGCCCGAATTTCCCGAAACGAGGGTCGTGCGCCCCGCAAGCAGTTCGCGCACCTCCTCCACGCCCCGGCCCTCCCGGACCGACACCTCCAGCACCCGGTAGCCGGCCCCCTCGTAGACCGCGCGGAACTCCGCGACGGCCTCCGCGTCCTGCAGGTCGAGCTTCGACAGGAGGATCGTCACCGGGACCTTGTAGGCCTCGCAGGTCACCAGAAACCGGTCCACGAACTCCGTGGGCGTCTCGGGCGAACGCAGCGACGCCATCAGCAGCGCCTGGTCGACGTTGGCGGCGATGATATGCGACTCTTTCGAAAGGTTCGAAGCCCGGCGGATCACGTAGTTGCGCCGCGGCAGGATGTCGGCGATCACATAGTCGCCCCCCTCGTCGGCCTCGCACGCCACTTCGTCGCCCACCACCACGGGATTGGTCGAACGCACCCCTTTCAGGCGCAGTCTGCCCCGGATGCGGCAGCGCACCGTCTCACCGTCGTGCAGCACGTCGTACCAACTGCCCGTCGCCCGGACCACTGTGGCTGTAAACTTTCTATCCATCGGTCTCCGTTTTTTCCTCCTGCCGGGGAACCCGCTCGCCGACCCACTCCAGAAAAGGGAAAATGGATTCGGAAAGCCACCGGACAGGCTTGTAGCTTTTCGACCGCTCGATCGTCCGCGGCCCCACGAGGCAATAATCCTCATTCAGCGCATCGAAGGCCGAGAAGAGCACGCTCAACACGAGCAGGTACTTCAAAACCGATACGGCAATGCCCAGCAGCGTGTCGGCAACACCCAGTCCCGCAAAGTGAAAGACCTTGCGCACCACCCTGCCGGCGATCGCCACGACGAGGATCACGACGACGAGCGCCGTGACGAAACCGCCCGCGGCGGCCACTTCGTCATCGAGCCGCAGCCATCCGCCGACCTGCGCGCCGAAACGCGCCGCGATCCAAATGCCCGCCACAATCCCTGCAAGGGAGCATATCTGCACGACGAAGCCTTGGCGCCATCCGTTCCAGACGGCCAGCGCCAGCACGAGGCAGACGATTAAATCAAGCGTGTTCAATAAGCCGTTAAATTATCACCGTAAAGATACGAATTTTAAAGAAACGGCCCAAAAAAAGCATACAACGAACGATTAGGCGCAATATATATAAATATAGGTATATCGTCCTAACGTATCACATCGCGCATATTAACACTCAACGCATTACAGATGCTGCAAATGGTTTTTACGGTAAGATTAGTCCGCCCCGCCTCGATGCGGCTCAAGTTGGATCTTTCCATGTCACACCGGTAAGCCAGCTCCTGTACAGTCAGCTTGCGTTCCTTCCTCAACTCCTTGATCCTCGTAGAGATATAAAGGATTTCATCTTGATAGTTCATTCCCATTTCAAAAATTTGGACAAAAATTTTGCTGTGCAAATTTTTATATATATATTTGCACCATGCGTATCATATATGATACCAACAGAAAAGAGGGTCGTCCGAATAACAAATTGAAAACTAAATACAAACACATCTTTATTTCAACCATTTTTACTATGAAAAACAACAACTTGTTTAGAAAATTCCTGGCATTGTTCTTAACCGGAACCATGCTGGCCGGTGTCGGGTGTAAGGACTACGACGACGACATCGACGACATCAACAAAAAGATCGACGATCTAAATGCGAAAGTCGAACTGAAGGCCGATGCTTCCGCCCTTCAGACAATTTCAGACAAACTGAAGGATGTCGATTTCTCGAAATTCGTCACCGATGCCGAATTGAGCCAGGAGCTGGCAGCCTACGTCAAGGACGCCGACCTCGAAAAGAAAGTCGGAGACCTCGGGTTCCAGACCGTGACACAGGTGCAGGATCTGATCAAAGGCCTGCAAAACGAAGCGCAGGTGAAGGCCCTGATCGAGAATCAGCTCAAAGCCGCTGACCTCTGGTCCAAAATCGGCGGCGAGGTCAAGAAAGGCATCCTCGAAGAGCTGGCCAAAAACAGCGAGCTGACCACTGCCGTGAAGAATCAGGCTGTCGCAGCCGTCCTGGCCGCCATCACCAACGACCCGGCCGTGAAGGACATCAAGACCGCCATCAGCAAAATCGCCGGCGAGGAGGCCTCCGAATTCGTCAAGGAATACATGGACGTCAACAACAAAGCCTGGATCGAGAACGTGAACTCGGCAGCCGCCGAAGCGGTAAAGAACGCCGAATCCGCATTGAGCAGGCAGATCATCACCCTCATTTCGGCACAGGGCTTCCTGAAGAAGAGCGACCTGACTACGGAACTCGGCGCCTTCAAGCAGACCATCGCCCAACTTCAGGCCGATGTCGCTGCGCTGATCAACCGCATCCAGTCGCTGGTAAACGTTCCCGGAACCATGTATGTTGGCAGTGGCGGAGCCTATACGACGATGGATTTCTACAAGGTCGGAGCCACCCCCATCGGCAACGGAATGGTCACGCTAACCTACCGCGTCACGCCTGCCTCGCTGGCCAAAGACCTCGTAGATGCCTATGCTAACGGAAAAGCGACGTTCGCTATTGTCTCCGAGCAGATAAAAACCCGTGCCGCAACGGCAACTCCCGCAGCCACCATCACCGACGTTCGGTTTATCGAGGAGGGTAAGTTCGCCGTAACCGCCACCATGTCGGCGGAAGAGCTTGGTGAGCTTTATGAGAAAGAGGGTAAATGGATCACGCTGGCCCTTTCGATCGAGAACACCGTGAATCCCGGAACCGGCGCCGAGGACGAAACCGCCTCGGAGGTAACGAACAACGTGCTGTCGAACTTCGCCAGCATCATGCCCGACGAGGCCCAAGAGATCGAACTCGGCGTTTACACCAAGGACGAGGAGCCGGTCGCCTACGACTACGCCACCATCGAAATGCCGTTCAACAAGCAGGCCGTCAGCAAGAAGACGCTGCTGGAAAATACGCAGCTGCTGGCTTCGCTCGACGGAGGCAAGACCCTGATGACGCTGGACAACGTCAACAAACTGCTTGGCTCGAAAATCAGCATCGGCGCTTACACCGTAACGCCCAAATACTACGCCGACGCCAGCCAGTCGGCCGAGATTACGGACAAAACCGAGATCGGCAAATTCATCCTGCGCGTCGACAACTCGAAACTCGTTTACGACACGAAACTCGCTACGGTGGACTTCCGTGCAGCAGGCGTTTCCGGCGACGTAGGCAAGAACGTCGTATGCGCACACAAAATCGTGATCAACGTCGACGGGAAAGCCACGACGGCAACGATCGAGGCGCCGCAGACCTACATCATCACCAACCAGGCCGGCGCGACCTTCACCTTCAAGGAGACTCCCAAACCGCTGGCATGGAGCTATGCGTTCGTCAAGAACGGCATCGCCGGGCAGACCGCCACTCCGGAAATCTCCGATAACATCTTCGGCGAAATCGCTTTGGTGAACGACATCGACCTGCCGAAGGACGTCACCATCGAGGATATTATCACGCTGGGCAACCTCGACACGGACCGTTCGACGGTCAAGGTCGCCGGCAAGGAGGTCGACAACGATCTCGGCATCCGATTCACCGCATTCGCCAGCCAGATCGCCATGGGCGTGAAAGCCTCCGTTCAGGCAGATGCATACGAGTGGGGCAAGGCCTATGACATCGAGTATGTCTATGTATACCAGAACGTCGACTACAAACTGAAGGGCCAGATCGCCTTCGGAGCCGCCCCGGCGCCCGTCAACTACATCGTCGACAACGCCATCGGCTACGAGACGAAGAGCGTCAGCAAGACGTGGAAGGACGTTTACACAGCCAACAAGGCCGGATTCGCCAGCGAAGCGGAGTTCGCCGAGGCTATCTTCGCAGCTACGACCGATCCCGCAACGCCCGCAGGCGTAACGAAACTCTTCAACAAAGCAAATGAGAAGGGCACGGTGATCGAGAACACCAACGGCACGGCAATGACCGTCACCGCATCGACACTGAAGGGCGTGCTGAATGCCAAGGACATCACCGCGACGGGCGACAAGTTCGAGCAGAAAGCCGAATGGACGACCTGGTACGGCCAGAAGATTTCCGTAACGTTCAACTACAATGTCACGATCCCCGACTTCGACTTGAGGTACAATGTCGGACACGTAACCGACATCGCAGGCGTGATGACGACCGTAGTCGAAGGTCTGGTCAACGGGACGACCAACCTCTGGGAGTGGCCCAACATCACACTGCCGACCTACTTCAACGAGGTGGACGCCGAGAAGTACGACTTTACGTTCGAAGTGACCTCCAAAGACGACAAACCGAACAAGGGCGACAAATACGCCGTCGTCGAGGGCGACAAACTCGACTGGAGCGCAGCAAACCGCAACTATGTCGACATCAAGGCTGTCGTTAAGATCAAGGACACGAACATCCAGGTAGCTTCCCAGCCGCTGCGCGTGGAAATCCAGACCCCGATCAAGACGCTAGCACAGACCAAGGCTATCGAGGTCGCTTACAAGGCCAACGAGGCAACTACGGCCAATCTGTTCGAAAACCTCCAGTTGATCGACGCCGACGGCACGTCGTGGATCGAATACAACGAAGACACGAAGGCCTGGGAAGCCGTTACGGTAGGCGGAGACAAGACGGCCTACGACGTATTCCAGGCAAAACCCGCAACAGCGAAAAATACCGCCGGTATCGTATTCAAGATGGAATCGGCCGAGTATGCCGATACCCCTCCCAGCGACAAGGATGCTTCCGCATATATCAAAATCACAGACAATAAGCTGACCTACGAGAACAACAGCGCCACGCTGCTGAAGGACATCATCATCAAGGTAACGCCGAGCTTCACCTACCAGTACGGCGAGATCACGGGCGAGGAGATGACGATTACCATCAAACGCTAAAGTTCACACGCTTCGCGGTCCGGCACGGCAACCGGCTGTGCCGGCTCCGCAAAAGCGATCCTCGGCAGGGGATGACCCCCAAGGAGTTGTTTTTTAGTTAACAAGTTTCACACCCATCCCCTGCTTTTTGGCGGACCGAAGAGGCGCGGTCCGCCATTTTTTCGTACCTGCCGCTCCGATGCCCGCCGGGCGTAAAACCGGACCCCGTTCCGGCTTTGCGCCCGGTGCGCATTTCCCCTTCGGAACACAAACGGCGCAACGGCAAAGACAGATAAGTTTGATTTTCAGCCCGGCTTGTATTATCTTTGCCAAAGATAAACCCCCGCACGGATAGGCGGCGCCACGGCAAACCCCAAGCAACGCTTGGTTCTGCACCCGGCTTGCACTATCTTTGCATCATACAGCATTTAACCAGCTCTGCCATGAAAAGATACCTAACGATTCTCCTGCTGCTGAACGTCGTCGCAACGACGGCCAGCGCCCGCGAGGTCTTCCCGATCAACGAAGGGTGGCGCTTTTTCTTCAAATCGGAGAAAACCTCCGACAACGCCCGCCACGTAACCCTGCCCCACAGCTGGAACACCGATCCGCTGGCCCAGGGCTACTGGCTCGAAACCACGGGCAGCTACCAGAACGGCATGTATATCCCCGTCGAATGGGCTTCGAAACGCCTTTTCGTGAAATTCTACGGCGTACAGTCGGTCGCCGACCTCTTCGTCAACGGCTATCACGTCGGCACGCACCGCGGCGGCGCCACGGCCTTCACGTTCGAAATCACCGACAAAATCCGTTTCGGAAGCGACAACTCGATGCTCGTGGTGGTCAGCAACAGCAGCCGCGACGACGTGCTGCCCACCTCGACCGACATGAACCTCTACGGCGGCATCTACCGCGAGGCGGAACTGATCCTCACCGAGCGCACGGCCATTTCGCCGCTCTACCTCGGGTCGGACGGCGTGCTCGTACACCCGCAGACGGTCGGTCCCGAAAAGGTCGAGGGCGAGATCGAGGTGCACATCACCTCGAAGGGCGACAACAGCTGCACGCTGAACGTCGACATCACCAGTCCGCGGGGAGAGCGGGTCTTCTCGAAACGCCAGAAGGCGCGCCTCGACGGCAAACCCGTCTCCGTGGCCTTCTCGGTGGACAATCCGACGCTGTGGAGCCTGCGCGACCCGGCGCTCTACACCGTGACGGCCTCCATCGGCGAGGACAGCATCACCGACCGCGTCGCCGTCCGCACGGGCTTCCGCTCGATCGGCGCCAGCACGGCCGAAGGGCTGACGATCAACGGGGAACGCACCCCCGTCCGCGGCGTCACGCTCTACCACGACAACGCCCTTTCGGGCGGCACGCTGACTCCGGAGGATTACGACGCCGACCTGCGGATCATCCGCACGATGGGAGCCAACGCCCTGCGCTCGGCGGTAATGCCGCACGCGCAGTACCTCTACGACCGTTGCGACGAACAGGGAATGCTCGTCTGGATCGACGCCCCGCTGCACCGCTCGTCGTTTCTGGGCGACGTCTCCTATTTCGCCACGCCCGCCTTCGAACAGAACGGACTGGACCAGTTGCAGGAGATCGTAGCCCAGAACATCAACCACCCGTCGGTGGTGATGTGGGGTATCTTCTCGCGTCTCTGGATGCGCGGCGACGACGTGACGCCCTACATCCGGCGGCTGAACGAGGCGGCCCGCACGATGGACCCCTCGCGCCCGACGGTCGCTTGCAGCGACCAGAACGGCGACATCAATTTCATCACCGACCTGATCGTCTGGCAGCAGGACGTCGGCTGGCGGCGCGGCTCGACCGACGATGTGATCGTATGGCGCGACCAGCTGCAAAAAAACTGGTCCCACCTGCGTTCGGGCGTCTGCTACGGCGGCAGCGGGTTCCTCGGACACAAGAGCTACACGGCGCAGTCCGAGCCTCGTTCGAACTGGATGCCCGAGGAGAAGCAGACGCGTTTCCACGAGGAGTATGCCAAAAACCTGCAAAACGACTCGCTGTTCTGGGGCGCGTGGATCGACAACATGTTCGACTACGGCTCCTCGCGCCGTCCCTACGGGATCAACGGCGCAGGCCTCGTGACGCTCAACCGCCGAGAGAAAAAGGACGCCTACTATCTGTACAAGGCGATGTGGAACGGCGCAGAGCCGACGCTGCATATCGTCGACAAACGGCGGCGTCTGCGCGATTATGAGAAGCAGGCGTTCCGCGTCTACTCGTCGGCCGGGACGCCGACGCTCATCGTCGGCCGGGACACGCTGGCGATGAGCGAATACGCCCCCTTCCAGTAC
>OCHD01001763.1_pt1 | contig 13386 bp, 10 predicted proteins | sample 1538481 | NCBI WGS metagenome assembly OCHD01 (sample SAMN04571699, study PRJEB22368) | human gut metagenome | biome: human gut; material: stool | host: Homo sapiens | place: Luxembourg | collected 2012-09-07
CGATTCCTGCTGTAATACTTCCGTACTTGAAGTGAAAAACTGGAAGGTTGGTCAAATTTCTGAAGCTGTCGCTATATTCGAAAAGGATCAGGAAAAAGATCAGTCACTTCATAGTGAGCTGTTTTTAGAATCTTTAGGTAAGGAAAGTATTGTCCGGTTGGTGGTAAGTATTAAAGAAGCAACAAAGGTTTCTATATATTCCAGCGCCGATAGTGTTTTGTATGTATGGACCCCTTCGGATACTTCGACGAGTAAGAGCAGTTCCCGAACATTTGTCCCTTCAGGAGAAAAAACGGTAAAAGAAATTTTCATATTTGCGGAAAATTTAAAAAATCTGGTAATCGAAGATGTACCTTGTATCGATATTGATATACAAAGCCCGACTTTGGAAGCTTTAAAGTTGAACCAGACACAGCTTAAACGACTGGATTTATCCGGTACTCCTGCTTTGCAACTTCTGTACTGTTTTGCAACGCCTTTGAAATCTTTGGATTTATCTGTATGCAAAACATTAAATATGGCAACGTGCAGCAACGGTCAACTGAAAACTTTAAAAGTGGCGGGGCTGGACAATATGCAATATCTGGTTCCGGCAATAAGTTAGGAAATTTAGATCTCACCGGATGTTCACATCTGCGTACAATAAATATATCCAGGAATAATTTTTCAAAATTGGATATCTCGGATTGTATCGAACTTCATTTCCTGCATTGTGATTATAATTGTTTCAGTGATTTTGAAAGTCTTTTCCGGCAGTTACCGATGAGGGATGATGATATTCGGGTGTTTAATGAAAAAAATAATGAAATATATCTGGGTAGCATTTCTTTCCTCGGAAATCCGGCAACAAAAAACGCTGACAGGGATATATTAACGGAAAGGTTCTGGCATGAAAGCGAACTAACCGATGGTATTTAAAAAGTCTTAATCAAATGTTCAATAAATTAGATTTGAAAAAATATGGATGAAAATTATAGAAATATAATGGAAGATACTTGTATAGACCGGGAAAACGGAAAAAGTTTAAGTCAACAGGAAAACAGTCTGACTGAATATAATGCCCATAACGGAGAAGCCACCGATTGTATTAATGATTCTGGTGAAGTCGATAAAGCTGATACTCTAAAAGTACTATTACAAGGGAGATGCTTTTAGAAATGGCGAATCAATTCGGAATTATACAGACGTCTCCGGATATGCAATTACAAGGGTTTTACCATGTATTGACCCGAATGATTAAAATGTCCGATAAGTTGCTCGGGTATGAATGGAAATTTGACGGGACTTTACTTGCTCAGGCATACTTTGAATACCTGATAGAAGATGAAATGGATATTAAGCAGAATTTAAAAATGCTGAATAAGGAAAGAAGAAGGGTTTACAGTTATCTGGTTCAGCGGATAAAGTTTAATTCTTTTGTTTTGACAAATCGGGATTTAATCAGTCATTTCCATGTGTTTTACCTGATATGTCTCAAGGAGACGGCAAAAAATATTTCTTCCATTCCGGACAGTAATACGAAAGATACATATTATTATGCTGAACCTGCTGAAAGATCATCAGAAAAAATGTCTGAATATCTTCTGCAATTTGCAGAAGTCCTTTGCCCGACAGCCATTCCGGATAAACCGGCAGGAATACGATTGATAATTTTGTATGGAAGGCTTAAGCGTATGGTAAGATTACTGGATGCACTGAAAGAATTTCATTGGCTTGAAGATTTTCCGGCTGTGCAAACCGCTACTCTGAAATACTTTATGGCAAAACTGATCTCTAAGGAGGAAAAAAAGCAGGTAAATAAGTTAATTGTTAGGAGGATGGAATTTTGTATTTATATGAGCGAGAATAGGGAAATTCTTAATTGGTTTCATACATTTTATAAACAGCATTTGTACTACATTGAAAAATATCTGGCGGCTCATCCGGTACTGGCAGATGAGAACGAAAGTCCAAAAGAAGATTCAACAATCCCAATCTAAAGTGAAAATTCGTATAAGCACCCAAATTTTCCCGGTTAAAAGCAGAAAATAATTATATTTTTACTTTGTTTTTAAATGAATTTTTCTTAATTTTATATTGGGAGCACACATTGAGGAAAGGCTGTTTATTATTCTGAATTACTTGCCTAAACCGATGAACAGCCTTTTCATTTGTTCTATTATCTTTCCCGCGATTTTGTCCGTCTTTTCGTATCCATAATTTTAATAGAACATATAAAGGAAAATGAGGAATTAAAAAGATAGAAGAAAAAAGGGGGGATTTGTAGAATTAAAGCAAAATTTTATATATTTGCGAATAGACAATATTGTGAAAGAGTTCACATTAAAAATATTGTGAATTTATACTGAATCTTTGGCTTTGAAAGTTCGTCAAACTTATTTATTAGTACACCAAATATCAGATATAAATTCATGCTGGTTCAGCGTGGATTGTTATCTATTAGGTGTACGGGTGTTTGACGATACCTCAAAGTCGGATAGTGAAGCAGTTCACGCTCTTTGTCTTTATCAAAATTTAGATGTGAGAACAAATATCTTTTAATTTAACTATTAAAATTAATATGAAATATCCAGCAATATTAGATAGGTTTTTCAGGCAAAAAATCCCTTGCGCTACATTTAAGAATTTTAGCTATTTGATTCAAATGTTCGACATTGTATTTCTTAGGACCAGCTTCGCGAACGTTAATAAAATTACGTGTTTTATTAAGGGCAAACGACAAGGCTTCTTGCGTAAAACCTTGTTTTATTCTTATTTCTTTTACTTTTTCTATAACGTATAAATCCGTTTCTGTTCTCATGGTTTTATTTTCTACGAAAAAACGGATATTTTGTACTCAACAAGTACCCCTATGGAGGGTGAAAACAGAAGAAAAGAAAAATGAATTGGAAAATGGGAAAGATGAATTTTGAAATATATAGGAGAATGTGTATCTTTATAAAAGAACATAAAAGGTGCGAAGGAGTTCGCACCCAAAATATAGTAAACATTGTTGTCTAACAAAGCAAATTTCGGGGGACTTTTGTTTTAAACTACCTAATAGACAACGCTGATGTTTACACCGTTAGGTGTGGACTGTCGCGTTAGCCTTTGTGTAGGTTTCCCCCGAAACCTTGTCTAAGTGCAATATGTGAAGTTCACACCGAATTTTTTATTTTAACTTTTTTATTATGGAGAATTTTATTATATTTGTGTTAGATAAAATATACGTAAAACTACGTGTTTTAAAATATTGGAAACTATTGTCATAAACTTGTTCTGAAAAATCTGCAACATTTTTTGAGCTTAGCAAGTCACGACAAAAGTTCCATGCGGTGTAGCGTGGAATTTAGTCTATTTGTTAAGCCGGGCTTGTTGCAGAGCCTATCAGAGCAAATTAGATTAATTTTCTACGCTATTTTTATATAATCTATAAATCTGAACGTATAAGCTAATAACCAAACGAGTTCTTTGAAAGTAAGAATAATTTATTGATCTAATTGATAAAGCTTAGGATTAATTATTTATCAAAATCCAATAATTTATCTATTGATATTTCAAAAGCTCGACTAATTTTGTATATTGTATAAATTCTGGAATTAGTATGACCAGATTCTATTTTAGATAGGTCTCCAGAATCAATATCTGTAAGGGCTTCCATATCATAAAGAGTCCAAGCTCTGTCATTACGTAAATCCCTAATCTTTTGTCCCATTCTTTTTAGAAACTCCTCTTTATCCATGTTTTAAATATCTTTTTTCAAAGGAATGGAGATAATTTGGGTATGATTTTGGGGTTTTCCCCAGTTTTTGTGAAATTTTATTAAATACATAGAAAAAGAGATAGATAGGACAGGAACGACATAAACAGAGTAATTAACCAAAGTGCAACTAACCGGGGCATGGGTGCAGGCCACCGGATTTTGTCTGAGTGATAAAATATTGATTACCGTAGAAAATGAGAAAATTGAAATACATAAAGAGTGATGAAATACTATACCGAAGGCGACCAGCCTATTAATTTCTCAACTTTGTTTGAGAATAGTTTGCCAAACAAATCAAAAGGTTTGGCCCTTAGACCACGTCCACCCCCGTAAGATAAAGACACAAAAAAAGAGAGCGTCCGCCGGGCCTCGTAAACCTTTTGACGCTCTCCTATTAACTATTACGTGAATAATTAACAACACAAAGATATGAAAAAAATAATATCAAGGATTCTTATTGCCTATGCACTGGCTGTACTTTTATGTACATTGTATCTGAATCAGTGTATAGCTCAAAATCCGAAACAGAATAAAACTTCTCTGTCTGAGTACTCTGTCCGTGGGAAAGTAACCGATACACATAATGTTCCGATGCCGGGCGTAACGGTACGCTATAATCATATAATCGGTACGGCTACCGACAACGACGGCAATTTTACACTCCGTCTCCCGGAAGAAACCGGAACCCTTACGTTTTCCTTTATCGGTTATAAAACGTTGAATATACCTTTTACTGCTGGCGTTCCTTTATCTGTCCGGATGACAGAGGAAATAAGCAGTCTTGACGAGGTGCAGGTGATTGCCTATGGCCAGCAATCCAAAAGGGATATGGTCGGTGCCATGTCTGTTGTAAAATCTAAGGACATACAGGACATACCTTCTCCCTCGGTAGCGAATCTTTTGCAGGGGAAGGTTGCCGGAATGAACGTTGTCAACATGACAGGTAGTCCGGGGGGTGGTGGCACCAGCATCACGATACGCGGTTTTAACAGTTTGTCGGTCGAAGCCAGCCGCCGTTTCAGCGATCCGTTGTGGGTAATCGACGGTGTGCCCATGCTTTCTTTTACTTCACCAATCACCGGGACCAATGCGCTTGCCGAAATCGACCCCAACGATATAGAGACTATCTCCGTATTAAAAGATGCAGCATCGGCGGCAATATATGGTTCCCGTGCAGCAAATGGGGTGATTCTTGTGACCACAAAACACGGACGCTATAACCAGCGTCCCCGCATGAATCTAAATTTTTCACATACTATTGTCTGCCGTCCTGATTTTCCGGATCTGACACGCGGTAAGGCCGAAAGGGAGTTCCGGACAGAAGCCCTCCGGAACTACCGGGAAGCCATTTATGACGAAGAAACCGGGAAATACAGGTATATGGAATCGTATTGGGATTCGTATGTAAACGGTACCGGATATGATTATTTCTGGAACAACGGTGAAGGCCGGGATGTACCGATACTAACGGATTATTATAATTCCTTTTATAACAATTCAACCGACTGGTTTAAATACTATTTCCGCACGGCTCATGCTACGGATGCCAATTTGCAGATTAATGGCGGTGCCGACCGGGTAGCGTATAACGTAGGACTGGGTTGGTATCAGGAAAAAGGAGCGTTGATTAAAACCGGGTTTAAACGCTTCAAGGTAATCAGCAATCTGACCATGAAGCCCCACGACCGCATTGAAGCTAATTTACGCCTTTATATGGCCTATACAAACCGCGACCGTAGCGGTAAAGGAAATGGAATATATAGTGCGGATGATGAAGCGTATCTGGAAAAAATCCCTTCGGAAATACTAACTACATCGACCCTGTTACCGGGGCCGGGAAGCAGTATTTTTGACGAACAGAGCCAGCGTTACGAAAAAATCGAAGAAAAGAACGATTCCTACCGTTTACGCGGAAATTTCGACCTTTCCTATCAGTTGCTTCCCGGCCTTACCCTGAAAGGTTCTCTGGCCATTGATTTCAGCCAGCAGAATCAGAACCAGTTTATTCCTGCAGAACTGAACCCTTATAACGAAACTTATTCAGCCGGATTAATCGGACGGAATATCACCTGGATTAATGAAGATATCATCACCTATAAACACACTTTTGGGGATTCCCACAATATAGACCTTATGGCAGGTTTTTCCGCGCAGGCGGATGAAAAGCATGATATCCGCGGTTTCGGACAGAACGGTCCCGATAAAATGAAGGTAGTCAATTGGGCAAGCAATACTTTCGATCAGGTGCGGATGCAAGATCTGAAAGATTTTATGTCAGATTTTACAAAATCAACGATGGTCGGATTATTTGGGCGCATCAATTATAATTACATGCAAAAATACCTTGCTTCTTTTACGATCCGCCGGGATGCTTCGTCCAGATTCGGGGAAAATGTCCGCTGGGGAACTTTCCCTTCTGTAGCTTTAGGCTATGCCTTTTCAGAAGAATCATACATGGACTGGTCGGATAAAGTTATTGACTATGGAAAAATCCGGTTAAGTTACGGTAAAAGCGGAAGGCAGTTCGACCAGCCCTATATTGCATACGGGGTATGGGCTTCCGGCGATCCCTATTTAGGAGAACCCAGTGTACATCCGGTTTTCCGCGACGGGTTGATGAACCGGGAACTGACGTGGGAAGAAACCCGTCAGTTTGATGCCGGGCTCGATCTCGATTTATTTAATTACCGCTTAGGAATCGTTTTGGATTACTATCACCGCTATACCGATAAGCTTCTTTATAAAGTTAATTTACCGGGAAATTACACGGGTTTTGAACAACAATGGCGTAATGCCTACGGAATCGTGAATCAGGGTATAGAATTTCAGATAAAGACCGACCTTATACGTACGGAAAGACTGAAATGGAATATCACTTTCAATATTGCCAAAAACTGGAACATGCTTAAAAAAAGCAATGATAAACGGGATTTTATTTCGGCAGCCAGCTACGATAATATTAATGTCGTAGGACGTCCGCTCAACTGCATATACGTATTCCGGGATCATGGATTTTACACGGATGATTCACAAGTTTCCTATTACTATATTGATGGTAAAAAGGTTCCGTTGAGGGGGGCGTATGGGAATCAGTTTTATCAAACCGGAGACCGGGTGTATCTTGATTCCGACGGGAATGGACGTATTAATTCCGATTACGGCCTGAATGAAGACCGTGTAAGTGCAGGTTCGCCGCTCCCAAAAGCCCAGGGGGGTATCATCAGTTCACTGAACTGGAAAGGTTTCGATGTGAATGTTTCTTTCGCTTTTATGCTGGGAAGACATATTCTCAATAAGACTCAAAGCGAATCGATCGGTACATTTCTCGGAACGGATCCTAATGATGTGGCAAAACCGATCTTTGCCGATCTGTCAGAAATAAGTTTCTGGGAAAAGCCCGGAGACATTGCCGATTACCCGGCCAATCGTCTGGAAAACGGCCTGATGAATTTTGCCCCTAATATTGCATCAAATGTAGAAAATGTCAGCTTCCTAAAATGTAAAACCCTGACAATAGGCTATACGATCCCCGAATTTCTCAAAAAGAAAATTGGATTCGGCGCAAGGATATTTGTTTCCGCTGAAAATCTCTTTACCCTGACAAATTATTCAGGCAGAGATCCGGAAACGGTGGACGTAGTTACCGGTGTAGACGATTTGGCTAATTATCCGCTAAGTCGCAGGTTTACTTTTGGTTTAACCCTCAACCTTTGATTTTATGAAAGATAAAGCGATACAATGGTTTCTCGGTTTGCTTATGTGTGTCAGTTGCATCGGATGCGATGACTTCCTTACACAGGAACCGATAAATGCAGTAACCAATCAGAACTATTGGGAAACTGAAAAAGATGCCCGGATTGCCATGAATGGACTGTTAAGCAGTTTCAGGGATGCACGCGGGGATGTGGTGGTGATGTACAGGGACCGTGGATGGCCTTTTGACGTATTGGGAACGACGTGGACAAAAATCTCGAACAATGATATGAGCAGCTATGATGCAACGAATCCGCGTTTTACATGGTGGCCGGAATATGATGCCATAGCGATAGCCAATTCCATTATAGCCAACCTTCACCGTATCGGTTTACCGGAAGATCGGTTTAATAATTACATGGGACAGGCACGGTTTATCCGCGCTTATCTGTATTTCTGTGTTGTCCGTGATTTCGGGGATGTTCCTCTTCTTGTCAAGTCTGAGGATATCGAAGCAAAGCCACGAACTTCCGGTGCTGAAGTTCTCGATTTTGTAATTAATGAATATCTTGAATGCAGCAAATTACTGCCGCCTTTCAGTGAGTTAAAAGATTCTGACGGGAAAACCGTCACAAGCAAAGGTGTTCCCTGTTTGGGTGCTGTTAATGCTGCCTTAGCTCATGCTTATGCGTGGAAAGCTGGGATATACGGTCATCCGGAACTGTGGAATAAAGTGGCTGAGGTTTGTCAGGAAGTTATTAATAGCGGTGAATATTCATTGTTAGGATCACCACAGGAATTTAATTTAATAGGTCTGAAAGGAAATAGTACCGAAGGGATTTTTGAAATAGACCATTCTTATGATTCTTCGAATGATTTAAAAGATTACGGTAGTTATATTGCCGGATTTTGTCAGCGTTGGCCCGTTCAGCCGATGACAACCCCGACAACCAAACGTACCCCCCGAATGTCATATACGGTTTTTAATCAAATTTATCCTGACCGCAACGATAAACGTCGGACTGCAAATGCCGAAGATCCGGATTATTGGGAGCAACAACCTTCAACAACAACTCAGGGTGCTGTTTATATAAAAAAATGGGATAAGGAGCATGTTGTGGTGTGGGAAGATGGGCCAAGAGAAGGTACGATCCGTTTTTACAGATGCAACGACATATTATATCGTCTGCCTGATATCTATCTGCTTTGCGCTGAAGCTTATGCGCATACGGGAAACGTTCAGGGGGCTATCGGTTACATCAATGTGATTCGTCGCCGGGCAGGAATGCGGGATTATACAACAGGTGAAGGCGAACTTCTTATGGCTGTATTTGAAGAACGGGAACGGGAACTTTTTTTGGAAGGACACCGCTATTATGATATAGTCCGTTTTGGTTACTACCGGGAAAAGCTTCATGGGAAATTCAAGACTTTGACCGATGAGGATGTGAAAAACGGGGCTTTGTACCTTCCTGTCAGCCCGGATATGAACCGATATAATACGTTGGGAACGCAAACCCCTTACTGGAAAAATGTATTTCCGTTTTAATGAACAATGCTATGAAAAAAAATTTGATATTCTTTGGTATTCTGACAGTTCTCTGGGCTTGCCAGAATGATTACGACCATAATTACGGCATCAACGAACCGATCGATTGTTCGTTGTGGGAATATTTACAGTCCGACCATTACAATTTTGATTCTATTGTCGTAGCTGTACGCCATGCCGGATTGGAGACGTTGTTTGAAAAGGCTGATTTTACCTTTTTTGCCATCACGAATCATTCCGTTAATCAGTTTTTATTTAAAACAGTGGATGACAATGGCGAAAGGCTTTATCAATGTGTGGGGGATATTCCGGTTGAGCTTTGCCGGAGAATGATCCTTTCCTATATCGTTCCGGAAAAGTTTGTTTCAACCGATTGTGATTTTGAAATAAAGGGAGAATTAAAGGGCGGTAAGATGGTTGAAACGCTGGCCGGAAATCATTTACGTTGTTTCCGCCGGACTTCCGATTATGATGGGGCTGCCGACAAAGGGACGGAGTCTTTCTATATTCACGATCAGGAAACTGATCGGATTATATACGTCAATGGAAAGAATTTTGTAACGACAAACGGAGTGATACACCGGCTTTCCTATACGCTTCAATGGGTTGAACTTTAGAACTATGCTTATGAAAAAGATAAAGTTATTGTTGACGGTTGCCATAGGGTTTCTTTTGCTGAATTGTACGGATATGAAAGAGGGATTCCTCATGACCGAAAATGCCCGGTTTTATCCTGATTCATTGATTATATCAGCTTATACCGATATTCCTGAGGAACCTATGGATAGTGATTTCCCTTATCAGTCCAATCAGATTTCGGGTGTGGACGGTACCGCCCCGGTTAGGTACACCGTTGTTGCGGTTCATTCGGACAATGGTTTCGATAAAGGGTTGGAGTATGTTTCTGCCACCCGGGACGGGAGAATCGAAATCATGCGTAAACACAAAATGCCTGCGGGCAATTATTCGGTTGATTTACGCATTTATACAGAGGATCACAGTGTGGTTATTCCGGAGTGTTTCAAAATCACAGCAAGAGAAGAAACTATCGAATAACCGGATGTTTAATTATGACCAGGGAAGGTATATCATTACCTTCTTTGGTTGTACAATTTTAATATAATGGAAAAAAGCAAGTTAAAGACAAGTAGTCAGGAAGTGTTTTCTTCATCGGTCGATGTGAATTTACTTATTACCTCAATGTTCTTTCTAGTTAAAATGTGTGAAGATCTTCACCCGATGGAAGTGAAAAAGGAGTTCGCAATTATGAAAAAAATTACCGAACAACCGGGAAAAGTTACTGAAGATGAAATACTTTATGCGGAAAAATGTTTGAATAAATGGGGAAAAATCTTTAAAAAATTTCACAGGAAAATTAGTAATTATCGAACTATGGCGGAAATTTTTCGCTGGTTCGAAGAACGCAACAGAGACAAAACTAAAGAAGACAATGAGGTTACATCATAAAGCTTGTAAATACTGAATTATTTTATTTAATTTGCATTAGAAAAAGTGAACGCGTTATATCCCAAACGTTCCACTTGTGATAAAATTAGGGACTTTATTGCAAATCAGACTTTAGGAACGGGAAGGAGGCAACGCCTACGCTTATATATCGTATACTCTTTTGTATCGGCATATAATCACGCGGGCTTGCTCTTTTCTGTAAGTCTAAGGTTCCCTAATACCGATCGCAAGCGGAGGAGAGTTTAAGTCCGTGTTTTTATTTTGAGTGGATGCAAATGTAAAACACCTCTCTTACTCTCTTTTAGTTTGGGATAAAAATAACCCAATGCCTGTCGATAGATTTTATCGGATACCGGTAGTGTTTTAGAAAACAGCCATGAGGTCTCGCAAAATTTTGGGTTGACCACGTTATTTACGGCATAAATAATTCTGGCTGTTTTCTTTTCATAAAAAGCCCTCGTTAAAAGGGCTTTTTTTTAACCTGCCAGTTCAAATTGATTTCCTATTTTTTCGTCCAGGAGATTCATATCTTCCTCTACCTTTCTTGCGGTTATTTCCGCGTAAATTCTTGTCGTTTTTATATGCTTATGGCCCATCATTTTTGAAAGAGTTTCCAACTGTATTCCTTTTGTCAAAGTAATGGTAGTGCCGAATGTATGCCTTCCTGTATGGGTAGATATATTAAGCTTAATTCCACAATCTTTTGCCAGACGTTTTAATGTGGCAGTCATACTATCGCGGTCTTTGACCGGAAATACTCTGTTTTCGTCTGCTTTGCCAGGATAGTTTCTATACCGTTCAATTAATTCCACAGCGATGGGTAAAAGTTTAATATAATATGGCGAAAGTGTCTTTTGACGGTCCCCGATTAACCACATCTTTCCGTTTATAATCTTAATATCATCATAAGTCAGATTATAGAGGTCAACATAACATAACCCGGTAAAGCAGCAAAAAACAAACATATCACGAACTGCTCTGCGGCGATGATTCCCGCATTCAAAGTTCATTAAAGTAATGAGATCTTCATCAGATAGATATTCCCGTTTTTTGTACTTGGGTTTAGGTGCAAAATAACCGAAAGGATATTGTTTTACCCACTTCTTTTTAACGGCTATAAACCCTATTCTTTGAATTTTTTGTATTGCTTTATAAGCAGTACCGGAACTATAATTCAACTCATCAAGCAGATAATTGTAATAGTTTACAAGAAATTCTTTGTTAAGTTTAGTAAAGGGAAGATCACTGACACCGTATTTTTTGGGAATGTATGCGGCGAAAGCATTACGATAGTAAACATGCCTTTCAGCAGTTGATTTTTTAACCCGTTTACCCCATTCTTTATAATATTCGTCTAATTGATAAAGTATGGTTTTATTTTCGTCCACTACATCTATCCCCAGAAAAGTATTCCTTACCTCTTCCGATGTAACGCTGGGATTTTCTTTTTTCAGGCTATCATAAGTATTTTTAATACTGGTGTGCATATCATCCAGTTTATCGTTTACATTTTTAGCCTCGACGCTTTTACCTTTAGCCCGGTTTGATGGTATATCCCATAAATTGGGAGTTACAGATTGTTGTGTACTGAAAGTTTTAGGTTCTCCGTTAATAGTTATTCTCCCGAAAATAGGTACCTTACCGTCCGGTTGTACTTCTTTCCATTTCACATAGAAATGAACTTTAAACGTGTTTCTTGTTGCGCTCATAACTCAACTTTTTTTAGCGATGAAATTAAATTCTGTTGAGTTATTTGATACCCTAAAAATCTATGCAAAACAATGCAAATCAATCATTTAAATAGTCTGTTACCAATAAGAAAACGAGGTAACGATTTAGTAACCGAAACCTCGTTTTACTTTGCTTTTTTCTGCTTTTTTTTGCTTCTTACTTTATTTCTGTATTTTTGTAAGTGGCTGAAAAACAGCAAAACTACGCATTAAAATACATCTTTTTTTTGAAAGGGACTGTCTGAATCAATTCAGGCACTTCTTTCTATTCAAATAACTCCTTTTATTCGCTCATCGAATAGGGGAAAGCAGCCGCTTTCGTCCCCCGTTGGGTATTCGGTTTATCGCTCATATCGAATTGTAAAGTCACCCCCTTTATTAAATCTTCGTAAGTGAAATAGTTTTTATCATATTCCTTCTTATTCATCTTCAATTTTTTAATATAACAATTTTCACTGTTATTATCCGGAGCAGTAATTACAATTTTCTTTCCGTTCTCCAAATTCACCGTGGCTTTTCTCACGAGCGGAGCCCCGATTACATACTGATCGCTGGCCGGACATACCGGATAAAATCCCAGACTGGAGAAAACATACCAAGCCGAGGTCTGTCCGTTATCTTCATCACCGCAATAACCGTCCGGAGTAGGACGATACATCTGACGTAACCAATACTGGGCTTTCCAGGGTTCTCCGGCATAGTTGTACAGATAAATCATATGTTGTACCGGCTGGTTTCCATGTGCATAGTTCCCCATGTTCATAATTTGCATCTCACGGATTTCATGGATCACACTACCATAATAACTCTCATCGAAAATAGGGGGCACAGCAAATACAGAATCCAGCATATGTACGAAAGTTTCGCGGCTTCCCATCAAGTTCTGTAACCCCTTCACATCGTGGAAAACCGACCAGGTATAATGCCAGCTATTTCCTTCCGTAAAGGCATCCCCCCATTTCAGCGGGTTGAAAGGAGACTGAAATTGTCCGTCTTTATTCTTACCCCGCATCAGGTTGTGAGAGGGATCGAACAAATTTTTATAATTATGAGCCCGTTTCAGATACAGGTCGGTTTCGCTGGCCGGACGTCCCAGTTTTTTACCCACCTGAGCAATACACCAGTCGTCGTAAGCATACTCCAAAGTACGGGCTGCACTCTCATTAATACCTACATTATAAGGCACATATCCTAATTCGTTATAA
>OCHD01001784.1_pt1 | contig 13272 bp, 8 predicted proteins | sample 1538481 | NCBI WGS metagenome assembly OCHD01 (sample SAMN04571699, study PRJEB22368) | human gut metagenome | biome: human gut; material: stool | host: Homo sapiens | place: Luxembourg | collected 2012-09-07
ATATATCAATGAAACGACTTCACGAGTACCTATCAGTGATTGGCATGATACGAAAACAGGCAAAATGACTGGTTTTAAGGCTCGTTCTGTAATCGGAGGATATTGGATGAAAGTACTAGTGAATAAGAATTCAAATAATCTGTAAAAATGCATACAAATATTTTTACCAATAAAATCCAATGTATTATGAAAATGAAAAGTAAGACCAAAAGTTGCTGTCAGTACACTCAATGGGTAGTACTGGCTTTACTTACACTTATCTTTGCAAGTTGCAAAGATAATGATGACGCAACAGGAGATTTTGATCCGAATAAGCCTGTTGTCATTTCTGAATTCAGTCCAAAAGAAGGAGGACTTGGAACCCGAATGCTCTTGTATGGAGAAAACTTCGGAAGTGATATTTCTAAAATAAAGGTAACTATCGGTGGACAAGACTCCAAAGTTGTAGGAGCAAAAGGAAAAAGCCTCTACTGTGTTGTGCCAGCTAAAGCTTATGATGGAGATATTAAATTAAGTATTCTCAACGATGAAGGTGAAGAAATTGCAAATACAGAAGCCAATGAGAAGTTTGTATATCAAAAGAAGATGCTTGTTACAACATTTCTAGGAACAATGTATGATGGAAACACCAAATATGATTTAAAAGATGGACCTTTTGATGATTGTGGTGGCTTTGGAGGTGCTGTTTGGTTGTCCTTTGATCCCAAAAATCACAATCATTTATATCTAGTGGGTGAACAGCACCCTACCCGTTTGATTGACTTTGAAAAAGAATATGTAAGTACCGTATATAGTGGATTAAGCAAAGTACGTACCATCTGCTGGACACATGAAGCTGACAGCATGATTATTACCAATGACCAAAATAATAATGATAGACCGAACAATTATATTCTTACACGTGAATCAGGATTCAAAGTTATAACAGAATTGACAAAAGGTCAAAACTGTAATGGTGCAGAAACTCATCCTATAAATGGAGAATTATATTTCAATTCATGGAATGCTGGTCAAGTGTTTCGATATGATTTTACAACTCAGGAAACTACCCCTTTGTTTACGATACAAGATAGTGGATGGGAGTTTCATATCCAATTCCACCCTAGCGGAAACTATGCATACATTGTAGTAGTTAATCAACATTACATCTTACGTTCTGATTATGACTGGAAGACAAAGCGCCTTACCACCCCATATATTGTTTGTGGTCAGCAGGGTGCCAAAGATTGGGTAGATGGAGTTGGTAAAAAAGCCCGCATGCATGCTCCCCGACAAGGTACATTCGTAAAGAATCCAGCATACAAAGGGAGCAGCGATGAATATGACTTTTATTTCTGTGATAGAGAAAACCACTGTATCCGTATCTTAACACCACAAGGTCGAGTAACGACATTTGCTGGTAGAGGCAGTAATGGAACTTCCGGATATAATGATGGTGATTTACGCCAAGAAGCACGCTTCAATCATCCTGAAGGAATCGTATACGATGAAGAAAGAGAATGTTTCTTTATAGGTGACCGTGAAAACCGCCGTATTCGCAAAATTGGCTACGAAGAATAATACATGATTAACACATACATTTATATGATGAAAAACTTTTTATTTATATGCATGTTGTTGCTTGGACTTTCTACCAGTGCTTTGGCACAAGAAAGCATTGTAGTAACAGGTGTCGTAACTGATACAAATAAAGAGCCCATGATTGGGGTTAATGTATCAATAAGTAATATACCCGGCTTAGGTGCCATTACTGATTTGAATGGAAAATACAGTATTAAAATGCCACCCTACCACAAATTGGTATTTACTTATATAGGCTTTGAAAAAGTAGAAGTATTAGTCAAAGAGCAACGAACTGTCAATGTCACAATGAAAGAAGCAAGTGCTAGAGAGATTGACGAGGTGGTAATCACGGGTACCGGTGCCCAAAAGAAGTTGACTGTAACAGGTGCTATTACTAATGTGGATGTAGATGTCTTAAAAGCAAATCCCTCAGGTTCTATGGCTAATGCCCTGGCAGGTAATGTACCGGGCATCTTAGCGATGCAAACTTCCGGAAAGCCGGGTAGTGTTTCTGAATTCTGGATCCGTGGTATTTCAACTTTCGGAGCCAGTAATTCCGCATTAGTTCTCGTTGACGGATTCGAACGTAGTCTGGATGAAATAAATGTAGAAGATGTCGAATCTTTTTCCGTATTAAAAGATGCATCAGCTACTGCTATTTACGGTTCCAAAGGTGCAAATGGAGTAGTATTAATCACAACCAAACACGGTAAAGCCGGGAAAATTAATATCAGTGCAAAAGCGGAAACGTTCTACAATATGCTCACCCAAGTTCCTGACTTTGTAGATGGATACACATATGCTTCCATGGCAAATGAAGCTAAAATCACACGTAATCTTGAGCCGCTATATAAAGCGGACGAATTGGAAATATTCCGTTTAGGACTAGATCCTGATTTATATCCCAATGTTAATTGGATAGATGAATTACTACGAAAAGGTTCATGGAGCACTCGTGCCACACTAAGCATGAACGGTGGTGGTAATACAGCACGATACTATGTATCAGGAAGCTATCTTGACCAACAAGGTATGTACAAAGTAGATAAAGCTTTGAAAGATTACAATACAAATGCAAATTTCCGTCGTTGGAATTACCGCATGAATGTAGATATAGACATCACTAAATCAACTCTATTAAAAGTCGGTGTTTCAGGTTCATTACAAAAGGCCAATGATTCAGGAGTTGGCAGTGATGCTATTTGGACAGCTCTTATGGGATATAATGCCATTATGGTTCCTAAATTATATTCTAATGGATACGTACCAGCCTATGGAAATGACAATGGAGATCGCTTTAATCCATGGGTTCAAGCTACAATGACTGGTTATCGGGAAAACTGGAAGAATAATATCCAGACTAATGTAACCTTAGAGCAGAAACTTGATTTCATCACCAAAGGACTTAGATTCGTGGGACGCTTCGGATATGACACAGAAAATAACAACTGGATTAACCGCAGAAAATGGCCGGAACAGTGGAAGGCAAAACGTTTCCGCGCAACAGACGGAACCCTCGATTATGACCGTGTAGCTGAAGAAAGAAAGATGTTTCAAGAGAGCGGTTCCGATGGCCTTAGAAATGAATTCTTTGAAGCAGAGTTACATTATAGCCGAGGATTCAAACATCATCATCTAGGAGGAACATTAAAATATAACCAGTCTTCAAAAATAAAAACGGTAGGCCTTGGAGATGATCTTAAACAAGGTATTGCCAGACGTAATCAAGGATTGGCAGGACGATTTACCTATAACTGGAATTATCGTTATTTCATTGATTTCAATTTCGGATATACCGGTTCGGAGAATTTCGCAGCAGGACATCGGTTTGGTTTCTTCCCTGCCATCTCAGGAGCTTGGAACATAGCTGAGGAGTCTTTGATAAAAAAACATCTTAAATGGATGAACATGTTCAAAATTCGATATTCATACGGTAAAGTAGGTAACGACAATTTGGGAAATACTCGTTTCCCCTACCTTTATGATATTGAAACAATGACTAAAAAAGATGGTGACAAAACTGTAGACACTGGTGGATACAACTTTGGAGATTACACGTTTGACAGATATTATGGTGGTATGCGCTATTCTTCTTTATCTTCGCCTAACGTTACATGGGAAATTGCAACAAAGCATGACCTCGGTATTGACTTCTCTTTTTTCAATGACAAATTATCCGGTTCTGTTGACTATTTTAATGAGAAACGCGAAGGAATCTATATGTTACGCGAATATTTGCCGGGGATAGTCGGTTTAGAAAGTAATCCTAGTGCCAATGTTGGAAAAGTGACTTCTGAAGGTTTTGACGGACATTTCACTTTCCGCCAGAAACTGGGAGCTGTTGGCTTAACAATACGTAGTAATATCACTTATAGCAAAAATGAAATAGTAGATAGAGATGAAGAAAACAACTACTACTGGTATAAAATGCAAAAAGGACATCGTGTAAATCAAGCAAGAGGATTGATATCTTTAGGGTTGTTTAAAGACTATGATGATATCCGTAATAGTCCGGTACAAGATTTCGATGGTTATAAAGTAATGCCTGGTGATATTAAATATAAAGACGTGAATGGTGATGGTAAAATTGACGGTAATGACCAAGTCGCAATCGGTGCAACGACCAAACCTAATCTTATTTATGGATTCGGAATAGCTGCAAACTGGAAAGGTCTAGATGTGAATCTGCACTTTCAGGGAGCCGGAAAATCAACTTATTTTATCGATGGCTCAACAGTCCATATGTTCAAGTTGGGAGATGGCTGGGGAAATGTCCTGTCAGAGATGGCTAATTCCAATCGTTGGATTTCAGCAGATATATCTGGTGATCCAGCTACAGAGAATCCGAATGCTGAATATCCCCGACTATCCTACGGACCTAATTCTAATAACTATCAGCAATCTACTTATTGGTTACGCAACGGGTCTTATCTACGTTTAAAGACTGTAGAAGTAGGGTATACGCTACCAACCCAGCTGGTAAATAAGGTACATTTTAACACTGTCCGTATCTTCTTTGTTGGCACCAATTTACTCACATGGTCTGCATTCAAATTATGGGACCCGGAAATGGGAAGTACGGATGGAAAGAGATATCCGCTCAGCAAAAATTTATCTTTAGGAATATCCGTTAATTTATAATACACGCAATGACATTATGAAGAAAATATACATTATTTTATCATTTATAATAGGGATAGGATTTACCCTCAGTTCATGTTCCGATTACTTGGACTCTGATTATCTATTTGATGAGCGTATGTCAATAGAAGATGTTTTTACAAGCAGAGCTTATTCTGACAAATGGCTGGCACGCGCATACTTCTTTTTGGGAGATAACCATCTTCTCGATGTAGCCAGTAAAGGATATGTTCCTTTCTGTTTTGCTGATGACATGTATTTCGGTGATCGAGATGACCGATATAAAGCATGGAAAAACGGTGAATATAACGAAGGAGGTTTAGCAGGAGAAAGTGCAGAAATCTGGAACAAATGTTATAAAGGCATTCGCCAAGCCTCTATATATTTGAACAATATAGACATGAATACGGAATATACAGCGGAAGAAATTGCTGACAACAAAGCACAAGCGCACTTTTTGAAAGCCTATTTCTACTGGATTATGTTGCGCTTGTTCGGTCCTGTTCCTATTGTGCCGGATCAAGGCATTGACTACATGGAAGATTATGATGCAGTAGCACAACCGCGTAATACGTATGACGAATGTGTGACCTATATCACAAATGAATTAGTTCTGGCTGCGCAAGCTCTCCCTTTAGACCGTGCAATACAAGAAATAGCTCGCCCCACCCGTGGTGCGGCATTAGCTCTTCGTGCCAAAGTTCTGCTATATGCTGCCAGCCCATTAATGAATGGACAAACGCCTGCTGATATTGCTTCAGAACTGGTAGATGATCAAGGTAATCGACTGTTACCAGAAGCTTACGATGAATCTAAGTGGGCGAAAGCTGCTGCCGCTGCCAAGGATGTGATAGAATTGAACCGTTACACGCTGTTTGTTTCTTATGCTACAGACAAAGGGGATATTGCATTTCCTGCAACGATTGCTCCTCCATACCACCCTGAATTCTCAGAACAAGCTTGGCCGAATGGGTGGAAAGACATCGATCCGTTCGAATCTTATCGTGCTATATTCAACGGAACAGTCAGTGCTTTTGAGAATAAAGAATTAATTTTTACCCGTGGGCAGAATACTGGTGACCAAAGCATTAATAACATGGTAATACATCAGCTACCACGTGTTGCTAAAGGATGGAATACACACGGACTTACACAGAAACAATGTGACGCATATTATATGAATGATGGAACTGATTGTCCCGGTAAAGATAAAGAAATCAACCGCGGTGACGGTTCGGAACGCATGTCCGGCTATGTGACGAAAGAAGACGTAGAAGCAGGTCGTTACAAACCTTTGTCAGAAGGCGTCTCTTTACAGTATGCTAATCGTGAGCCCCGTTTCTATGCTTCAGTAGCCTACAATGGTGATGTTTGGAATTTGTTGAACAGCAATAAAAATGCAGGAGAACCTCAAAACATACAAGTCTTCTATTACCGTGGAGACGGTAATGGGTATACAAACTCGATGTTTTGGTTACGCACCGGCATTGGAGTTAAAAAATTTGTACACCCGGATGATATGGGTAAAGGAGACAACAATGAAGAACTTATTAAAAAGAAAGTAGAACCGGCTATCCGTTATGCAGAAGTTCTGTTGATTTATGCCGAAGCATTGAACGAATTAAACGGGCAATACGACATACCTTCTTGGGATGGTAATAAGACTCATATAATCAAACGCGATATCAATGAAATGAAAAAAGGAATTCGTCCTATACGTATTCGTGCAGGAGTTCCTGATTATACCCAAGAAGAATATGATGACCCTATCGAATTCCGCAAAAAGTTAAAACGTGAACGTCAGATTGAATTGATGGGAGAAGGACATCGCTATTTTGATTTACGTCGTTGGCTAGATGCTCCGGTAGAAGAATCAACTCCAATTTATGGGTGTAACACTTTAGCAACTAAAGAAATGGCAGATGTATTCCATACACCGGTAGCAGTACCTTCATTACCAACAACCTTCTCACGCAAAATGTGGTTTTGGCCAATCAATCATACTGAATTAAAGCGCAACAAACGTTTAACTCAAAATCCAGGCTGGACTTATCCGGAATAATCTTATAAACTTGAAAAAAATGAAAAAGATATATTATTTACTCTTAGCCATGACTGTACTGATAGTATGTGCGTCATGCAATAATGAATGGGAATCTGAACAATATGTGCAAATGGTATCTTTCAAGGCACCAGTCAACGCACAAGGAGTAACTCCTATTTACATACGTTACAAGCCGGAAGGGAAAGTAACATACCAACTCCCATTGATAGTCAGCGGGTCAACCATGAATTCCAAAGACTTGAATGTGCATGTAGGATTGGATCTTGACACATTGGATGTGTTGAATGTTGAACATTTCGGCAGCCGTAAAGAACTTTTCTTTAAACCGTTGGAAAACAAGTATTACGAGTTCCCGGAAACAGTACAGATACCGGCAGGCGAATGTACAAGCTTACTGCCTATCGATTTTGCCCTGAAAGATTTAGATCAGGTAGACAAATGGGTATTGCCGTTAGCTATTCAGAGCAACGATCCATCACACAACTACCAGGCCAATCCCCGCAAATTTTATAGGAGGGCGATGTTACGTATTTCCCCATTCAATGATTATTCCGGGCAATATAGTGCTACTGCGTATAAAGTATATTTTAAAGGAAACGAAAAAGAGGCTATAGTTCCGGAATACCATACTTCTTATGTAATAGATGACAAAACTATATTTTTCTATGCGGGCCTTATAGACATTGACCGCTTGGATCGGAAATATTACAAAATTAAATTTGAATTTACAGAAGAGAAAATAGATCTTCAAACACGTAAGCTGAAGATTTCTTCTGATAATGAGGACATAAATCTGGTAGTGAAAGGGCAACCTTCCTATACGGTTGAAGAAGAGATGGATGCTACACGACCTTACCTAAAACATATTTACGTAACAATCAACAATCTGGAATATGAGTTTACAGATTATACTTCAGTTCCGGGTTATCCGCTTGAATATGTTGTAAAGGGATCTCTAACGATGGAACGTAAAATAAATACTCAAATACCAGACGAAGATCAGGCAATTGAATGGTAAATGCCAATTTTAATAAAAAGAAGAGTGAATTTTATAGAAAGTTTACTCTTCTTTCTATATTTGCATACAGAATAAAATACTGAGAATCAAATAACTTCAAAATGAAACATACGCAAATTAGCAGAAGAGAGTTTCTGAAGAATATCGGAATGACCGGAGCTGGAGTTCTTCTTGCAGCAAGTCCCTGGCTTTCTGCCTTTTCAGAAGCCGTGAACACCTCCAATGAAAAATGTCGTTTGGGGGTTATTGGACCAGGCTCACGAGGTCGCTTCCTTATGAGCTTTTTAGTCCAAAATCCTAAAGTTGATATCGTAGCACTTTGCGATATTTACCAGCCTTCGATAGATGAAGCATTGAAGCTTGCTCCCAAAGCAAAAGTATATGGTGACTATCGTGAGCTATTGGAAAACAACAACATAGATGCTATACTTGTAGCGACTCCTCTCAGTTCGCACTGTAAAATTGTAATGGATGCTTTTGATGCCGGTAAACATGTATTCTGTGAAAAAACAATTGGTTTTACAATGGAAGAATGTTTCCGTATGTACAATAAACATCGTAGTACGGGAAAAATATTCTTCACAGGTCAACAGCGTCTGTTCGATCCTCGTTATATCAAAGCTATGGAAATGATTCATGCCGGCACATTTGGAGAAATAAATGCGATCCGCACATTCTGGTACAGAAATGGAGACTGGAGACGCCCAGTTCCTTCTGCTAATTTAGAACGACAAATTAACTGGCGACTCTATAAAGAGTATTCAAAAGGACTAATGACGGAACTGGCCTGCCATCAATTACAAATAGGAAGTTGGGCATTGAATAAACTCCCAGAGAAAGTGATGGGACATGGAGCTATTACATACTGGAAAGACGGTCGGGAAGTATACGACAATGTAAGTTGCCTATATGTATTCGATGATGGCGTAAAAATGACATTCGATTCTGTTATTTCCAATCAATTTTATGGCTTGGAAGAGCAAATCATGGGAAATCTCGGAACTGTTGAACCAGAAAAAGGTAAATATTACTTTGAAAGTATCCCGCCGGCACCCGGTTTTCTGCAAATGATAAACGATTGGGAAAATAAATTATTTGACACTCTGCCTTTCGCAGGTACCAGTTGGGCTCCGGAAACGGCTAACGAAAACAAAGGAGAATTAATCCTCGGAGAACGTCCTAAGAGCGATGGCACTTCTTTGTTATTGGAAGCTTTTGTAGAAGCTGTTATTACTCGCAAACAACCCGCAAGAATCGCGGAAGAAGGATATTATGCGAGTATGCTCTGCCTATTGGGTCACCAAGCGTTACAGGAAGAAAAAACACTATATTTCCCTGATGAATACAAAATTAATTATCTGAATCATCAATCAAAAACATCCGAAGCAGTATGAAAGATACAATCCTGACCGCTCGACGAAAGAAAACAGAGTTGATTACACTGTTCCTGTGTTTTATTATTGCCAATTTGGTCAATTTATACTCTATATTTACGTATAATACTCCTTTGACGGAGATGATAACTTCATTTTTTTATGTGCTCATATTTTCTGTAGCGCTATATATCATCTGGAGCCTTTTACGTATCCTCTTTTATGGCATAACAGCACTATTCAAAAAGAAAAAAGAATAATAACAGATTTATAACATATAATCAACAGAATACTTAATCAATATCAATGAAGAAATTATGGTAACACGAAGAGATTTCCTGAAAACAATGACAATGGCTTCTGCCGGACTGGCAGCAGGAGCTGGTGAAATATTGAATGCACAAACATTGTCATCTTCAAAAAACAAAAACGAAAAAGTGAAGATAGCTTATGTAGGTATCGGTAACCGCGGGCAGCAAATTATTGAAGATTTTGCCCGGACCGGCATGGTAGAAGTAGTTGCCCTCTGTGATGTAGACATGGGTGCCAAACATACACAAAAGGTAATAGGCATGTATCCCAAAGCAAAACAGTTCAGAGACTTCCGCCAGATGTTTGATAAAGCGGGAAAAGAATTTGATGCCGTTGCAATTGCTACACCAGATCACTCTCATTTTCCGATTAGCATGCTAGCTTTGGCATCTGGCAAACACGTATATGTAGAAAAGCCGTTAGCACGTACTTTCTATGAAGCGGAACTTTTGATGCAAGCAGCGCTCAAACGTCCTAATCTGGCTACACAAGTAGGAAACCAAGGACATTCTGAAGCAAACTACTTCCAGTTCAAAGCTTGGATGGATGCCGGAATTATTAAAGACGTGACCGCCGTCACTGCACACATGAATAACGTACGGCGTTGGCATAAATGGGATACAAACATTTATAAACTCCCCTCAGGACAGCAACTTCCGAAAGACATGGATTGGGATACATGGCTCGGCGCTGTTCCATATCATGAATACAATGAAAAATATCATCAGGGAGAATGGCGCTGTTGGTATGACTTCGGAATGGGAGCTTTAGGAGACTGGGGAGCACATATTCTGGATACCGTTCATGAGTTTTTGGAATTAGGATTGCCCTATGAAGTAACTTTATTGCATGAAAAAGGGCATAATGATTATTTCTTTCCTTATTCTTCCACTATTCTTTTCCGCTTCCCACAACGCAAAGGGATGCCACCCGTAGATATCACCTGGTATGACGGACTAGACAACCTCCCTCCTATTCCTGCCGGTTACGGAGTATCAGGATTAGACCCTAATATCCCCACGACTAACCAAGGAGATGTTCCGGCCGCCAAATTGAATCCTGGAAAGATCATTTATACAAAAGACCTGACATTTAAAGGAGGAAGTCATGGAAGTACCTTATCCATCATTCCCGAAGAAAAAGCCAAAGAGATGGCAGACAAGCTACCCCAAATACCAAAGAGCCCGTCCAATCATTTCGAGAATTTTTTATTGGCATGCAACGGTATAGAAAAAACACGTTCTCCATTCGAAATCAATGGAGTGCTAAGTCAGGTATTCTCACTTGGTGTAATGGCTCAACGCCTCAACACTCAGCTGTTCTTCGACAGCCGTACCAAACAAATTACAAATAACGAGTTTGCCAATGCAATGCTGACAGGGATACCTCCACGCAAAGGTTGGGACGAATTTTATAAATTATAAATGAACATAACCACCCATTAAACCAGCTATAAACAATTTACTAAGAATAACATTAAAAATGAAAAAGAACTTCTTATTTACTTTACTTTTATTCTGTGCGGCTTCATTATCTGCGCAGACCTGGGAACCTCTTTTCAACGGCAAAAACCTGAAAGGATGGAAAAAACTAAATGGCAAAGCCGAGTATAAAATCGTAGATGGTGCCATTGTGGGTATTTCTAAAATGGGAACTCCAAATACTTTTCTGGCAACAACCAAGAACTATGGAGACTTCATACTTGAATTTGATTTCAAAATTGATGACGGATTAAATTCAGGAGTACAACTTCGTAGTGAAAGCAAGAAAGATTATCAGAATGGTCGTGTGCACGGTTATCAGTTTGAAATTGACCCGTCTAAGCGAGCTTGGTCAGGAGGTATCTATGATGAAGCACGCAGAAACTGGTTGTATCCACTGACTTTGAATCCGGCTGCAAAAACCGCTTTTAAAAACAATGCATGGAATAAAGCCAGGATTGAAGCTATCGGAAATTCTATCCGTACCTGGATTAATGGAGTACCTTGTGCCAATATCTGGGATGATATGACACCTAGCGGATTTATTGCATTGCAAGTACACGCAATAGGTAATGCTTCCGAAGAAGGTAAAACTGTCAGCTGGAAAGACATCCGTATTTGTACAACGGATGTAGAACGTTACCAGACACCTGAAACGGAAGAAGCGCCCGAACGAAATATGATTGCCAACACCATATCTCCACGTGAAGCCAAAGAGGGTTGGGCCCTACTTTGGGATGGTAAAACCAACAATGGTTGGAGAGGAGCAAAATTGAATGCTTTTCCGGAAAAAGGATGGAAGATGGAAGATGGAATTCTGAAAGTGATGAAGAGCGGAGGAGCAGAATCAGCTAATGGTGGAGATATCGTAACTACCCGCAAATATAAAAACTTCATTCTCACGGTAGATTTCAAGATTACCGAAGGCGCAAATAGCGGGGTTAAATACTTTGTCAACCCTGATTTGAACAAAGGAGAAGGCTCTGCTATTGGCTGTGAGTTTCAAATTCTTGATGATGACAAACATCCAGATGCTAAACTTGGAGTAAAAGGCAACAGAAAGTTGGGTTCATTATATGATCTTATTCCGGCTCCAGAGAAGAAGCCTTTCAACAAAAAAGATTTTAATACCGCCACCATTATTGTGCAAGATAACCACGTAGAACACTGGCTGAATGGGGTAAAACTGATCGAATATACTCGCAATACTGACATGTGGAATGCTTTGGTTGCCTACAGTAAATATAAAAACTGGCCTAATTTTGGTAATTCCGCAGAAGGCAATATTCTTCTTCAAGATCATGGAGACGAAGTCTGGTTTAAAAATGTAAAAATCAAAGAGCTGAAATAACTTGCACTGAAAAGCCGATTTCTAACATAAAATCAAGAGTAGAAGGGCATGCACAAAGTGGCATGCCCTCTTAATATTTCAATAAAACAAAATGCAGCATACAATTCAACACTTATACAAGACACATGGTGATGACGGTTTGCTTTATGCTTGGTTTTTATCCATGCATACACGCGTAGATATAATACTCTGCTGCCAGAAATCAGAAAATGAATTAATGCTTGTAGTTAATAGTATATATGACACTCTCCGACAACTGGAAAGAATTGCAAATTATTATGACCCTTCCAGTGAATTATCGCAAGTCAATCAAAGAGCTTCCACAGCTCCTGTTATGATCAGTCAGTCTCTTTACAGGATGATTTCATTGTGCACAGAATATCATAAAAAAACCTTAGGATGTTTCGATGTTACTATCCACTCAGATAATTATAATCAAGATACCATACACTCCATTCATTTATACCCCGAAGCACAAAGTGTCTTCTTTCAACAAGCAGGTACTACAATAAACCTTTCCGGATTTCTTAAAGGTTATGCTCTCGACAAAATAAGAGAAATATTAAAGGTTCACATCATAGCAAATGCCTTAATAAATATGGCAATCATCCGGCTGGCACAGGATGGAAAGTCAGCTTTGGCGATCAGGCAAGTACAACAAAAAACTATAAAACTCAATCCATACTCCTTAATAACGAATGTTTAACCACCTCCGGAAACAACTCGGATGATCGCAAACACATTATCTCTCCTTCAAGTGGCAAACCACTGGAAGGAGTAAGACAAGTGACAGTAGTAACGGATGATGGAACCACCGGTGAGATTCTCTCAACCAGCCTGTTCGTAGCAAATCAAAAACAGCGCGAGTTAATAATGAGCGAGTTTCTCCCCAAAAGAGTTATTGATTTGGAACTGTGCCAGATGGTTTAGGTAACGGAGTATTCACCGGTAAAGGGACTCCCAAATCC
>OCHD01001788.1_pt1 | contig 13235 bp, 12 predicted proteins | sample 1538481 | NCBI WGS metagenome assembly OCHD01 (sample SAMN04571699, study PRJEB22368) | human gut metagenome | biome: human gut; material: stool | host: Homo sapiens | place: Luxembourg | collected 2012-09-07
CATCATGCACTGGCCGGACACGCTCATGCAGAGTGCGCCGTGGACAAAGACCTCTGTTTCGATGCCAAGGGCGGTGAGGTCTTTTATGGTATGCTCGGGAAGCTCTCTTGACAGGACGGCTCTTGAAAAACCGAGGTTTTTAGCCATTTTCACACCGCTTTCGCTGTGGATGGTCATTTGGGTGGAGGCGTGATATTCAAGGTCGGGGCAACATTCACGGCATATTTTCACAAGGGTCAGGTCTTGGGTGATAAGTCCGTCAACGCCAATTTCTGCGGCAAATTTGACGGCTTTTTTGCATTCTTCAAGCTGTTCGTCAAAGACAACAGTGTTTATCGCCTGATAGACCTTTACACCTCGCAGGTGACAGAGCCTTACGGCTTCTTTTAGCTGTTCATCTGTGAAATTGGCGGCATTTTGTCTGGCGGAAAATTTCTCTCCCCCGAGATAAACTGCGTCACAGCCGCTTCTAAGGGCGGCTTCGAGAGCTTCAAAAGAACCGCAGGGGGCAAGTATCTCAGCTTTGTGAGCCATTAACGGCTTCCTCCCTCGGGTCTGTAATTCACTGTGCCGACAAAATTGCCGTTGTTAGGCTGATTAGGGTGGACAGGTCTTTCGATAGCGTTCTTTATCTCCTGCGAAAGAAGCTCGTTTGCGTTTATAACTTCGTCCTCAGGCTCTCTTTTTACAACTGTGCGTGCTTCGAGCTGTTCTTCAAGGTCATGGACTTTTGCCTGAAGCTCTCTTATTTCTTTCTGAGCTTCGTCAGCCTGACTTCTTGCTCTGCCTGCGTCGTCAACATAGTCCTTTATCTGGGTGCGGATATTCTCGATATTCTGATTTGCCTTGCTAAGCTCGTCAAGACAATCAAGTGCTGTCAGCACTGCGGCGTCCTGAACGGAAAGGCTCGGGATAGCTTTCATCATGCCTTTTATCTTTGAATTTATCACCAACGCAAGTTTATTGGTATACTCCTGCGACTCTTCGGAAAGCAGATTGTATGTACGGTTATAAATATTTACTTTAAGCTTGTTTTTCATAGCTTTTGACCTCCCTTTATTTTCTTTGCTGTGAACTTGTATACTTAATTGTATTATACACTACTTTTTGAGAAAAATAAAGAGGGTAAAAAGAAGTTTTTTGTAAATACGCCCTTTGCGGTGGTTTTTGCTTGACATTTTTACAAATATGATATATAATTAATCATAGATTTTCTATAGGATTTATGAAAGGATCTGACGCTGATGAAAATATCTACAAAGGGAAGATATGCACTGAGGCTCATGCTTGACCTTGCTTTACATGAGCAGAGCGGATATGTGCCTATCAAAGTGATCGCTGAAAGACAAGACATCAGCGACAAGTATCTTGAACAGATAATATCCATTCTTGCAAGAGCGGGCTTTGTAAAGAGCGTTCGTGGTGCAGGTGGCGGATACAAGCTGGCAAAAACGCCTGCGGAATACACTGTGGGAATGATACTTAGGCTCACAGAGGGAAGTCTTGCTCCTGTGGCTTGTCTGGAGGGGGAAGAAAATACCTGCCCGCGTCAGGACAGCTGTTCAACGCTGATGGTATGGAAAAAGCTTTACGGTGCTATAAATGATGTTGTTGACGGCATTACTTTGCAGGACCTTGTAAATCAGGAAAATGCAAGGATAGATGATTACGTTATTTGATATTTTGTAGGGGCGGGCTTTGCTCGCCCGTTTTTTTATGCGTTTTTTGTGCGATTTTAAGCTGTCTGTTTGCAGAATGGAGTGGTCTTGCCTATGACCGCTCTTTTTTTACGCCTTTTTATCTTCTACCTATAGCACAAAAGAAAGCCTATATGACAGCTTGGTTTTGTGCATAATTGATTTTGTCATGTTCTTGTAAAATTATTGTGGGATATGGTATTGCTTTGATGCACAAATGTGATGTTCGGATAGGACTTTTGGATTGTGCAAAAGATACAATCTGCGGTGGAAAAAGTGCGAAACTGAGGCATTTGCAAATCATAGTCTGGAGGTATAAAATAAGGATAGAAATTAAATTGGAGTGATAATAATGAGTACAACAGTTCAGGTAAAAAATTCAACAAAGCATATTCAGCTTATTTGTGTGACAGGTCTTTTTGCGGCTATGATATATGTTCTTACGGCATGGCTTCACATTCCTACGGGTGCAGGCTACACACACGCAGGTGACGGACTTATTTATCTTGCGGCTTCAATGCTTCCTACACCTTATGCAATGGCGGCAGGCGCTATCGGAGCAGGTCTTGCAGACGGACTTTCGGGATTTGTGGTATGGCTTCCGGGAACTATCGTTATAAAGGCGATAACTGCTCTTTGCTTTTCAAGAAAGACAGAGAAAATAATCTGCGTGAGAAATCTTCTCGGCATTATCCCTGCACTTGTTATATGCGTGGTATGCTACAGTCTTTATGAGGGAATTTTTATGGCAGGCGGTTTTTCAAAGAGCGCTATAATCTCGGCTTTCGGTCAGACTCCTGCTTACTGCATACAGGTGCTTGCAAGCTCGATACTTTATATAGTGCTTGGTCTTGGTTTTGACAAGGCTGGGTTTAAAAAGAAGTTTTCACATTTGTTTGGATAATTTATTGGCATAAAAGCGTGATAAGCAAAGTGGACGACATCAGGTCGTCCCTACGCATTTTGGCAAAAGAAAAAGGGGCGGAAGTCAAATTCCGTCCCTTTAACGTTATTTTTATGGAGAATGAAGTTACAAGCTATATCTTTGAATAGCCGAAGCTGTTTACCAAAGCGTCGACCTTCTGTCCTGATTTGCACATTGGGCATTCTGATGATGTATATGTCATGTAATCATGAATATCCTTTTCTGTGAAAAGGGCATGGATAGCGATGCCATTGTTCTCTTTGATAGCGGAGAATATGGAAGCTATTCCTACAAGGTTGCCGTTATAGTATTTCAGACAGTCGATAGCTCTGTTTATGCTCTTTCCTGTAGATGCGGAAGCGATAAGCAGAAGCACCTGCTTGCCCCATATCTTCTTCTGAGTGTTATCTCTGAATATCATCTGATTTACAGCGTTTAGCTCAGGTGTTACTACATTTACGTCTGCACCGCTGTTTATGCCGCTTTCGCCAAGGCTTTCAGCGAGAAAGGCACCGATGATCTCTGTGCCTTCAAGGCATATGATAGTGTCGATATGTGTTGAAACATAGGTGGCTGCCAATGCCTTTGCGGCTTCCTTTGCCATTTTATAACCAGTTTTAAGAGATGTTATATCTACATAATAATTGATATGCGAGTGGTTAGTTGCATAGTGACCCGGTATAACGCCTATCTGTATCTTGCTGTTGCCTGCTGCCTGTATAATTTGCATACGTTCTTCCAAAATAAAGACCTCCTTACAAGTAAAGTGTGAACAGTATGTTGCTATTCGTTATTATATCACATATGGGCAAGGATTTCAATGCTATTTTTGATGAATTTTGCTATATATTTTTGTGACAATACACAATTAATAAACTGATAAATCAAAATTTACAGCGATTTATTTGTAATTCGTGAGGTGTTGTGTATATTGTTGTGTAAACTAATGTATGATTTGTACAAAATTCTGCTTGTAATTTTATTGGAAAATGTGTATAATTGAATGAGGAAAACTTTAAGCAGCTCTGTGATAAAGCTTTGCTGTTGATAAATGGCGTATCGGAGGAGGTCTTTTTATATGAGGACGAGAAAGCTTTTGTCGGGGCTTGGGGCGACTGTGATGTCGCTTATGATGATAATACCGTGGGCGGTGTATGCGGACAGCCCTCAGGTGGAGGACAGCTCCGTTGTGACGGAAAGCTCTGCGGCGGAGGCTATGGCGGAGCAGGGGGTCATCAAGGCGCAGAAAAACTCCACCCAGAACACTGAGACCGATTGGGTGCTTTTCGGCTGTATCGGTGGCGGTGCGGTGGTAGTGCTTATAATGATAGGGCTTATGGCTAAGAAAAAATAATACATATTAGGGCGGCGTGGGCTGCCCTTTTTTTGTTGTTGGTGGTAGATGTAATAAACAGCAGAAACGGACGAACACTGTTTCGCCAAGAATGTCAAACAAGCGGGACGTCGAGGGCGCCGTCCCCTACAAGCAATGTAAATATGCTGTTTGTATGTAGTGGCAAATAGTGTGCGGAAATTTTTTTGTTTGCAACTTTATTGGTTATTGCACGTCTTTATAGATAAGGGAGATTCTTATGAGTTTCTTAAAACAACGGCTTTATTTATTGACTTATACTCTTTTTATGGTATAATGTATACATAAAAACAGATAAGAACAAAAGACAACAGGACAGCAAGATAACAAAGAATAATACGCTCATGCTATACCCTTATGGGAAAGGTGGGGCTGTATTATCCGTCTGGCTGCTGTCAGGCGGATTTTTTTATGCTGTTTTGGAAAAAATCACAAACGGAGGTATTGCAATGACCACGAAAAAAAGGATATGCACTGTTATAATAGTGCTTGTTATCGTCTGCACAGTGTGTGTGGGAGGCTTTTTCGTATGGAAAAAGACCGGCAAGGGAGGCTCAAAAAGCTCACAGAAGGTATATGTGCAGAAGGTATCGTCACTTAACACTGCGTCGGACTTCAAGCTTTCTAATCGCTCGTTCTTGGGCGTTGTTGAGGCACAGGAGTCTGTGGACGTAAAGTATGACAGCTCAAAGACGGTGGACGAGATACTTGTTAAGAACGGTGACTCTGTTAAAAAGGGTGACAAGCTTCTTACATATGACGTTGAGGCTATAAATCTTCAGCTTGAGCAGGCTAAGCTCGAGGTGGAGAGGCTTCAGAACGAGATAGCTTCAAACAAGAATCAGATAGCTGAGCTTGAAAAGGAAAAGAAAAACGCCGATCAGGACGCTGCTGTGTCATACACGACCCAGATTCTTTCTTTGCAGAGCGACAATGCCAAGAACGAATATGATATAAAGGCTAAAAACGTTGAGATCAAAAAGCTGGAGGCTTCCACAAAGAACGCATACGTCACCGCTTCTATCGACGGAACTGTAAAGAACGTCAAGACGGTGGACAAGCTTCAGGAGGACGGCGGCGACGTTATAATGCAGATAACAGAAGAGGGCGACTACAGAATAAAGGGCAGATTCAACGAGCAGAACAGCAAAGATATCATGCAGGGAGCTTCTGTTATCGTAAAGTCAAGGCTTGATGATTCCACTTGGAAGGGCGAGATAACTTCTGTTGACACAAGTCCGCAGAAAAATTCTGGTGAAGATATGTACAGCTACGGTTCAAGCGATGAGATGAGCCAGTCTTCAAACTATGCTTTCTATGTTAAGCCTGAGAGCCTTGACGGACTTATGCTCGGTCAGCACGTTCTTATTGAGATAGACAACGGTCAGGACACTTCTGTAAACAAAACAGGAATTTGGCTCTATTCCGACTTTATCTGCAAGGACGGCAAGAAGAACTACGTTTGGGCTAAGAACGAGGACGGAAAGATAGAAAAGAGATATGTTGAGATAGGTCAGAAGGACGAGGAGAACGGTGACTGCGAGATAAAGTCAGGTCTTGAAAAGGGCGATTATATCGCATACCCTGACAAATCTATCGAGGAGGGCATGACGGCTACCACCAATGAGGCTGATGTGTCTGTTCCGCCTAATGACCTTGACCCGAACGACAACACGGACAGTGACGCTGATAACGAGGGCGGCGACGAGGACATCGCTTTTGACGGAAGTGATGAGGACGGCATGGCTATAAACGAGGATATGTTTGAAAGCATGACTGACGAGGAGATAGAAGAATACTTCAACAAGCTTTACGGTGAAGAGGAAAATGCAGAAAATGCAGACGGTGAGAATGCCGACGCTGCTGATGCTGACGCAGCTTTCGCTGAATAAGGAGGGCTTGCAATGGTATTTGAATTGAAAAATATCTACAAGGATTATTTGCAGGGCAAGGAAGCTGTGCCTGTGCTTAAGGATATTTCCCTTGATGTCTCAGAGGGGGAATATGTGGCGATAATGGGTCCGTCAGGCTCGGGAAAGTCTACGCTTATGAACATTATAGGCTGTCTTGACAAGCAGACAAAGGGAAGCTTTGTTTTTGACGGCTGTGACATTATGCAGGCAAAGGATAGGAAGCTTTCGGAGATAAGAAACAAGAAGATAGGTTTTGTGTTTCAGAACTTTAATCTGCTCCCTAGACAATCAGCACTTGAAAATGTGGAGCTTCCGCTGCTTTATGCGGGGGTAGGCAAAAGAGAAAGACGTCAGAGGGCAAAGGCGGCTCTTGAAAAGGTGGGGCTTGCAGAGAGAATGATGTTCAAGCCTACTCAGCTTTCAGGCGGTCAGAAGCAGAGGGTGGCTATTGCAAGGGCGATAGTCAACAATCCAAAGCTTCTTCTTGCAGACGAACCCACAGGCGCTCTTGACACAAAGTCGGGCGATCAGGTAATGGAGCTTTTCAAGGAGCTTAATGACGACGGTGTTACTATCGTTATGATAACACACGAGCCTGACATTGCAAGATGTGCAAAGAGGATAATGTATATCCGTGACGGCGAGCTTCATGGAGAAAAGGCAGGTGAGCAGGAATGAAGAAGATAATAATAACGCTCCTGTGCATTGCTATTCTCGGTGGAGGAGGATATGCGGGAGCAATGAAATATAAGAAAAATCAGGACAAGAAAACTGTTGTGGCGGTAGTTCCTGTTGACCTTATGGCGGAAACTGCGGATATGTACGAGTGGGACAACTCGGCAAACATGGACGGGCAGATAGTTTCTGCCAATACTCAGAGAGTTACTCTTGACAACGAGAAGCTTGTTAAAAAGGTGTTTGTGAAAAAGGGCGACACTGTGAAAAAGGGCGACACTATACTTGAATATGACATGACGGTGGTGGAGCTGGAGCTTTCACAGAAAGAAAATCAGGTAAAGGTCTGCGAGCAGAACATCAAAATGGCTGAAAAGGAGCTTGCTAAATACAAGCTTTTAAAGCCTTCTGAGGACGCACCGCAAGAGCCTGACGATCCAGAGCCTGAGCCAGACCCAGAGCCGGAACCGGAACCAGAGCCAACTCCAGATCCTGAGCCAACTCCTGAGCCTGTGGAAACTGTGGACGTTGTAAAGGCTGTTTTCCAGACGAAAAATGCAGGCACAAAGGACGATCCTTATATTATAAACTGCAACATTAACACCAAGGTATCCAGAGCGTTTCTTGAAAGGATAAAGACAACGGGGGCGTATGCGGAGCTTTGCGTTTATGATGATAACTCAAACTTTATATACAAGTGGATAGTCAACCGTGAAACAATGGGCAAAAAGGCTCTTGCAGACTGGACAGTTTCCCAGGGGATAACTGAGGACAAGGAAAGCGGTATGCTTTCACTTGACACTTCTGTGGAGCAGTTCGGCAAGTTCTCTATCGTTGTGCCTGCAGGCTCAGACCGCAGTGATGACAGTGCTGACGACAGCGATGATACTGATGATATCGACAATGGCGGTGATGTGGACATATCTGATAACGGTGATTATGATGATAATGACGCCGGCATAGATGTCACTCCTGCTGACCCGTCACAGACGGGCGATACAAATTCAGGCTCTGAGGACTATATGTACAGCCGTGCAGAGATAAAGAAAATGATATCAGAAAAAGAGGACGAGATAAAGAGCCTGAAGCTTAACCTTAAGTCTGCAAAGCTTGACTACAATGACGCTTTGAAGAAAAAGACAGACGGCAAGGTAGTGGCTACTATCGACGGAGTTGTTAAAAAGATAGGCACTGTAGGCGACGCTGCCGCAGAGGACAATAATTCGGACGATGTTGACGGCAAGGACGATGTGGACATTATGGACAGCAGCATGGACTACAGCGGTGACAGCTCAGATGATGACGCTTTCGCTATAATCGAGGGCGAGGGCGGAGTTTCCGTTACTTTTAGTGTGGGCGAGCTTAATCTTGACAGAGCGGCTGTGGGAAACACTGTTATGGTGAACTCATACAACACGGGAATGAGCATTGACGCTGAGATAACAAAGATAAGCAGCGAGCCTACGTCATACTCGGCAAACAACTGGGGAGATAACCCTAACAGCTCCACCTACACTGTAGAAGCTAAGCTCAGCGACAGCACTGATTTCAACGTGGGCGACTGGGTAGGCGTTTCATTTGTGAATGACACCACGAACAGTGACAGCGTTTATCTGCCTATACATTATGTAAGACAGGAAAACGGAAACTACTATATAATGAAAGCCGACAAGGACGGCAGACTTGTGAAAAGCTACATAAAAACAGGCAAGATAATGTATGGCACTAATATCGAGGTCAAGGGCGGACTTTCTATGAAAGATAAGATATGCTTCCCATACGGCAAGGACGTCAAAGAGGGCGTAAGGACAAAGGAGACCGACAAAGTCCTTTATCCTGAGTATTAAAAGGGGGCGGATAATATGATAGAAAATATCAGACTTTCATTTAAGGGAATACTTTCACATAAGATACGCTCGTTTCTTACTATGCTTGGTATCATTATCGGTATTGCGGCTATCATTGCTATAGTTTCCACTATCAAGGGTACAAATGAGCAGATAAAGAACAATCTTATCGGCGCAGGAAACAACACTGTGAAGATCCAGCTTTCAAATGGCGACACTGTTTGCGACTTTTCTTATGAAGCGCCACCGTCTAATGTGGCAATGTTCACATCGGACACTAAAAAACGTATCAACGAGCTTAAAGAGGTGGAGTCAAGCACTTTTTACCGCACAAGAAACAATCCTGACAATCTGTTTTATCTTAACAACAAAATGGATTCGTCAACTATATACGGAGTAGACAAGGATTATTTTGACACTGTTGGATACGAGATAGTTGAGGGAAAGGGCTTTGCGGAGAGAAACTTTACCAAATTTGACAAGGTGGCAGTGGTAGACAAGACGCTTGCAGAGGGTCTTTTTCAGGGTGAAAGCCCTGTGGGAAAGGTCATAGACATAAGTGGCGAGCCGTTCACTGTAATAGGCGTGGCTGTGAAAAATTCAAACTTTGAGCCTGTTATAAGCTCAGTGGAGGACTACTACACATACAATCAGACATCAAGCGGACTTATCTTTATCCCCACAAACGATTGGGGGATAGTTTTCCGCTATGACGAACCGGAAAACTGTATCGTAAAGGCTGTGGACACGGACTCGATGACGAATGCTGGCAAAAAGTCGGCGGATATCCTTAACGAGAACGTTTCGGCTGTAAAGGGCGGAAGTGAGGAAACCAACGCTTCTGTGGAATACAAGAGCGATAGCCTGCTGGAGCAGGCGAAGTCATTGCAGGATCTGAGTTCATCCACTAATAAGATGCTTATATGGATAGCTAGTATCTCACTGCTGGTAGGCGGTATAGGTGTAATGAACATTATGCTTGTGTCGGTAACAGAGAGAACGAGAGAGATAGGACTGAAAAAAGCACTGGGAGCAAGGAAAAAGAGAATTCTTGCACAGTTTTTGACAGAAGCGGCAGTGCTTACGAGCATAGGCGGAATAATCGGCGTGCTGACGGGTATAGGGCTTTCACAGGTAATAGCGAAGGTAGCGGAAGTGCCTGTGGCGATATCCTCGGCGTCAATAGTAGTGTCGGTGGTATTTTCAATGGTAGTTGGAATAGTATTTGGACTTATTCCGTCCATAAAGGCGGCGAAGCTCAATCCTATCGACGCTTTGAGATATGAATAATAAGCTATAATAAAGCGGTGTCGGAGTGTAAAGCTCTGACCCGCTTTGTGTTTTCTTATACGAGGAAAAAACCAAAGAGCGAAGTGATTTTGCGGCACAATAAACTATCCCCAATATTCGTAGGGGCTGGCGCCCCCGACAGCCCGCCTTTGTTTGCCTACACAGCTTTATGATAAATCAAACCTTAACGCTTCGATGTGGGGACGTCGGGGGCGCCGTCCCCTACATTTGGGCGCAGTGTTTATACAATGTAATAATCAGTAGGATCGTGAAAAAATGAAACGTTCGAACACTGTTCGCCCCTACAGTTGGTCTGTGCGGAAAACAAAAAAGCAGGCGGAGATCAATTCTCCGCCTGCTTGCGTTTGTGTAAATCAGAAAAGCGACTTCACCGCTTCACATATTTTCTCTGCTATATATGGATTATTCATGGTGTAAAGGTGTATGCCGTCTACATCATTGGCGATGAGATCTACTATCTGCGATACCGCATAGGCTATGCCTGCATCTCTCATTGCTATTGGGTCGTTTTCGTATTTGTCCATTATCTTCAGAAATTTCTTCGGCAGGGTCGCATGACAAAGAGTTGTCATTCTAAGTATCTGCTTTTTGTTGGTCACAGGCATTATGCCTGCTTCGATAGGCACGTTTATCCCTGCTATGGCTGTTTTTTCTCTGAAATCGTAAAATGTGCTGTTGTCAAAGAAAAGCTGGGTGATAAGCTGTGAACAGCCTGCGTCTACTTTATCCTTCAGGTGCTTTATATCATCTACTATGCTGTCGCACTCCGGATGACATTCAGGATAGCATGCGCCTATTACGTTCATGTCGCTGTGTTCTTTTATGAAAGATACAAGGTCGGAAGCGTAGTGAAAATCACCTGCCGGCTCAAAATCAGGGTTTCTGTCGCCTCTAAGTGCAAGTATGTTCTCTATATTCGCAGACTTCATCTCTTCAAGCTGCTCTAATACTCGTTCCTTTGTCTGATAAAGGCATGGAAGATGTGCCACCGACTCTATCTTGTGGTGATTTTTTATAGCCGAGCATATGTCGATAGTCGCATTGTTCGTGCTTCCGCCTGCTCCGTATGTTACGCTGATAAAATCAGGGTTAAGTGGCTGGAGCTGTGATATGGTGCTGTATATGCTCTCAACAGGCGTTGAACTCTTTGGTGGGAATACCTCAAATGATAATGTTGTCTTTTTCTTGAAAAGCTCGCAGGTCTTCATTTATTTTCCTCTTTTCTGTTATCTATATAAAAATATATTTTTTATTTTTCTGTAAAGTACATTATAACACAAAATTCCTAGTAAATCAATAATTTTTATTCTATAGTCTGCCATAGTTTAAAACTATATCGAATGAAGATACAGGTATTATCTTGAAAAATCAGGCTAAAAAAGGTGGCAGTCGGTGAAAATTGTGTGTAATGCTTGATTATTGGCGAAAAGTATGCTATACTTTACTCATTGAGCAGATAACAAAAACAGCAGAGAAAGGCGGTTTTTTGTTGAATAACAGAGATCAGTTCAAAAGGATACTTAACTATCTCAGCGCACTTGTTATAATCTGTGCCTTTATGAAGTGCTTCGACACCGTTTGGAACAACTTTTACAACAAGGCGATGCGTGACCCGTTCTGGCATAATGGTAACATTCTTATGGTGGCTATCTATGCGGTGCTCTATATATCCATGGCAAAGACCTTTAACGGCTTCCGTCTTGGATATGATAAATTCACGGGGCTTTTTGGTTCGCAGGTGCTGGGCTTGTTGGGTGCGAATTTTATAGAATTTATACTCGTTTCTCTTATCGGACGAGGCAGGCTCAACATAGCGCCCATACTTGTTATGACGGTAATTCAGGTGGCCATAGCCTTTGCGTGGAGTTATGTTTTCACTTGGATATATCAGGCGGTATACCCTCCACGGCGAATGATAATCGTTTATGGAAACAAGAACGCTAAGTACCTTGTTTCAAAAATGAGCGTGAGAAATGACAAATACAGGATATGCGCTTCTATAAGCTGTGAGGAGAGCCTTGAGGATATCGAGCGTGAGATATTAAAACACGAGGCTGTTATAATCTCAGATATTCCAAATGACCTGAGAAACAAGCTTTTGAAATTTACTTTTGAAAATTCTATCAGGACTTATATAAACCCTAAGCTGTCAGATATTATCGTAAGGGGTGCGGAGGATTTCCACCTTTTCGATACGCCGCTTTTGCTGGCGAGAAATGACGGCTTGCGCTGGGAACAGCGTGCGGTAAAGAGAACGCTGCTGGCACGCTCGATATTTTGTTGTCAGCAGCGGCGCTTGTTATCGCTTCGCCGTTCATGCTAGTGACGGCTATTGCAATAAAGGCTTATGACGGCGGTCCTGTGCTTTATTCTCAGAAAAGGCTCACAACAGGGGGCAGGGTGTTCAAGGTATACAAGTTCAGAAGCATGAAAGTTGACGCTGAAAAGAAAAGCGGTGCGACCCTTGCAAAGAAAAATGACAGCCGTATCACTCCTATAGGAAAGTTTATAAGAAAAGTAAGGATAGACGAGCTTCCACAGCTTATAAACATACTAAAGGGCGATATGTCGTTTGTAGGACCTAGACCTGAGCGGCCTGAGATCGCGCAGAAGTATGAAAAAACAATGCCTGAGTTCAAATACAGGCTGAAAGTCAAGGCTGGACTTACGGGCTATGCGCAGGTAATGGGAAAGTATAACACTACGCCTTATGACAAGCTGAAGCTTGACCTTATGTACATAGAGCATCAGTCGCTTATGCTTGATCTTAGAATATTCTTTATGACGGTAAAGACCTGCTTTATACCGGAAGCCACAGAGGGCGTAAAGGATTCGGCTCCTCTTGAAACTCACCGTGACAGGATAGAGCATGACAACAGCAAGGACGAAAAGAACAGCGAAGAGATAAAGCTGTGATAATATGAAAATGCAGAGGGCGGATCATTTTCGCCCTCTTTTTTCGTATTTTGTGTGTAGGGGCGACCTGAGGTCGCCTGTGTTCGGAAATGCAACGTCACACCCAAAGCGAAAAAGTTTGTCTTATTGCAAATTTAGCAGGCGAACAAAGACGGACGAACACTGTTCGCCCCTACATTTATCAACAAGTAACAAAAGAGCAGAACGTGAAAATGCGTTCTGCTCTTTTTGCATATATGACTTATGACCCCTAGACCGCCATTGTGGTCTTGAATTTAAGGCTTATTTTGTCTGCGATAAGTGCGATAAATTCGCTGTTTGTGGGCTTGCCCTTGCCTGTGTTTATTGTGTAGCCGAAGAAGCTGTTGAGGGTGTCGATATCTCCTCTGTCCCATGCTATCTCAATGGCATGGCGTATGGCTCTTTCCACTCTGGAGGGCGTAGTTGCGAATTTTTTTGCCACTGCAGGATATAATAGCTTTGTAACGCTTTCAAGCATTTCCTTGTCGTTCACGGATTGTATGATAGCTTCCCTGAGATAGTGATAGCCCTTGATGTGGGCAGGGACGCCTATCTGAT
>OCHD01001802.1_pt1 | contig 13143 bp, 8 predicted proteins | sample 1538481 | NCBI WGS metagenome assembly OCHD01 (sample SAMN04571699, study PRJEB22368) | human gut metagenome | biome: human gut; material: stool | host: Homo sapiens | place: Luxembourg | collected 2012-09-07
CCAACAACTCCTCCCTGTTTCCGCCGCTGGCGGCGGTCGTCGTCGTTGCACTTTGGGCATAAAGAGCGGAAAGAATATTTTGTATTGCAGTTCCGAAACGCCTGCGGGCGTTTCGGAACTGCTTTTTTATGGGGGGAAAGCATACCCCCCCCCGTATCGTGATTTTGCCCATAATTTTGCGCCATTTTTTGGCAGGTGCTGCCCGCAAAAGCGCTTTATTTCCTTGAATTTTGGTGCTATACTCAACTTGGCGTTTTTGTCCGTTCCGGCTGTGCCGTTTGGGGGTATAGCCGGACAAATCAACCGACAAAGGAGAGGATATCATGAAAAAACGCATCGTGAGCATGATACTGGCACTCAGTATGGTGCTCTCCATTCTCCCTGTATCTGCATTTGCAGATGCAGGGGCAGGGCTTTCTTCCGCGGCGACGGAAGAGACCAACAGCATCACTTACAGCTCGGAAAACGAGTATGAGGATGTTGGTACGAACTCTGAAACAAAAAATCAGGTGGTCAAGATCGAGGTCGGCACGAACGGTCTGCCCAAGGCAGCGTCCGGTACCGGCTGGAGTTATGACGAAACTACCGGGCTGACCATCACCGGTACCGGCAGTGAAGATACCGAGTACATTCTGGGCGGCACGGTCAGCTGCAATGTGACCGTCAAGAATGCTAATAGTTACACGGTTTATCTGCTGGACGGCACTGTCACCGGCACACTTTTGATAGAAGCCGGCAATATGTACGGCGTCTGCGTTCTGGGCGGCAGCTACGCCGAAGCAGTGCTGGAAAACGGCACCATTGACGGCGGCACCTACGATAAGCTGACCGAGAACGGCGGCAATGTCCGGGGCGGCTTTTTCCGCGATATCTCCGGCTTGAGCACCGACACGCAGCGGGAGGCACACAAGTTGATCCTGCCGGAGAACTGCACCCTGAACGGCCGGAAGGAAACCGGGGATATCTATCTCATCAAGAAGTATAGCTATTCCGGTGACGGGAACGATCTGGAGCTGGTGGTGGAAAGCGATACCGGCTGCAATGCGTGGGCGGTAGCCTCTACCGGCGGCAGTGTCATGGCTCTGCCCGCAGGCACCACTGACTACCGTTTTACATACGGCGGCATGACAATTGCCACGGTCTCCATCAGTACATACGGCAAAACGCTCTCTGCCAGCTTCAGTGCGCTTCCGCTTTCGGACAATGCCCCCATGGAGCTGGTTCCTATGGTGCTTGGCAATGCAGAGTTGCACTTTAACAGTGAAGGTAAGCCCGACCTGACCGACGTGACCTATGTGGACAGTCTGGACACGGACGCAAAGCTGCACCGTGTTTACATGGGCAACGGCTGGGGTTATAACTGCTACCCCAACGACAGCAGCAATGAAAGCACTTTGCAGATCCTGAATCAGGGCGGCGCGGACTTCGACTTCAGCGCGCTGAGCGATGTGCCTATCAACTGCTATGTCGAGATCACCAATGCTAATATTACCGGCGGTGAGTTTGGCGAAAACGGCCGACTGACGATCACCAGCGGTAAGATCAGCGGCGGCAGCTTCCACAATGTCAGCGTGGGCATCAACTCGATCAATGGGAACAGTGCGGTCGAGATCACCGGCGGCACCTTTGATTCCCTGTTCTGCAATGGCTCTTGCTCTATTGCCAATGCGGTGATCCAGAGCTGCAATTTCAATACCTATGGCAATAACACCTACACCATTTCGGATACGGTTCTGGGCGAGCTGCCTGACGGCATCCAGAAGCTGCTGCCCGCAGGACAGCGGCTCAGCACACTGGTGGTGCGCAACGGCGGTGTGACTGCGATGAACGGCAGAACTCTGCCTCTTTCCACCAATACCATCTATCTGGTGGGCGCAGGCAGCGCAGAACTTACCCTGAACACCGATGTGCTGAGCATCAACGATGCACCGGTCAGAAGCTACAACGTCAACACCTCTGCCAACGGCAAGGTGCTGCGCATTATCGGCAACAATGACGGCGCAGAGATCTTTGTGAATAAGTCCACCGATGCAAGCGACCTCAAGCCTCTGCGCATTACCGAAAAGGGTCTGCCCGACCTGACCGGCGTGACCGGTGTGCCGGTGAGCGGCGAGGGCATGACGGCTAACCTCTATGAGGGTCTGGGCTGGAAGTACGCCACCATGAAAGAGAACGGAAGGACACGCGCGGCGCTCTACATCACCACCCCGGACGGCAACCCGGTGGATCTTTCTTCGGTTACCAGCAACCCCTACCATAAGGCCATTGCCGTGGAGCAGATCACTTTTGCAAATGTGACTGTCACCGGCATCGTGGCAGAGGGCTCTGTTGGTGCGGAGAACACCATCATTCAGGACGGCACCTTCCAGAAGGATGTCTACATGGATGAAAACAGCACCATCGCAGGCGGCACTTTCCAGGATGTCGTCCGCGCTTATGGCAAGATCACTGGCGGCTCATTCATCGCTGAGGTCCAGCTGAACCAGAACAGCGAGGTCACCGGCGGTGTGTTCCACGATGTCCAGCTGCCGAGCTATGCCTCGGAGAAAACGGTCATCCAGAATGCCGTGATCCTTGGCAGCCTGACGGGTAATAGCAGCGAGGCCGCTGTTTCCAATACGGTAAGCTGCGGCTATATTGAAAGCAGATTCCTTGCCGCCGGTCAGCAGCAGAGCAAGCTGATGATGACGGACGGCACTGTGGAACGCCTCAACGACTATGCCGCAGCAACAGACGCGGTTTACCTTATCGGTAATGTCAAGGCAGAGATCCGCTTCAGCAATGCAGTCACGAACATCAACGGCGAGGATGTCAGCGCTTACAACGGCGCACAGCTTTCCGCAGATGGCAAGACCCTGACCCTGACCGCCAAGAATGACGGTGAGCCTATTGTGGTGAACATGGCCACCACCGGAAAGCTGCCCTTCTCTTCCCTGAGCAAGAGCGACTTTACCGTTTCCGGGACGATCGAACATCAGACCGTTAAAAGCAGCAAGGATGGCGTGGGCAAATTGAGCCTCGTCTATGTGCGCACCTACGACAACGAGGTGTTTGAAACCTACCCGGCGGGAGCGGACATGTACGGCCTCTACAAGCAGCGCATCGTAGCGCAAGAGGGCGACAAGTACACAGAAGGCTCGCTTGATATCGGCGAGGTGGTACGCAGATATCAACCGAAGCTCGACGACTTTGAGTATGACCCCAAGACCCAAACTGCAACCTATAAAGGCCCGATGTATTTTGACGATGCACCGCTGTATTCTATCAGGTATGTCCCGGAGGATGGCTCGTTCCCGTCTGTGACGAAGCCCACCAAGGCAGGCACTTACAGCGTTGACATCGTGGTGGATTCTAGTGACCACTACGTTGGCAACCAGTACGAAGTGGACACCTATACTGTGTCTGAGTCGAAGTACACCCTGACCGTGGACGACAAGTCTACCGAGCACGTTGCAGGTGAGAAGCTCAGCTTCACCGCAGACGAGAAGGACGGTTACACCTTCACCGGTTGGAAAGTGACCGGTCTGCCCACTGACGTGGACACCACCAAGGCGACCATCTCCTTCACGATGCCCGCAAATAACGTCACACTGAAAGCACAGTACACCGAGAACGCTCCCAAGACCTATAAACTCGATGTCACCGATGCACAGGTCACCCTGAAGGATGGCAGCGCTGTTGCCGACCTGACAGCTGTGTCCGTGGGTACAGAACTCAAGGCTACCGCAGACGAGGACACCGAGACCAGCGTGTTCAAGAGCTGGAACTGCACCGGTCTGGAGCTGACCGAGGAGCAGAGCACCGCACGCGTGGTGTACTTCACCATGCCCGACCATGATGTGAATCTGGTGGCGGAGTTCGTTACTCCTACGAATAAACTCGAGGTCACCGATGCAAAGGTCACCCTGAAGGACGGCGGCGCTGTTGCCGACCTGACGGCTGTGCCTGTGGGCACAGAGCTCAAGGCCACCGCAGACGAGGACACCGAGACCAGCGTGTTCAAGAACTGGAACTGCACCGGTCTGGAGCTGACCGAGGAGCAGCGCACCGCACGCGAGATATACTTCACCATGCCCGACCATGATGTGAACCTGAAGGCGGAGTTCGTTACTCCTACGAATAAACTCGAGGTCACCGATGCAAAGGTCACTTTGAAGGACGGCGGCGCTGTTGCCGACCTGACGGCTGTGCCTGTGGGCACAGAGCTCAAGGCCACCGCAGACGAGGACACCGAGACCAGCGTGTTCAAGAACTGGAACTGCACCGGTCTGGAGTTGACCGAGGAGCAGCGCACCGCACGCGTGGTGTACTTCACCATGCCCGACCATGATGTGAATCTGGTGGCGGAGTTCGTTACTCCTACTAAGCCCGATCCCGCGCCCGAGAACTATAAGCTTATTGTTTCCTATGCAAAGGTCACCCTGAAGGACGGCAGCGCTGTTGCCGACCTGATGGCTGTGCCCGTGGGTACAGAGCTCAAGGCCACCGCAGACGAGGACACCGAGACCAGCGTGTTCAAGAGCTGGAGCTGCACCGGTCTGGAGCTGACCGAGGAGCAGCGCACCGCACGCGTGGTGTACTTCACCATGCCCGACCATGATGTGAATCTGGTGGCGGAGTTCGTTACTCCTACTAAGCCCGATCCCGCGCCCGAGACCTATAAGCTTATTGTCTCCTATGCAAAGATTACCCTGAAGGATGGCAGCGCTGTTGCCGACCTGAAGGCTGTGCCCATGGGTACAGAGCTCAAGGCCACCGCAGACGAGGACACCGAGACCAGAGTGTTCAAGAACTGGAACTGCACCGGTCTGGAGCTGACCGAGGAGCAGCGCACCGCACACGAGATATACTTCACCATGCCCGACCATGATGTGGAACTGACTGCTGTGTTTGAAGTTCCTGCTACTCCCGATCCGGATCCCACTCCTGATCCTAAGCCGAACCCCGACCCCACCCCCGCACCCGGCGGTGACAGTGACGGCGGCGGTGCAGCCATTGTGGCAGTAGCCGCTGTGGGCGGCGCAGCCATTGGCGTGGGTGCCTATATCGCAGGCACCACGGCCTACCTGAAGAGCGTCCTGCCCGAGGGTATGGCCATCCCCGCTAACCGCCAGCAGCTGGCAGTTGCACTGTGGACCGCCGCAGGCAAGCCCGCTACCCAGAGCACTGCACTGTTCAACGATGTGGCAGCAGATGCCGCAGAGCTGCAGGCTATCCGCTGGGTCGTGGATACCGGCCTGATGTCCGCACAGGACGGCAGCTTCAAGCCCGGCAGCCGCGTAGGCCGCATGGAAGTGATCCGCACTTGGAAGACTTACCAGCAGCGCGGCTAAAACCGCTGCCCCTTAACCCCTTATAACCCCGCAGGGACTGCTGCACAGCGCTGTGCGGCAGTCCCTTTTTTGCGTCCCAAAAGGGTGCGCAAGGGCTTTTTTGGGGTTTTTCAGGGCGATTCGATGCATTTCAGGGGCCATTCACGCAGAATTGCTCCATTTTTGCCGCCGTTCGTGGTATACTACAGGCACAGAGCAGTGCTCTGTTCAATATGCCATTCCCGTAATTCCTATAGAGCAGAAAACCGTCCGGTAACCGCAAACCGGGCGGTTTTCTGTTTTTTGCGGGTGCGTGTGGTGCACCGGGTCGTTTCAGCGCATTTGCGGGGCGATTCGTGCCCAAAACCGTCCAAAGCGGGCAAAACGTGGTACACTGGGTACAACAAAAGCGCCCGGCTTGGAGGGCGCTTGAGAAGGAGAGAATCTTATGCAAAAACGGCTCATCAGCATGGTTCTGGCGCTGAGCATGGCACTGACCGCAATGCCGCTGCCCGCCCTTGCCCAGAGCGCCCCGCCCGACACCGCCAAGGCAGCCCGCTGGGCTGTGGAGGCCGGGCTGCTGCCCGACATGGGCGAGGGCGCCTTTATGCCCGGCAAGCGTGTGACCAAGGTACAGGTCATCCGCGCATGGAACCGGCTGAAAAAGCTGGGTCTGGCGAAATAACAATTGCCATCTCCCGATCGATCCTTTCCAATAAGTGCAGCAAGGCCGTCCGGCGAATGCCGGACGGCCTTGCTGCTTTTGGGGGAACGAACCCTCTCAGTCGTCGCTGCGCGGGAGCGCCTGAGAGGGTTTCAAACCGGTGGTGCCCACTTCATCGGGGTCAAAAGAGAACATCCCCCGGCAGGCAGAAACTTTCCCCGCAGAGGGCATTTTCAATCGTTCTCCACCCCGGGACACCCGGCGGCCTGCCATGCGGCGCACAGTACCTCTTTTTCCGCCTTGGAAAGCTTTTTCAGGGCGACTTCCCGGCGCAGGGCGGTGCGTTTGTCCGCGCAGCGCTCTATATAGGCAAAGCCTACCGCGCCGTGGGCGCGGGTGTAGCGCGCGCCCTTGCCGCTCTGGTGCGCTTTCAGCCGGGCGGCGGGGTGGTTCGTCCAACCGGTGTACAGCTGCCCGCCGGTGCAGCGCACCATGTAGACGTAGGCGACGTCAGGCAAGGCGTCCATTGTTTTTCAGCACCTGACGGCAGGCGGCAAGGGCGGTCTCCTTGTCCTTGGCGGTGATGAGGAAGCGGCTGGCGTGGCAGAAGCTGATGCCCGGGATGCCGCTTTTCTGCTCGATGACCTCCTGCGGCTGCCCCGCCCAAGACTGCGGGAAGGGCAGCTTGGACTTTTTGGTCTTGTGGTCGGTGACGCACTGGGCGCTCCACCCGCCGCGCTGACTGGGGTACACCACAAACAGGGCATCGGTCTTGTACAGACCGTTTTTCCACGGCAGATAGCAGGGCAGCACCACGATGCCGTCGCGGGAGTTGCGGTAGGCCTGCTGCACCTTTTCGTCCGCGCGGTTCACGGCGTTGGCGCTGTCGATCTGGTTCTCCAGGATCTGCTTTGCCACGGCCACCGCCTTGAAAAAGCAGCTGTCCTGATCCTCCTTGGAGTCCCACACCGGGTTGAAAAAGCCGATGGCATCGCACAGGCTGTTCTGCTCGCCGGTGTTGTCGTTCAGGTCCAGCGGCTGGATGAAGTTTTCGTCAATGAGCCGCGCCTGCCGCTCGCCCACAAGACCGGGGCCAAGCACCCGCCACAGCAGGCCAAAGGCCGCGTAGGGCACGCCATTGGCACGGTACTCCCGGGGCTCCTGATGGTGGTCGAACATCCCAAAGCCGATATCGTACACGATGCCGTCAAAATCGTCAGGCACGGTAAAGCCGCGGGTGATCTTGATATCCGGGCGCAGAATTTGCAATAGCGCCGTAGCAAACACGTCATCGGCATGGAACTTGCCGGCGTGGGTAAAACCGTTTGCGGGAATTTTCATGGATTTGATACCTCGTTCTCCTAGTTTCGTCTGGTATCAGTATAGCACAATCCCGCCCGTGGGACAACAAAAAGGAGCTGCCGTACGGGTGCGGCAGCTCCAGATTGGTTCTATTTACAGCGCCGAGTAGCCGAAGCTGTTTACCAGCGCGTCAATGTGCTGCCCGGCCTTGCACAGGGGGCAGTCGCGGGAGTCGAAGCTGGCGTAATCCGGCAGACTGGTGGGGTCGAAGATGGAGGTGACCGGGTAGCCGAGGCACTCGTGGGTGGTGGCGAAAATCGCCGAAAGCCCGGCCACGATGCCGCCGTAGTAGTTCACGGCTTCCACGGCTGCCTGAATGGTGTAGCCGGTGGTGATGGATGCCGCCAGAATGAGGACGTGCTTGCCCTTGACCATGGGAGCAAGATTATCCCGCAGAATGATCTGGCTGCCGGAGGTGTATTCCGGGGTGACGATGTAGATGGTCTTGTGGGCGTTCATATTGGTAAAGCCGTCCTTGGTCAGCTCGTTGGCAAGGCAGGTGCCAATGACCTGTGTGCCGTCCAAGCAGAGCACGGTATCCACGATGGTGTTGTGCTGGTAAGCGCTGACCAGCTCCTTTGCCACGGCTTTTGCCTCGGAAAGGCGGGTCTTTTGGGTGGTCACGTCGATGTAATAGTTGATGTGGCTGTGGCTGGTGGCAAAATGTCCCTTGGCCACCCGCAGGAACAGTTCGCTTTTGCTGGTGGGAAGCTTGACCATGTTGATCATTGTACAGCACTCCTTTTTTCACCGGGCGCAGCTGCGCCGCAAAATACAAAACAGCGCGGCAACCCGTTCCGGTCGCAGCGCTTATTTTTCTTCTCTGCCTCTTTATTGTACTGAAAAATGCCGCTGTGCACAAGACACAAACCTGACGAAAAACCTTGCTTTTTTACAGACATATCGCCGAAAACTTGGATGCAAAGGCCGCTGCTGCCCGGAATGCTGCACCGCAAAGGGTACGCAGCGGCAAGACCGGTACGGCGGTAGGGGAGGAACGCGCTTTTTTGCGCAGCACGGAAAATTTTGCAAAAAGGGACTGGTATTTTTGCGGGTTTTGAGTATAATATAATGGATAGTTCAAATTTGAAGTAAAAGGAGAATCACTTCCATGGCACAGGCAAAACAGGATATGGGCTCTGGCAGCGTAAAAAAGCTGATGCTGCAGCTCATGATCCCGGCGGTCGTTGCACAGGTGGTCAACCTGCTGTATAACATCGTGGACCGCATTTACATCGGACATATTGCCGGCATCGGCGCGGCAGCGCTGACCGGCGTGGGACTGTTCACCCCCATCCTTATGCTGCTGAACGCGTTCGCCATGCTGGTGGGCGCGGGCGGCGCGCCCCGCACCGCCATTGCGCTGGGACAGGGCGACAAGGAGCAGGCAGAGAAGATCATCTCCAACAGCTTTACCATGCTGCTGCTCTTCTCGGTGGTGCTGACCGTGGTGTTCTACGCCGGAGCACCCACCCTGCTGAGGCTCTTCGGTGCCAGTGACGCCACCCTGCCCTATGCGCTGGCGTACAGCCGCATCTACATTCTGGGCTCGGTGTTTGTGCTGCTGGTGCTGGGCATGAACCCCTTCATCACCACGCAGGGCTTTGCCAAGACCAGTATGCTTACCACCGTCATCGGTGCGGTCATCAACATTATTCTGGACCCCATCCTGATCTTTGGTCTGGGTCTGGGCGTGCGGGGCGCTGCCATTGCCACCGTGCTCAGTCAGGCTGTGGGCGCGGTGTGGATCCTACACTTCCTCACCGGCAAAAAGACTATCCTGCGCCTGCGCAAGGACTATATGCGCCCGGAAAAGAAGGTCATCCTGCCGGTGATGGCGCTGGGCATCTCCACCTTTGTGATGATGTCCACTGAGAGCCTGCTGTCCATCAGCTTCAGCTCCAGTCTGGCGCGGTACGGCGGCGACGTGGCTGTGGGCGCCATGACCGTCATCACCAGCGCTTCCCAGCTGTGCACCCTGCCCATTCAGGGCATCTGTCAGGGCGGTCAGCCGGTGATGAGCTTCAATTTCGGCGCGGGCAAAAAGTCCCGCGTCAAGGAGGCATTCCGCTTCCAGCTGACCCTGTGCAGCTGCTACACCTGCCTGTTCTGGCTGCTCATGATGCTGGCGCCGGGGGCTGTGGCGGGCATCTTCACCTCGGATACGGCGCTGATCGACTACACCACATGGTCCATGCGCATCTACATGGCAGGCATCTTTGCCATGGGCTTCCAGATCGCCTGCCAGCAGAGCTTTATGGCGCTGGGTCAGGCCAAGGTCAGCTTGCTGCTGGCCTGTCTGCGCAAGATCATTTTGCTGATCCCGCTCATCTTCATCCTGCCGCACCTGCTGCCGGACCCGGTATTCGGTGTTTTTCTGGCAGAGCCGGTCAGCGATATTCTGGCAGCCACCATCACCACCATCACCTTCTTCTCCCGCTTCAACGGTATTCTGGAACGGGGCGCTGCGAAGGTGTAATGAAATAGAACAAGCCCGGAAAGTCTGCGGACTTTCCGGGCTTGAATTTTTGGCTTTAAACGGCCTCCGGCTCACCAAGAGCCAGTACTTTCGTCAGCTCGGCCTGCACCTTTGTGTTGGTGGCATCGGTGACGGCCAGCACATCGGAATAGAACTTTTCCATCTCGTCACGGGTGGAGAAGGTGGCCACATACATCTGGTTGCCCATGGCACCGGACAGTGCCTCGGGAATGCGGTCCACCATGCGCATGTTGTCCTGATACTTCTGCATCAGCTGCTCGTGGCTGTAAACGAAGCTCTTGCCGTCCCGGCGGCCGGCAAAGGCGCAGTAGTAGTGCTCACCCACCGGCATATCGGTGCCGCCGAAGGCGATCATGTCCGCCCAGATCTTGTACACGTTGGTGGAGCGGGCAAAGTCGATCATGTCCGGGGTAAAGCCGCCGCAGGGGCGCATGTTGACTTCCAGCGCCACGATCTGGCCTTTTTTGCCCATGCTGGCCTGATTCTCGGTCATGCGGAAGAACTCGAAGTGGACAAAGCGGCTCTTCACCCCAAAGCTCTTGACGGCGGCACGGCCCGCGGCGCGGGTATCCTCCGGCAGATCCTTGATGATGTAGTAGATGGAGTTGTCATCGTTGTTCACGATGTCCATGATGGACACGGGGCTTACGTTGCCCGCCTCAAAGATGGGGTTGCCGTGGGCGTCAATGATGGCATCGTAGCTGTTCACCTCGGCGCGGACGAACTCCTCCATGATGTAGGCCACATCCGGGTGCTCTTTTTCCTTGTAGGCCAGAAATGCCTCCAGCTCTTTGTCGCTGGAAAGGCGGTGGGTATCCGAAGCGCCCACGCCGTTGTCCGGCTTGACCACCACCGGGTAGCCTACCTGTGCCACAAAGGCCTTGCAGCCTGCAAGGTCATCCACCATGTGGTAGCGGGCGGTGGCGATACCGGCCTTCTGATAGTACTCCTTCATCTTGCTCTTGTACTTGATGCGGGGCATATCAGAGGTCTGGAAGCCGCTGGTAATGTGGAAATCGGTGCGCAGGGCGGCATCCCGTTCCAGCCAGTATTCATTGTTGGACTCCAGCCAGTCGATGCGACCATACTTGAAGGTGAAAAAGGCCACGGCGCGGTACACCTCGTCGTAGTTTTCCAAGCTGTTCACCTTGTAGTACTCGTTCAGGCTTGCCTTCAGCTCCGGCTTCAGCTCCTCGTAGGGCTGGTCGCCGATGCCCAGCACGTTCAGGCCGTTGTTTTTCAGCTCCCGGCAGAACTGCCAGTAGTTCGTGGGGAAGTTGGGGGAGATAAAAATAAAGTTCTGCATAGTATTTGTTGATTCCTCTTTCCGTTACCTCTATGATTGCAATGCCCCTGCGGGGCGGGACAGATTTTAATATTGGGAAACAACGGCGCGTCCATGGACGCGCCGTTGTTTCGTTTTCACGGGATGGGTTACTGCTGGCCCAGAATGTAGGGCATATAATACGCCACCTGCTTATACCACCAGTTCCAGTCGTGGTTGACATCGTGACCCCACAGGTCTACCCAGATGGGGATATGCTTTGCTTCAAAGATGCGCTTGAGCAGCCATGTGGTGTCCGGCTGTTCCCAGTCGCCCTGACCGCAGCAGATAACGGCTTTCTGGCTGCGGAACAGCTGCATATAGGGGTGATCCTCCGGGAAGTTCTTCATGTAATCCACGGGGGAGTTCATGTACACCAGCTCGTCCATATAGTCGCCAAAGCCGTAGTGGGCGGTGTAGATGCCGCTGAGTGCCAGACAGCCGCAGAAGATATCCGGGCGGCGCAGATACAGGTTTACCGCGTGGGTGGCGCCCAGACTGCACCCGAAGGCGATGATGCCGGGCAGGTCGCTCCAGCCGTTGCGCTGCTGCGCCAGATGCTGAAGCATCGGAGCGACCTCGCGGGTGATGTAGCGCAGCCACTGCTCATAGCGGCGGATGCGCCAGTAGGGGTTGCCCTGTGCGTCCGACCAGGTTTCCTGATCCATGGTGTCGATGGAAAGCACCATGATCTGCCCGGACTCGATCCACGGGGCAAGGGTGTCGGTCATGTGGAAGTTTTCAAAATCGAAGAATCGGCCGTCCTGACAGGGAATATACAGCATCGGGCGGCCTGCGTGGCCGTAAAGCTTGCACTCCATATCCCGTCCCAGTTCCGGGCTGTACTCCTTGAAATACTGCATCTCCATGGTGTTTCCTCCTTTGGTGTGGTTATGGTATCGGGGCACCCCTTCTTTTATTCCTCCACCTCATACAGCAGGGTGTGGAACACGAAGGGCAGCTGTTTTTCCCAGCTGGCCTCGCAGTGGGTGCCGCCGGGCACGATGCGGCTGGTCAGGTGGATGCCCCGGGTCATCAGCTTGCCGCTCAAGGCAGAAAACTGTCGGCGGATGCCATCGTGGTTGCCCATCTCACGGGAGCCGTAGTCCATGTACAGCACTGTGCCGGGGGCAAGCTTTGCGCGCCCCACAAGGCCGGAAAGCTTATCCGGTGCCACCCAGATAGAGGGCGACAGCGCTGCGGCGCGGCTGTAAGTATCGTTATATTGCAGCAGGGCGTACAGGCTCATCAGCCCGCCCATGCTGCTGCCGCCGATAAAGGTATGTGCCCTGTCCGGCAGGGTGCGGAAATTCTGGTCGATCAAAGGCTTGAACCGGTGGATGAACCAGCTCATGGTGGCCTGTCCCTTGCCGTCAAAGTGGCCATAGGTGGGGTCATCGAAGCGGTAGGGGGAATACTCCACCAGACGCTCGTTGTTCGCCCCGGCGTTGCACTCGATGGCCGCCACGATCAGCGGGGTGTCGGTATAGTCCAGATAATCTGCCACGCCCCAGCTTTTGCCGTAGGTGGCATCCTCGTTGAAAAACACGTTTTGCCCATCGAACATATACAGCACGGGGAACCGGCGCTCCGGCTGTGCCTCGTACATGGTGGGCAGATAGACATACGCCCGGCGCTGTTCGGTGCCGTTGACCGCCGGGTAACTCATGCTCCATTTTTTGATCATGGTGCTTCTTTCCTCTCAAATCTTCCTGCAAAGGGCACAGGGCGGCAAGCCCACGCCCTTTATAGGTAGTGTAGCACCATGCGGCGGGAATTGCAATGATTATAGAGCAAAGGGACTGTTGCCCCAGACGGTGTGCAACAGTCCCTTTAAAAGCCGTAGGGTGACAGGCGGCTTCTTAGTATTTCTTTTCCACGGGCACGATCCAGCCCTTGGTGTCGGGCAGCTTGCCCCACTGCATACCGGTCATGGTGTCGTACAGCTTCTGGGTGACAGGGCCGATCTTGCCGTCGCCGA
>OCHD01001811.1_pt1 | contig 13126 bp, 8 predicted proteins | sample 1538481 | NCBI WGS metagenome assembly OCHD01 (sample SAMN04571699, study PRJEB22368) | human gut metagenome | biome: human gut; material: stool | host: Homo sapiens | place: Luxembourg | collected 2012-09-07
GGGCTTTGCGGCCGGGGCCCTGCGTTTTCCATATCCTTCCATGTTTTTACGAAAGGCAAGTTTTGCGGGATGCGTTTTTCAAAAAACACAGTCCGCAGGGGGCACAAGATTCATATTGCAAAGGTGAAATTTATTTTTTTCCTGATTTTTCTTATTATTTTCTCAAAAGACTGTATTTTTTGTTGCGGTTCTGGTACACTGGATGTGATAAAAATAAGTTGAAGAAACTACGCCGATGTCCGGGCTGTCCCCGGGCGGGGCAGTGTCTCCATCTTTGTGAAGGAAAGCGAGGGATCTCATGAAAAAATTCCTGAAAACGCTGGTGGTCGGGCTTTGCCTGTTCACGCTGCTGTGCTGCGCACTGCCGGCTGCATTTGCCGCCGACAAAACTTCAGGGAGCAAAAAGGAAGAGAACGTGTACGCCATTGGTATGGATGCCCAGGGCGGCATCTGCTCCACCGTGGTAACCTACACGAACCTGTCCGGCAAACTGGAGAGCACGCCCGAGCAGCCTACCATGACGGGCTACTCCTTTGACGGCTGGTACACCGAGCCGGTGGGCGGCAGCAAGGTGACCACCTCCACCGTGTTCACCTCCGACGCCACCATCTACGCCCACTGGACTGCCAAGGTCGGTACTTCTACCGTGCCGCAGCCCACCACCCAGCCTGCCGCCCAGTGGCAGAAGTATGTAGGCCCTGCCCTTGTGGCCGGTGCCCTGCTTACCACCCTGCTGGTCTCCACCATGTTCTGAACACTGCTGTAAACACAATGATACCATTGAAGAAAGGGATCTTACCATGACTACTTCTACCATGAAAATGCCCGCCAGCTATTCCACCATCGAAGCCGAGGAGATGACCTATCTGGACGGCGGCGCCAGCAACGCTTATCAGTCCTTCCTGGACATCGGCAAGGTGTTCAACTACATTGCCCGCATCTTCTCCGGTGCAAGCTCCATCATCAACAATGTTAACGTCATCTACCAGTCCTTTGTATCGCTGAACAGCCTGCTGGGCAGCTTCGGCAAGTAAAAGCATCACCCCAAAGTTCAGATCCGGGAGCCGCGCTTTTTTCGAAAAGTGCGGCTCCCGTTTTTCGTACACGCTGTAATTCAGTGCATTACCGCGCAGCACTTCACGTTCCAGAATTGTGAACAAACTTTTTAAGCTTTTGGGGGGTCAGTGGCCGTTTTTTGGGCTTTTTCTATATAAAAGCAAAAAAATGCGATATTTTTTCGGCTTTATCTCTTGATTTTGTGTCTGATTTGTTATATTGTTGTTACATGGATGTGCTAAAATAAGATAGTTTATAAAAGGTCTCTCCAGCTGCGCAAGTTGCGTGGCAACAAGTGAGTTTTCAGGCATTTTCTTTAAGTTTTTTCGGTATTTTCGAAAAAAATTTCATTATCTTTACATTCGGGAGTTTGTACACAAATGGCAGATCGTGAACTGCGGCGGATGCACCGCGCTGAACTGATAGAGATCATCTATGCGCTGAAGCAGAGCGAGGACCAGCTCAAGGCGCAGAACGCCGCGCTTACCGCGCAGCTGCAGGACCGGCAGCTCCGGCTGGAAAGCGCCGGTTCCATCGCGCAGGCCGCGCTGGAGCTGAACAACGTGTTCGCCGCCGCGCAGGCCGCCGCCGATGACTATCTGCACTCGGTGCAGGCCAGTCTTGCGGACACCAACGCCACCGCCGCCAATACCCTTTCGCAGGCGCGCAGCAAGGCCAAGCGCATTCTGGAGCAGGCACAGGCAGACGCCGACAGCCTGAAAGCGCAGGCGCAGCAGGAATGCGACGCCATGACCGCCGCCGCCGCGCAAAAACGCACCCAGACCGAGGCCGACTGCAAGGCCATGGTAGAGCGCGCCGAGCAGGAGGTGCAGCAGCGCTGGCAGGCATTTGACCACAAGGCCAACGAGCTGCTGGACCAGTATCGCAGCACAGATGGCCTGCCTTCGGAGGAAACATGAAAAAACGCGATATCCGGTTTGCTTCCATCCCTTCCACCGAGGAAGTGGCCGCAGAACGTGAGCGTCTTGCGTACCAGAGCCGCTACCAGCGGGTGCTGCGCAGTACGATCTATATTCTGGTGGTGGTGGCCGCAGCAGCCGTGCTGCTGGCTACGCTGTTTCTGCCGGTGCTTCAGGTCTCCGGCGACAGCATGTACCCTACATTAAATGATAAAGACATTATCCTGCTGGTAAAATCCAACCACATTGAAAACGGTGAGTTATGCGGGTTTTACTGGCAGAACAAGCTGCTGCTCAAGCGCATCATCGGGCAGCCCGGTGATGTGATCGATATGGACGTGAACGGCGTAGTCTCGGTAAACGGCGTGGCGCTGGACGAACCCTATGTGGACGCGCTGACCGTGGGCGAATGCGACATCCGGTTCCCCTATCAGGTGCCGGAAAACCGCTACTTCGTGCTGGGCGACCACCGTGCCACCTCTATCGACAGCCGCAGCAGCGTGATAGGCTGCGTTGAAAAAAGCCAGATCGTGGGCAGGGTTTTCCTGCGGATATGGCCCTTGTCCAGTTTCTCGTTGATCCATTGACCCCGGGAGGAGGTATTTCGTTATGAACGACATTCTTAAAACGTACATGGAGCGGTTCCGCGAGAACCGGCACACCCTGCGGCGCTACACCGCATTTGTGCTGGCACTTGCCATGATCACCACCCTGTTCGTCAACTGGCAGCTGCATGGCGTGGGCATCTCGATGACCGCGCAGTACCAGTGCGGCGAGGAGGAGCACACCCACACCGCGGATTGCTACACCAAGGTGCTCACCTGCGGTTACGAGGAAGGCGAGCTTGAAAATGCGGACGAGGTGGCCGCCGCTGCTGCGACCAGCCAGCCCACCGTTGAGGCTGAGCCCATGCCGCTGTCGCTGGAGCCGCAGATCGAGTTTGTGCCCCACGAGCACACCGAGGACTGCTACACCGAGGTGCAGACTCTGACCTGCATGGAGGAAGAGCACGTCCACGGTGACGACTGCTTCGACCCTGAGGATGGCAGCCTGATCTGCGACAAATTTGAGCATACCCACGACGAAAGCTGCTATACCACCGAGTACGAGCTGACCTGTGGACTGGAAGAGGGCGAGCTTGTGGAGCAGGTGGTGGAGCCCACCCAGAGCGCCGAGCTGGCGGCTATGGCTGTGGCCGAGCCTGTGGCACTGGAGCCGACGGTGGACACCGTGGAGCCCATCTACCACCACCACACTGACGCCTGCTACGAGGAAGTGCTTACCTGCCCCCTGCCGGAGCATCACCACACCGTAGCCTGCCTGAGCGACACCTCCGCCGACGTTGAGACCCCCGAAGAGTGGCAGGCCGCCAACGCCGAGGCCGTGATGACCGGCAACTGGGACGAGGACCTGCTCAGCGTGGCAAAGACCCAGCTGGGCTACGAGCAGAGCGAGAAAAACTTCGAGATCGACCCCGCAGATGGCGTGACCCTGCACTACTACTCCCGCTACGGCCAGTCTTACGGCAACCCCTACGGCGAGTGGGACGTGATGTTCCTCTCCTACTGCCTGAAGTACGCCGGTATCCCCCAGAGCGCCATCCCGCAGGAGGCCAGCGTGCTTGCCCTGCGCAGCTCCATGAGCGACATGGATTGGCTGCTGGACGGCGAGGACGGCAGCGCCGCCAATGTGGGCGACATCGTTATTTATAATAAGTACGTCACCCGCACCGTGGCTGTGGACAGCAGCGCCGATGGTGCAGCGGACGATCTGGACGACCTGTTCAGCATGGACGCTGAGGGTGAGAACGGCGCAGAGCTTGAAACTTCCGGCGCTTCTGCGCTGGATACCGCCCCCGCCGCCGAGGACGCCCCCGCTGCCGACAGCGTGATCACCCCCGATCTCCCCGACACCGCCAACCCGGAGCAGCCCGCCGCAAAGCCGGTGGACAGCACCGGCACCTCTGCATCCGGCGCGGACACCCTTATCCCCAGCGTGGCATCCCCCGCTGCCGAGCCGCAGACCACCACCGTGACTGACGCTCAGCCCGTGGAGACCGTGGGCATCGTGAGCGAGGCGGACGAGAACACCCTGACCGTCATCTCCGGCGACGTGGACGGCAAGGTGGCTGAGGTCACCCTTTCCAACGCCGAGGTTCTGGCCGTGGTGGATGTTGCCGCCGCCCAGTACGCAGACGAGATGCTCTCCTCTGCCGTTGACGGCGCACTGAAAGCCCCCGATATGCTTACGCTGGCGGGTGAGCCCACGACCGTAAGCACCACGACCGTTGGCTCTGCCTTGGACGGTACTAATTATGTTACTGATTTCAAGATTCAGAAGCAGCAGGGCAGCCAATACGTTGATGTTGCCACCAGCGTTGTCACTGACCAAATGCACGGCTACCTTGAACTGAAGGATATTCCGGCTCAGGACATTGCAAGCCATGACTACAAGGTTAAAGTAGCTTTGCCGGAGGCTTTTGACTTGCAGAGCGTTGCTTCGGAAACTGGCGACTTGATCGATCCGAACTATACCGGTCCAAAGGGCAGCGTTTGTGGCACCTACCAGTTTGTAAAGGAAAACGGTAAGTGGTACGTCCTGTTCACCTATGACCGTGATTTTATTCATCAGGATCAGGTGTCGAATACCACCAAGGTCAGAAGTACAGTCAACTTTGATTTCCGGTGGGACCAAACCAAGGTCACGACCGGCGGGAGCAATGAGTTTAAGGTCAACGAAAAAGCAAAGGTCACCATTTATATTAAGCGCGAAGAAAGCACCACGCCCGGCGAGGAAAAGAAATTCAGTCTGGATAAACAATCTGCCGGGCTTAAGTACGACGGCAAGAATGCTTACGTTGATTACACTGTAAAACTTACCCTGAAGGAGGACAGAGCAGCCCCCCTGACGCTGACCGATACACTCACAAATCCGTCCGGGGTCACCTTCGACTATGTTGACACCTTCCTCCAAGTTACTGGCCCGGATGGTTCTGCGCCCGACATTTCTTGGGCAGATACCACAGGTAGTACGGGCAAAATGATCACCTTGGGCACTAGTGGTCAGACCCTGCAAAAGGGCACCTATACCATCACTTACCGCGTCAAGGCTGATAATTTTGGCAGCACAAGTTACAACGGGGACTATTTAAAAAACTTTATCAAATTTGGTGATGATGTAGAAGGTACTTCCACCTCTATCAAAACAAAGGATATTGAAAAATCGGGCAAGCTCAGCAAAGACGGCGAGATCATCACATGGACTGTCAAGATCAACAACGGTGACGTCATGCGTTATCTGCCTAGCAACGCTAAATTTACCGATACGATCGACACAGATCAGGAATTTGTTGCCGGTTCTTTCAAGGTCACAAAGACCGATGCAGACAGCAATGAGACCAAGACCAAACCAACAGATGTCTACAACAGTACAGACCACAAACTCACCTACAACCTTGAGCCAGGCTTCAACAAGTATGAGATCACCTACCAGACAAAGGTCACAAAAGCTATCCCTCTGACCGGTCTGGATGTCAAAAACACTGGCAATCTGGAGGGCGATGGGCTGGACAGCAGCTCTGAAGGCACTGTCCACATCGACTCGGATGTTCTTACCAAAGAGGCAGTTGGTGAGCCGACTAATAATGGTACAGAGGCCACCATGCAGTGGAAGAGCACCATCAAACCGACAAATGTCAGCAGCTATATTTACTACGATTATAGCGGTACCGTGCAAGAAGATGCAACCGGTAAAAAATGCAAGGCGCAGGAGATCGACCTTGCCTCTATTGTGGTAAAGGACAAGGATGGGAATTCTGTTTCCGTTACGCCCGTCGCATGGAAGTCCGGTGAAACAGATGATTACAGCACGGATCTGGGTCTGTTTAAGATAGACTTTACAGACATTACTGCACCCGGTCCAATGACCATTACCTACACAACAAAATGCTTTATCGTCCAGCAGCTGCCAAGCTACGGTGCAACGGTCAAGAACCACTGCCGCATCAATAATGGCACTGTGGCAACCGCTGAGCAGAAAATTACAAAAGGCTCTGACACGATAAGTTACTTCTATAAGTATGCTGGTGATTGTAATTGGACGAACATTCAGAGCGGCAGCGGCAGTACTACCCTGCAGCCCGGCCAAAAGCTGCCTTGGACGATCGAGCTCAACGCGGAGGGAGTGCTGAAATGGGAAAATGACACCAAATGGGTCATTACCGATACCATTCCCCGCGGTCTGGTTCTGGACGAAAGCAGCGTTCAAATCAAGAACTATGGCGTTGCCCTGCCCGCTACATCTACAGTCACCAAAAACGCAGACGGAACCACCACGCTGGTAATCACCATGTTGCCGGAGTCGTTCAGATATACAAATAACGGTGTGACTGAGATCCGCAAGCAAATCAATATCACCTACGACACTACGCTGGATCCTAAATGTACCGACATCTGGAATGACAATACCGCATCGTTTAAGAACGTTGCCAAGTTCGAGCGCAATGGCCATAAGATAGGTGATACCTCCTTTACCGAAACAGTTACGCGCAGAGTTGTTGGCAAGAGCGGTACTTTTGACGAAACCACCGGTCTTTTGACCTATCAGGTCAAGCTGAACCCCTACGGTGCAACGCTGAACAATGGCACCGACATGGATCTGCAAGACGTCATGACCGTGCCCTCTGATTTGTGGGCTGATGGGTCTGGTAACAAGCGTGTAACGCTGGAAGGCATCTCTGTTTTTGATGCCAAGCTGCAGGCAGATGGTACGCTGGAAGCAACCACATGGCGTGCAGACCTTACCTGTGTAGCCGGAAATAACGTTGACACGTCCACCTACTATTTCAAGTACAGCAGCGATAACAGCCACCAGCTTAAGGCATGGACAAAGGTACCCGATAGCACCCCGCTTGTGCTGGTTTTCCATTACCGAGTTAATACGGAAGGTCTGGTTAAAGGCAATGCCTTCACCTTTGAGAACACTGCAACGCTGAATGGTAAGTGGAAGAACGAGCAATGCAACACCAGCTTTACTTCCAGTTCGGGAGCTACTGCCGGTATCGACTTCAACTCCAACCGCTTGACCATCCTCAAGTACTCCGGCACGCCAGACAAGGTTCTGCCCGGTGCAAAGTTCAGTCTGGAAAAGTATAACGCTACCACTGGATGGAAAAGCGAAAAAACTGATATAGTGACCAACACCAGCGGCAACGTAACGCTTGGCAGTCTGGACGTTAACACCTTCTATCGCTTGAAGGAAACACAAGCGCCTGATGGTTATCGGACACCGAATAATTACCATTATTTTGTAATTTCCGACAATAGTAGCTACACGGCCTCTGGCGTTCCCGACTATATTGCGGGCACAGACACCTTTAGCGAGTACAAGTTGGCTGAAGGGCAGAAGTTTGGCAGCTTCTACTACTACTGCGAAAACACCCCCAATGACAACTCTGACTACGAGCTCCCCTCTACCGGTGGCACCGGTACACTCCCGTACACAGCCGTGGGCGGCACAATGATGCTGACCGCGGTGGCATATAGTATTATCCACCGCAAGCGCAGACGTGAAAGGAGGGCAGATGACTAAGCTGCACTTCCCTGCCGGACGCCCGGGGCTGAGCCCCCGCCCGCCCAGCGCAAAGTTTACGCGATAGACCGAACAAAAACGACACCCCTACCCCCCCCCCCCTGTGCAAAATGCAGGGGGCGGCAAGGGGCAGAAAAGAAAGGGGCTTTTTCCATGAAAAAAGCAATGAAGAAACTCATGGCTGCACTGCTGGCAGTTGCTATGGTTTGCGCCATGGCGATCCCGGCGTTTGCATACAACACTTGGGAGACTGAGGAGGACCTCAACCAACTCCACGGTTACAGCGCTTTCCAGATCTTCAAGGGTGTTATTAGTAAGGACAATGAGACGCTTTCCAACGTTGGGTGGGGCAGCAGCATCACTAAGCCTGACGAGTTTCTGGCGCAGTTGACGGCAGATCCTACCATCGGCGGTGAGTTTAAAACTAATTTCACTGCTCAGGACGTTCTTGCGGTTATCAGCAAATGGCATAATTCCGATGATTACAGCATCGCTTTTGCGCGCGTTGTATGCCACTATCTCTACCCGGATGCCAATGCAAACCCGAAACCCGTCATTACAGATCACACCGGTGGCATCAACATTCCAGAGTCAGGTTATTATCTGATCGTTGATACTACCTACTTTAACCTTCGCGATTTCTATCATGCCTACAATTCCTTCTTCCTGCTGAATGTTCCCCAAGCACCCTATGTCGTTTTAGTTAATCATAAGGTTGTAAAGCCCTATGTTGAGAAGGAAGTTTATGACGATCAGGATGGCACCAACGAAGCAGGTTTTGGTTCCAGCGCTGACCATGCGATCAACGAAGAGTTCCAGTTCAAGCTGATTGCTACCTTGCCCGCAAGCAGAGACAATGGCCGTGCTTACGATTACTATGACGAGTACGCTGTTTTGTTCAATGATACCTTGTCCAAGGGCATTACTTATGACAGACTCGATAGTGTAGTCATTGAATCCAAGGGCATTCCCTATGATATCACCGGCGATTCTTCGAAGTATACCATTGATACTACCGATCTTGAAAGTCATAACTATTTTGTGGTAGGCATTCCTGATGTCAAAACCTGTGTTGAAGATCCAAGGTTCAATTTGAATGACGGCGCTACTATTACGGTCACCTATACTGCACACCTGAACGACAAAGCCGCTGTCAATACTACAAGTGGCTCTACCGATAACAAAAACAAAGTACAGCTCCAGTACTCTAATAACCCCAGAAACAGCGCATACTGGGGCTTCACTCCCGAAAGCGAAGTCCGTGTGTACACCTACCAGCTGAACAACACCAAGTATCACGATGATGATAACGAGAACAACAAGCTGGAGGGCGCTGGCTTCCGTCTGTACAGCGGTGAAGCTTGCAATGATGAAGATGAGATCAAGCTCAAAAAGAATGCTGACGGCACTTACTCTCGCTACTTTGGAACTGAAGATGGCGAAGAAATGTTCTCTGACGACAAGGGCCAGTTTAACGTTAAGGGTCTGGACGCCGGTACTTACTACCTGAAGGAGACCACCCCTCCCACCGGTTACAGTGCCTGTGACAAAACTAAAATCGTCATTTCTGCAACGCACGACGAACACAATGTTAATCTGTCCGGTGAATCCAACCTGAATAATAAAATCATCAACAAAAAAGCCGGCGGCATTACCCTGCCCTCCACCGGCGGCATCGGCACCACCATCTTCTATGTGATCGGCGGCGGCCTGATGGCTGCAGCAGCTATCCTGCTCATCACCAAAAAGCGCATGGAGAACCACTAAGCTCTCCTTTCCCCCGGCACAGAGCGGGGCCGCAAGGCCCCCTGCTCTGGTCCTGAAACTATAACGTTAGGGAGTAGCCCATGAAAAAGAACAAAAGCACCATTATATTGATCCTCGTCTTTTTCGTGGGTCTATCCGTGATGTTATACCCCACTATCAGCGATTACGTCAACCAGCGCAACCAGTCCCGCGCGGTGGCAAGCTACGCGCAGGACGTGGACACCATGACCGATGCGGATTACAGCGCCTACTTTGACGCCGCCGATGCCTTTAACGCACAGGTGGCCGCCAACGAAAACGCCCTTTACCGCCCGGATCAGCTTTCCGGCTACAACGAAACACTGGATATTACCGGCACCGGCATTATGGGTTACATCACCATCTCCAAAATCGGCGTGGAGCTGCCCATCTACCACGGCACCGACGACAGCGTGCTGCAGATCGCCGCAGGCCACTTGGAGGGCACCAGCCTGCCGGTGGGCGGCGCATCCACCCACGCGGTCATCTCGGCACACCGCGGCCTGCCCAGCGCAAAGCTGTTTACCAACCTCGACCAGCTGGAAGTGGGCGATACCTTTACCATCACCGTGCTGGACCGGGTGCTCACCTACGAGGTGGACAAAATTTCCATCGTGCTGCCCACCGAGACCGATGAGCTGAAGATCGCCGAAGGCAAGGACTACGTTACCCTGATGACCTGCACCCCCTATGGCATCAACACCCACCGCCTGCTGGTGCGCGGCCGCCGCGTGGAGACCCCGGATCAGTACAAGCACCTCCGCGTTACCGCCGAAGCGCTTAAAATCGAACCCATTATTGTTGCGCCCATTATGGCGCTTCCCATGCTGCTGATCCTGCTGATCGGTATGCTGCTTTCTACACGCAAAACCAAGAAAACGAGAGGAGAAAAACATGAAAAGCATTGATCTGCGTCATCGTCTGGCGGCTGTGCTGCTGGCTATGTGCCTTGTGGTATGCTGCGCACTGCCGGCCTTTGCCACCAGTGCCAACATTGTGCTGGGGCGGCTGGGCTCGCTCCACGTCCGTCTGTACGACACCCACAACGATGTGCCCCTGCGCGGCGGCGAGCTGACCCTGTATCAGGTGGCCTCCGTCAAGCGCACCAACGGCAACCTGTACTTTGACTATACCGGCGATTTTGCGGGCTGCGGTGTCGTGTTGGGCGACCTTTCCGACAGCACGCTGGCTGACCAGCTGGTAAAGTATCTGCCCGCAGTGCCCGCCATTGCCGCCCAGCAGGACGTGAACGAAGAGGGCTATGCCGACATTACCAAGCTGTCGCAGGGTCTGTACTTGGTTGTACAAACCGAGGCGTCCCACGGCTACGAGGCCATCAAGCCCTTCCTTGTGTCCATTCCCCTGCGGGACGGTGACAACTGGATCTACGATGTGGACGCCACCCCCAAGGTAGGTGCCACCATCCCGGAAACGCCGGACATCCCCGACACCCCGGATGTGCCAGACACGCCGCCCGACACACCGGACACCCCCGATCTCCCGGAGCAGCCGGACACCCCGGATACGCCGGTGAGCCCCGGCACACCGGATAACCCGGTAAGTCCCGGCAACCCGGACAATCCCGTAAGCCCCGAGAACCCGGATAACCCGGTCTCCCCTTCCAACCCCGATAGGCCTGTTCTGCCCCAGACCGGCCAGTTGAACTGGCCCGTGCCGGTGCTGGCCTGCAGCGGCGTGCTGCTGTTTGCCGCAGGCTGGGTGCTGAACCGTCAGGGCAAAAAGGAAAACTGACTTTGCGCTCCTTTCTTTTCGGCACAGCGTGGCGTTGTGTACCGAATTTGCTCCCCCGCAAGGGGGAGCATTTTTTGTGCCCTTTCCCCTGCCGGGCGCAGCACGATTTTGAATGCGCTCCGCATTGCTCTGCGCATAATCAGCGGAAAATATATTTTTTAATTTGCAATTCTGGAAAATCTGCGGATTTTCCAGAATTGCCTTTTCACGGGTGGGGTTTAGGCACGAACCCTCTCAGGCATCTCGCTTTGCTCGATGCCAGCTCCCCCAAAGGGGGAGCTTTTTGGGTGGAGCTGGCGAACGCAGTGAGCCTGAGGGGGTACACGCAAAAGAGCCACTGTACTTTTTGTACAGCGGCTCTTGTTTTATGCAATCTGTATTAGGTTTTTACTGCTGCTGGGCGGCCCTTTTGGCTTCCAGAGCCAGAATGGCGTCGCGGCGGCTCAGGTTGATGCGGCCCTGCTGGTCGATGTCGGTCACCTTGACCACGATGGCATCGCCCACGGCAACCACGTCCTCTACCCGCTCCACGCGCTTGGTGTCCAGCTTGGAGATATGCACAAGGCCTTCCTTGCCCGGGGCGATCTCCACAAAGGCACCAAAGTTCATCAGGCGGGTCACCTTGCCCTTGTAGATGGCACCGATCTCGGGGTCCTCCACAATGGTCTTGATGGTAAAGATGGCGCGCTTTGCGTCCTCCTGATCCACGGCGGAGACGAACACATGGCCGTCCTCCTGCACGTCGATCTTGCAGTTGCAGGTGGCGCAGATATCCTGAATGACCTTGCCGCCCTTACCGATGACGTCCTTGATCTTGTCGGTGGGGATCATCATGCTGAACATCTTGGGTGCCCAGCGGCTCAGCTCCTGACGGGGCTGTGCGATCACGGGCTTGATGATCTCGTCCAGAATATACAGGCGGCCCTTGCGGCACTTCTCGAAGGCCTCAGCAATGATGTCGTAGGTCAGGCCGTCGATCTTGATATCCATCTGGATGGCGGTGATGCCCTTGCGGGTGCCGCCGACCTTAAAGTCCATATCGCCGTGGAAGTCCTCCACGCCCTGAATGTCCAGCATGGTCATCCAGCGCTCGCCCTCGGTGATCAGGCCGCAGGAGATACCGGCAACCGGAGCCTTGATGGGCACGCCTGCGTCCATCAGTGCCAGCGTAGAGCCGCAGATGGAAGCCTGAGAGGTGGAGCCGTTAGAGCTGAGCACCTCGGACACGCAGCGGATGGTGTAGGGGAACTCCTCCAAGGAGGGCAGCACCGGCACCAGAGCACGCTCAGCCAATGCGCCGTGGCCGATCTCGCGGCGGCCGGGGCTGCGCGGTGCGCGTGCCTCGCCCACAGAGTACGGCGGGAAGTTGTAGTGGTGGATATAGCGCTTGGTCTGCTCGTCGGTCAGGTCATCCATCAGCTGGTTGTCCTTGGTGCCGCCCAGCGTGCAGGTGGTAAGCACCTGCGTCTGGCCACGGGTGAACATACCGGAGCCGTGCACGCGGGGCAGGATGCCCACCTCAGCGGCCAGCGGGCGGATCTCGTTGATGCCGCGGCCGTCCACGCGCTTGCCCTCGTCCAGCAGCCAGCGGCGCACCACGAACTTCTGCATCTTGTAGCTGACCAGATCAAGGTCTGCAGCGGTCAGGTCGGGGTACTCCTCGGCGATCTTGTCCATGATGGGCAGCAGAGCGGCATCGCGCACATTCTTGTCGTCGGTGTCCATAGCGGCCTTGAAGTCGTCCAGATACTTGTTCTGGATGGCGTGGAACACGTCCATATCCAGACCCACCACCTGAAAATCGATCTTCTTCTTACCGCGCTCGGCCACGATGCGGTTGATGAACTCAATGGTCTTTTTGATCTCCACGTGAGCGGCCTTGATGGCGTTCAGCATGGTGTCCTCGTCCACCTCGTTGGCACCGGCCTCGATCATCACGATCTTATCCATGGTGGCGGCAACGGTCAGGGCAAGGTCGCTCACCTTGCGCTGCTCCTGCGTGGGGTTCAGCACGATCTCGCCGT
>OCHD01001838.1_pt1 | contig 12907 bp, 9 predicted proteins | sample 1538481 | NCBI WGS metagenome assembly OCHD01 (sample SAMN04571699, study PRJEB22368) | human gut metagenome | biome: human gut; material: stool | host: Homo sapiens | place: Luxembourg | collected 2012-09-07
CCCCCCCCCCTTTGACGGTATAGCGCAGCGATTTGTCGAGCACCGTGTCGAGCACGGTCTGAAGCGTCGCGTCCTTGAACGTTGCCGTGACCGGCCTGCTGACGTCGACGTCCTCGTTTTCGAAGAGGATCGAGTAGCCGGTTTGCCGCTCCACCTCTTCCAGCACCGTTTTCAGCGGAACGCTCCGGAAGGCTTTGGTGACGGTTTGCGCGTTGAGGGCGACTGTCAGCAGCAGGCACGGGATCAACGCTGCAATCTTCTTGAATAGGAGATTTACATGCATAAGTTTTAAGATTTAGGTTTGTTTGGAAAGAAGTTTTTCAGGGTTCGGTTTTTCGGGGGCGGCTGTCGACGCGGTAACCGCAGGTGTCGCGCCTGACGGTGATCGGCAGGATGTCGCACAACCCGCCCATGATTGATTCGATGTCCTGCGCCTCGGTGAGCGATATGCGGAAGGTCTTGTCGTCGAACGCGTCGGTGCAGAGTTCGATCTTCACGTCGTATTCGCGGGCGAGCTGCCGGAGCAGGGCCGGGAGGGAGATCGCGTCGTAGCGGATGATGCCGTCGATCCAGCTGCGGAACTGGTCGGTGTCGACCTGCCTGCGCGACGCCTCCATCGTCCGGCAGTCGTAGGTGATCAGGTCGCCCGGAACCATCGTTTCCGTGCTGCGGGACGATTCGAATTGCAGCGAGCCTTCCATCAGCGCGGCCAATACGTCGGGGTCTTCGTCGTAGGCCGAGATGTTGAACCGGGTGCCCAGCACGGTGAACGTGCAGCCCCGGGCCTGCACCCGGAAGGGGAGGTCGGCGTTGCGGGCCACCTCGAAGTAGGCTTCGCCCGAAAGGCCGATGTCGCGCGACGAGCGGTTGAAATCCGACCGGTAGCTCAAGGTCGATCCGGCGTTGAGCCACACCTGGCTGCCGTCGGGCAGCGATATGCGGCTGTTGGTTCCCTGGGGAGCCTGTACGGAGAACATTTGCACGGGGTCTTCGGTGTGTATGAGGTGCCGGGTGGTGAAGGCCGAGATCAGGATGAGCACGGCGGCTGCCGCCGAGAACCGCAGCCAGCGCCGGCGGGCGCGGATTCGGTTCTCGCGCCGTTCTATTTTTCCGTTGAGCCGGGCGAGCGAACGGAGGACGTCGGCCGACGGCACGTGCCGTTGCTTCCATTCGCGTTCCCATTCGCGCATCAGGGCGGCGTTTTCCGGCGAGGCGGCGAGGAATCCGAAGAGTTCGCACTCTTCTTCGGGGGCGATGGGTCCTTCGAAATAGCGGACGGCGAGTTCTTTCAGGCTTTCGTTCATGGGGTCGGTTGTTGTACGCATACATACATACAACAATCGGGGCGGATTTTACCCCCCCCGGTTCCGGAAAAATTCGCATATTTTTTGAAATTCGCCTCTGGAAGGCTTCAGGACGGCTGGTTCATCAGCCAGGCGAGGATCAGTATTTGCAGGTAAATGGATTGTTCGCGTTCGAGGGCTTCGGCGAAGATGCGCAGGGCGCGCTGGATGTGCCGCTCGACCGTATGCAGGGAGATGTGGAGCCGTTCGGCTATTTCCCGGTTCTTCAACCCCTGGAACCGGCTGAGGAAAAACACTTCGCGGCAGCGTTCGGGCAGCGAGTCCATGATGCGCTGTATCTGCTGTTCCAACTCCTGGTACAGGTAGGGATGCCCGTTTTCGGCGAAGGAGAAATCGTAGTTGTAAAGACGCTCCTCCCCGATTTTCGCCCGGGCCAGGCAGCTGATCGTGTATTTGTCGACGATGCTTTTGTGCTTCAGGTAATTGAGGCATCGGTTGCGGGTCATGGCGAACAGCAGCATGCGGGCCTCTTCGGGGTCGAGGGGGGCTTGCCGGTCCCACAGCGCCATGAAGCAGTCGTGAACCAGGTCCTGCGCCTCGATGGGGTTGTTGACGAACCGCAGCGCATAGGCCGTCAGCCGGGGTTGGCAGTCGATGTAGAGCCGTTCGAAATCATACCGTTTGGATTCGCTGTGCATTTGTCGGGTCCGTCCTGATGCTTTTTTTGTTTTGGGCGGTTTCCGCCGCTTTTCGGGGGTGAAACCGAGGCAAATATAATCAAAAAAGTAAAAAAATGCCGCAGACGCTCTGAAAACATCTGCGGCATGGGGCGTGTTTCGACGCCGGTGCGGGCTACTTGTAAAGCCCGGCGACGGTGAAGTCGAGTATCTTGCCGAAGCCGTCGAACACCAGCGCGTTCGGCTGGTCGAGCTGTCCGCTGCCGAAGTTGATCTGCGGCACGACGTGTATCTTGTCGTTCCCGTCGTCCTTCGAGGTGACCACCGTCACCGCGCGGCTGCTCCATGCCAGCGAGGCGTTGCTCGGAAGGGTCGACGAGCCGTCGTAGTTCTCCATGGCGTAGTAGCCTTGCAGGTAGAGACGGGCCAGGGTGATGTGCTCGCCCGCAGGGGCCGTGAAGACGGGCGCCGGGTCGAAATTGACGCTGCCCGTCGTGAAGATCACCTTGTAGATGGCGCTGCGGGTGGCGATGTAGAGGATCGGGTCGAATCGCGAGAAGACGAAGCTCACGGCTTCGGCGATGAGGGCGTTGGCCTCCGCCGGGATTTCGTAGATCAGCTTGGCGGCGGGTGCGCCGGCCGAAGCGGAGTAGTTGCCGAAGGTGTAGAGCGCATGGTTGCCGTCGGCTTTCCGCATCAGCAGGGTGTGGGTGGCGTTGTCGATGCTGATGCCGCCCGCGATGCATCGCAGGCCGGGAGCGTTCCCCGGGTCGAAGGGCGACGAACCCACGCTGCCGCAGGCGTAGAACGTCTGGTTGTAGCCGTAGCAGAACTTGCCCTGTTCCCGGTCGTAGAAGATCGTGCTGGGTTTGCGGGTGCTGCCCGGAGCGGAGTGGGCCGAAACGACGCCGTTGTCGACGGTCATGGTTTCGGTTCCGCTGACGGGCGTCGAGATCCGGCCGCGGCTGAGCAGCGTTTCGTAAATGTCGCCGTCGTTGAGGATCATCGTGCACTGGTAGGTGTTGAGCAGGCTCCGGATGTCGAGCTTTCCGGGCAGGTAGACGAACGCATCCTCCTTATGGCCCAGGATTTCATAATAATCGGTCTCCACGCGCATCAGGTCGTCGTCGGTCGACACCCAGAGGATGTTTTTCTTGTCGGTTTTGTCGTAGGTGTAGAGCATGTGGGTGACCGCCGAGGGGAACGGACTGCCGTTGCGCCGGCTGATCAGCTCCTTTTCGACGGTTCCCTGCTCCGCGCCCGAGTAGGTCTCGGTCAGCTGCGGGTGCATGATCAGTCCCAGGTCCGAGGTGGTTCCGTCCTTGGTGTAGGCCACCACAAGCCCTTCGTTGAATTGGGCCGTCACGATGAGCGTCCACTTGTACTGATATTTCAGGTCGTGGGCGGTGTCGGTGACCGTCAGCAGAAACAGGTAGCCCTTCGAGGAGATCGGCAGGTCGATCACTTCGTGGAACTCGCGCGTCGTGGCGAGCGAAATCGCCTCCGAGTCGTTGTCGGTCTGACTCACCGTCCATTCGTAGGTAAGCTCCTCGGGATTCTCCCGGCCGTCTTTGGTGATGCGGATGCCCGTGATGTCGAGCCGTGCGTTGTGCACCACCGTCAGCTGCGAGGCGATGGCTTCCGGCACTTCGATCTCCACGGGCGGGATATGGGTGGTCTGCAACGTGCTTTTGTCGTCGTAGCACGACGCGGCGAGCAGGCCCCAGCCTGCCAGCAACAGATATAGGGTGTGTTTTCTCATGGTCGTTCGTCGTTTACTTGGTGCGGATCGTTACCTCCCGGCCCTTCATGGAGCCTGATTCGTGGATGCGTTTTTGCCCGGGGTTGGCGGCCTTCCATTCGTCGTACCAGGCCTGTGCCCTGGCGCGCCAGGCGTCGATGTAGTAGCTGTAATCGGGTCCCCAGTCGGGGAACACCTCCCAGCCGAAGATGTCCAGCAGCAGCTGGTGGCCGGCCTGGCTGTAAGCCTCCGTCGACGAGCTGCCCGAAGATGCCTCCGATTCGATGAAGGCGTTGTAGGTGGACCACTGCTTGGTCGTCGCGGGCCGCGGCAGCATGTTGTGCCACGAGACGTTGGCTTTCAGGTAGAGGTCCGGTCCCACCCGGAGGTCGGGCGAATCGGTCAGGCAGAGCGTCAGTTCGCGCTGCTGCGTGTCGAGTTCGGCCGATTTGGCGACCTCGATGCGGATGGCGCCGTAGGTCTTCCCGGCCGGAACCTCCGCGCCGAGGATTTCGTACTGTCCGGGCTGTGCCGTAGTTCCCTCTTCGAGAACGCGGACGCCGATTTTCCGGTCGGAGCCGGAGGCCCCGCCGATGAGTTTCACCGGGACCTCGATCACCGCCTCGGCGACCCCTTCGGGCTGCTGCTTGAAGGTCATCGAGGCGTAGAACGTGCTGTCGGAATTCGAGTATCCGGGATATTCGGCTGTTTCGTTGGGCGCAGCCCCCGGGAAGCAGACCCTTCCCTGCGACATGTCGTAGCGTGTCGGGTCGTCCTTTTCGCAGCCGGCCGCCGTCGCCGCGGCCAGCAGTATGCAGATCAGTTTTTTCATGCTTCTCAACAATTAATCGTTCGACTTACTGTACGCGTCCCGACTGTATTTCGAAATCGGGGTAGGGCAGCATGTAGACGGCGTCGTCGATGACCTTGCTGCCGCTCATCACGTCGCTCTGGCGGGGCAGTTTCTCGTAGCCCAGCCGCTTGTAGAAATAGAAAACCACGCCTTCGCAGATGAACTCCTTGCGGTACTCCTTTTCGAGCTGGGCCATCAGGCCCGCCTCGTCGAGGTCGGCATCCAGTTCTTCGTAGACCGCGCGGGCCTTGCGCACCTCCTGCAACAGGCTGCGGGCTTCGCCGAGGTCCTTGTCCGGACCGGAGATGCGGCACTCGGCGGCGATGTAGTACATCTCCGGCAGGCGGATCAGCGGCATCAGGTCCTTGTGGCGGTAGTCGGCGCCCGTCGAGGTCTGCTGATAGAGCTTCGAAGGGGTCTTGGTCCCCTCGGGCCAGTAGTCGGTGTTGTGGTAGAGCTGTTTGTAGCGGCAGTCGGAGATGCCGGCGCCCTTGATTTCGAAAAGATCGTCGGCGACCGAGTTCTTGATGCACAGCGTGCGGTACTGGCGGTCCTGTTCCGAATATTCGCGGTTGAGGTTGCTTGCGATCTTCTTGGCCATGTCCGTGACGCCGAGCGCGAAGATATGTTCGCTCGGGAAGCACATCTCGGTCGTGGGGGCCTTGGCGGAGTCGGTGAACGTGCGCAGCGTCAGCCCGCCGGCGATTCCGACCGATGCCGGGTCGTCGATCACTTCGAGGGCGGCCAGCAACGCGGTGTGTTTGTTTTCGTCGCTGCCTTCCCACATGCAGACGCGCGCCAGCAGGGCCTTGACGGCGAAGTAGTTCAGGTGCATGTAGCGGTAATCGTAGAATTTGTCGACGTTGGCTTCGGTATAGATGCTTTCGGGATACCTGGCCCGGATGGGGTCGATCTCCAGCAGGCGGGCGGCCTCCGTGAGGTCGGCGATCATGCGGCGGAGCGTCTCGGCGTAGGTCAGCTGCGGCGCCGCGTCCTTGTCGACGCTCGTCAGGTAGGGGACCGTGTGACGGCTCTCCAGGTCGGTGCGTCCGGCCAGGTCGCTGCACCCGAACAGGCGTATCAGGTCGAAATGGATGTAGGCCCTCACGGCGAGCAGTTCGCCCTTGATGATGCGGTAGTTGACCGAGTCGAGTTCGTCCTTCCGGCGGTCGATGTGGTCGAGGGCGTCGTTGACGTTGGCGATCACCGAGTAGGATTTCTCCCAGACCTTTTCGATCACTTCGGTGGATTTCGTGGTTTTGTAGTTGTAGCGGTCGAGGTCGTAGTCGTCCGCGGCGGTGTTCTTGCGGGCGTCGTACTGGCGGCCCAGTATTTCGACCATGTGCCACGTCAGGTTTTCGCCGTAGAGGTCGGTTTCGCCCATGGCGAGGTAGCAGCCGATGAGCGTCTGCTGGAAGCCTTCGGCCGAGGAGTAGTGGGCCTCGGCGCGGATTTCCGACGGGGGCGTCACGTCGAGCCAGCTCTCGCACGAGACGGCTGCGAGGGCTGCGGCGGACAGAAGGAGGTATTTGATGCTGTTTTTCATGGCTTCGGTGGTTTGTGTTAGAAGGTTCCGGTCAGCTGGAACGACATGCTCCGTGCGAAGGGATAGGTCGTGCCGCGCTCGATGCGGATCGACGAGAGCGTGGCGATGTTGTTCATGTAAAAGGCCAGCTTGAGCCGCTTGAGGCGGATTTTGCTGATCAGCCGCGGGTTGAACTCGTAATAGAGGCTCAGCGACGAGAACGTCAGCTCGTTGTTGTCCTGCACGAAGCGCGTCGTGGCCCGGGTCTTTTCGTCGTGCTGCTTGCCGTTTTCGTCGGTGTAGGAGCCGAGTTTCTTGAACATGGCGTTCTGGCCCGGAGTCTGCCAGCGGCCGTAGAGCACGCGGCGGTCGACGTTGTAGTGGATGTCGACGTTCTCGACCTTGTTGACCAGCGTGGTGTTGTACCGCTGCCCGCCGCCGAGGAAGGTGCAGGTGGCGCTTAACCCGAAGCCCTTGTATTCGGCCGCGAAGCCGAAGTTGCCGCGGTACTTGGGGTCGCTGATGCCGGCCACGACCTGATCCTGCGCGTCGTACTCGTAGGTCAGCGTGCCGTCCTTCCTGACGTAGATTTCCTGACCCGTCGTGGGGTCGATGCCCAGCGACGGCACGGCCCAGATGGCGTTCATCGGCATTCCGTCCTGATAGATCAGCACGGGCGTCGAGTTGCTCTTGTCCTGCGCCTGGGCCATCATCTTTTCGTTGTAGGCCTTGAGGCTTTCGGAGAGGTTGATGATGATGTTCTTGTTATAGGCGATCGAGCCGAAGAGGTTGAAAAAGCCCTGTTTGCCCTGCCAGAGCGTATAGCTCAATTTGGCCTCGATGCCGCGGTTGCGGACCTTGCCCAGGTTGTCCTTCACGGTGTCGAAACCCGTGGAGGTGGGGATCGCCACGTCGGTGAGCATGTTCTCGGTCACCGAGTTGTAGTAGTCGAAGGCGATCGTTGCGCGGTGGACCGTAATGTCGGCGCCCACGTTGTAGTCCATGCGCTGTTCCCATTTGAGGGCGGGGTTGGGCATCTTCGAGAGGTAGGCGCCCGTCTGTCCGTGGTAGGTGGCCCCGGTGTGGTAGAGATAGGTGGCCAGCACTTCGTTGGTGTCGTAGTTCTGGTTGCCCGTCAGTCCGGCCGAGGTGCGGATCTTGAATTGTTTCAAAACGTCCTGATCGCGCAGGAAGGGTTCGTTGTGGAGGTTCCACGCCACGCCGGCGCTCCATGCCGACGACCAGCGGTTGTCGGCGCCGTAGAGCGACGAGGCGCTTTCGCGGAACGTGAGGTCGACGTTGTAGCGGTCGTCGTAGCTGTACGACGCGGTTCCCAGGAAACTGATTTCGCGCGTGATCGACGAGATGCCGACGGGCTTTTTGTCCTGGGCGTACTGCCGGGCGAAGGTGATGTCGGCCGTCTGGCTGTTGGGGAATCCCTCGGCGTAGTGCTGGTAGGCGCTGTACGTGTTTTCGGCGATCCGGCCGCCGGCGTTGACGTAGAGGTAGTGCCTGCCCCAGTTTTTGGCGTAGTTGGCGTAGATTTCGCCCGAAATGTCGCTGCTCTTGCCGTTGTCGAGCTGGTAGGAGCCTTTGCGCAGCTGCATGCTCGTGCTTTCGTAGGCCGAGGTGGCGAATTTCGAATGCTTGGCCGGATAGAATTCGTCGGCGTCGCTGCGCTTTACGGCGATGCCGAGGCGGGCGGTGAGTTTCAGCGCCTCGGTGGCCTGCCATTCGGCGTAGAAGTTGTCCGTCACGCTGGTGTAGGTCTCGCGGTCGAGCGTTCCGAGCGTGGCGTCGTACATCGGGTTGGCCACTTCGTCGTAGGCCCAGCGGGCGATCTGGCCCGTCTGGGGATCGACGGCGCTCCAGTAGGGATTCATCCGGGCGTAGTCCCCGAAATCGCCCCACGGCGAGTTGTCGCTCCTGGTGTTGCTGACGCTCAATATGTTGCGGAACAGGAAGTTTTTCTTGCGGTACGAAACGTTCACGTCGCCCGAGAGCACCGTGCGCTCCGAACCCTTCATCACGCCCGCCACGTTGTTGTACGAGAAGTCGATCATCGCCCGCAACTTGCGGCTGTCGCCCAGTTCGACCGAGAGGGTGTGTTTGTGGCCGACGCCCGTGCGCAGGGGTTTTGCGAGCCAGTAGGTGTCCAGTCCGCCGAGCACCTGCGCTTTGAGTGCGTTGTAGCGTTTGGTGAGATCCACCTGCGTCTGGGGATTCGCCGAGGTGTAGACGCCCTCGATGCGCTCGGCCTCGAGCTTCTCCCAGGCGTTGCAGAGGTTGTAGCTCGTCAGGTCGGGCATCGACACCTCGATGCTTCCGGTGTAGGTCACCAGCTCCTGATTGCCGGCCAGGCGTTTGGTCTCGATGACGATGACGCCGTTGGCGGCCTTCGAGCCGTAGAGCGCCTTGGCCGCGGCGTCCTTGAGGATGGTGATGCTCTCGATACGGGTCATGTCCATGTCCATCACCTTCTCGGCCGTGGTTTCGAACCCGTCGAGGATGAACAGCGGCTGGTTGGGGCGGTTCTGGTAGTTGCCCTTGATATTGACGCCCGTGGATTCCGAGGGGAAGGTGGTGATACCGCGCAGCTGCATGTCCGGCAGTGTGTTGGGGTCGGAGCCCATCAGCGTGTTGTCCATGATGTAGAGCGATGGCTCGATGTTTTTCAGGCTCTCGAAGACGTTGCGGTTACTCACGCGGGCCAGCTGGCCCGACGTGATGGTCGTGGCCGAACCCGTGTAGCTCTCCTTCTTGCGGGTGAAGATGCCGGTCACCACGACGTTTTCGATCTCCTGTTCGTCCTGCACCAGCCTGACCAGTCTGGTCTGTGCCGAGGGAAGCGTTTGCGAGACGTAGCCGATGTAGGAGAAGATCAGGTTGTCGCGGCCCTCGGGCATGCGGATCGAGAATCCGCCGTCGGACCCCGACACGACTCCCGTGGCGGTCCCCTGGATCAGGATGTTCACGCCCACGAGCGGCGCGCCGGCCGTGTCCGTCACACGTCCGCTGACGACCTTGTCCGGGGCTTTCTGCGGGGCGGAGGCGTTCCCCCCCCCCGCTTCGGGCACGGATCACGATCGTGTCGTCGTCGATCGAGTATTCGAGCCGCGTGCCGCGCAGCGCTTCGTCGAGTACTTCGCGCACCGGGGCGTCGGCCTTGCTGAAGGAGATGCCGCCGATTCCCCGCACGGCGTCGCTATTATAGAGGATGTAATATCCCGTCTGCTGTTTGATCCGTTGGAGGACTTCGGCCAGCGACGCGTTGCGGAACGATACGGAGATGCGTTCCCTGCGCTGCTGGTAGGCTTCGCTCGCCGTCGCCTGCCGGGGCGCGCCCCAGACGGAAATCGCCAGCAGCCACATGCATACGGCAAGCCATGGCCTTCGGTGTGATACTGATAGGTAAAGTTTCCTCATAATAGCTGTGTTTTAAGTGACACGAATGCCGCCCCGTCGGGCGGCTTCCCAACTAACCGGCATCAATCGTCGTCACGGTCGATGCAGAGCACGATCTTTCCCTCCTCGACATCGGCGCGTATCTGATCGGTGCGCGCCAGCAGACGGGCCATTTCGGCAAAGGTTTCGTAGCGTTTCACGACGCCCGTGTAGCGTACCTTGTCGGCGTCGACGCCCCGCGGGACGATCTCCACGCCGTACCAGCGCGAGAGTTTGCGGCATATCGAGGCGATCGTCTCGTCGTTGAAGGTGAACAGTCCCCGGGTCCAGGCGGCGTAATCTTCGGCGGCGACCTGCCGCACGTCGAAGATAGCCCCTTCGCGCCCCACGCGGGCCTGCTGGCCCGGCTGGAGCATTGCGCGGCGGTGTCCGCTCCGCACCTCGACGCTGCCCCTCACGAGCGTGGTCTCGATCGCGCTCTCGTCGGCGTAGGAGGAGATGTTGAACGCCGTGCCGTAGACGCTTACGGAAACCGTGTCGGCGTGGACCACGAACCGCCGCGAGGCGTCGTGCGCCACGTCGAAGTAGGCTTCGCCCGTCACGGTCACCTCGCGCGGCCCGTCGCCGAAGCGGACCGGGAAGACGAGGCTCGACTCGGAGTTGAGCCATACCTGCGTGCCGTCCGAGAGGCGGAGCGAGAACTCCTTGCCGCGCGGCACGGTGACGGTGTTCGTCATCGGAATCTTCTGCTCGGCCTCCACCTTGTGGTAGGCCAGCTCCTCGCCGGCGATCTCGAGGCGCGTGCCGTCCTGTTCGACGAGCATCCGCCGCCCGCCCGCTTCGAGCGCGACGTTCTCGCCCGACGAAAGGGTCAGCACGGCGCCCCGCACCCCGGGCGTCAGCTGCTCGATGTAAGCCTGCCGTGCGAGCCGTTCGGCCCGGCGGCCGAGCGTCCACCAGCCGCCGCCGGCCAGCAGCGCCGCCACGGCGGCGGCCGCCGCGTATTTCCGGGCCGTGGCAGCCAGCATGCGCATCCGGCGGCGTCGGGCCGCCTTGCGGATGTTGCCCCATACGCGCTGTTCGTCGTAGCCGTATATCCGGCCCAGCAGCGGAAGGTTCTCCGCCGACTCCTCCAGCAGTTCCGCCAGCTCCCGGTTCTGCGGCGAGCGGTCGAGCCACTCCCGGAGGATCGCCAGTTCCTCTTCGGTGGCGGTTCCCTCGAGGCGGGCTTTGAGTATTTCTTTGATCTGGTTTTCGAAACTCATGTCGTTTTCCGTGTTTTCAGGTTGGTCGGTGTGGCCGGAAACAACGTTTCCTATGGAATAGACCGAAAAAACGAACGCCGGACATACAATGCCGGCGTTTTTTTGTGAAAAATTTGCAGGTGGGTTACGGATTGTAACACAAAAGCGGATTCGGGATTTCGTCCTTTCGGTGCGGCGGGGCGAAATCGGGTCGGATTAAAATCGGATTCGGGGGGCGGATTCCGGCTGTCCGGGACCTAAAAAAGCGTGAGGAAGAACATCGACATTTTGCGCAGGGCTTTGAACGAGCGCGACATGTGGGTCTTCACGGTGTGGAGCGAGAGCGAAAGCAGGCGGGCCGTCTCGACGTAGCTTTTGTGCTCGATGCAGATCATCTTGAAGATGCGGCGTCCCTGTTCGGGCAGCGCCTCGATCCGGTGGTAGATGGCCGCAATCTGCTCGATCATAGCCTGTTCGTCGCCGGGGGCGTTCTCTTCGGCGGCCAGGCGCACCGTCTCCTTCGAGTTGATGTCGTAGAAGCGGTTCTTCATCCGGGCGTGCAGGTGGTCGAGCGCCGCGTTGCGCACGCAGCGGTAGAGATAGCTCTCCTTCTGGCGGATCTGGCTGAAATCGACGTCGAGCAGCGCGATGAAGACCTCCTGCACGATGTCCTCGGCTTCGTGGGCCGAACCGACGATACGTTCGGCATAGAGCGTCGCCAGCCGGAAATGTTGGCGGAACAGGGCTTCGTATTCGGATGTGATTACGGTTTTCATGCAGTCTTTGACGCTGATGCTGACGGTGTTCGATTGCAAAAATAAGCGCTTCGGGCGAAAAAAGCAAACAATTCGTTACATTCTTTCGCCCGAAGCGGCTTTTCCGGGTGTCGGAACGCTTCCGGGAGGGGTCAGGAGTGCCTGCGCGCCAACTCTTTTTCGAGGTCGGCGATCGAGCATCCGGTGGCTTCGAGCAGCACGAGCAGGTGGTAGACGAGGTCCGAAGCCTCGTAGATCATCGCCTCGCGGTTCTGGGCCACGGCCTCGATGACGGTCTCCACAGCCTCCTCGCCGACCTTCTGCGCGATCTTGTTCACGCCGCGGTTGAAGAGCTTCGAGGTGTAGGAGCCTTCGGGCATCTCGGCGTGACGTCCCCGGATGACGCTTTGCAGGTAGCGGATGAAACCTTCGGTTTCGGGCACGGCCTCTCCGAAGCAGGTTTTCGACCCCGTGTGGCAGGTCGGGCCGTGGGGGATGACGCGGATGAGCAGCGTGTCGCAGTCGCAGTCGGCGGCCACCGACACAATGTCGAGCCAGTTGCCGCTGGTCTCGCCCTTGGTCCAGAGACGCTGGCGCGAGCGGCTGTAAAACGTGACGCGGCCTTCGGCGAGGCTTTTTTCATAGGCTTCGCGGTTCATGTAGCCCAGCATGAGGACCTGGAGGGTGCGGTCGTCCTGAATGATGGCGGGGACGAGTCCGCCGGGGAGTTTTGCGGCGTCGAACGCCGAAAACGGTTTTCCTTCGATTTTCATAGTGATTTTATAGTCTGACGTTTATGTTGCGTTTCTTCAACTCCCGCTTCAATACGGGTATCGGAATCTCGTTGTAATGGAAGATGCTGGCGGCCAACGCCGCGTCGGCACGGCCGAGGGTCAGCACGTCGGCGATGTGGTCCGCCGTGCCTGCGCCGCCCGAGGCGATGATCGGAACGGGCAGTTCCGCCAGCCGCGCGAAGGTGTCGCACGGGTAGCCGTTCTTCGTGCCGTCGTGGTCCATCGAGGTGAAGAGGATTTCGCCTGCGCCGCGGTCGGCGGCCTCGGCGGCCCAGGCGAAGAGTTCGCGCTGGGTGGGGCGTCGGCCTCCGTGGGTCGTGACGACCCAGCGGCCGTCGACGGTCCGGGCGTCGATGGCCGCGACGACGAACTGCGAGCCGTATCTGGCGGCGATGGCGTCGATCAGCGCGGGGTTGGCCACGGCGGCGCTGTTGAGGGTGATCTTGTCGGCTCCGGCGTCGAGCAGCCTGGAGGCGTCGTCGACCGACGAGATGCCGCCTCCGACGGTGAACGGGATGTCGATGCGCGCGGCGATGCGCGCGACCAGCTCCGTGAAGGTGCGGCGTCCCTCCTCCGAGGCGCTGATGTCGAGGTAGACCAGTTCGTCGG
>OCHD01001842.1_pt1 | contig 12867 bp, 9 predicted proteins | sample 1538481 | NCBI WGS metagenome assembly OCHD01 (sample SAMN04571699, study PRJEB22368) | human gut metagenome | biome: human gut; material: stool | host: Homo sapiens | place: Luxembourg | collected 2012-09-07
CGTTACCCCCAGCCGCAGCGTAACCAACTTCTTTGTCATGTACAAGGATAACGTTCTGCCCAACCAGCGCAACGGCGTTTACGGCCATGGCCGGGAGCGCTATGATGCCATCGAGGAAATCCTGGATGCCAATGCAGGCAGTATTGACCGGGAAATTGCCTGGCAGGCCCTGCAGGCGGCCTCTCAGGCCCCCAACCCGAAGGATGTGACCAGCAATACCCAGTGGAGCATCCTGTACGATAACACCGCCCTGACCGCCGAAGCCGTCATCCGCCGCGACTGGAACACCAAAACCAGCTACGACCTGGTAAGCAATGTTGCCGTAACGGATGTAGGCTGATCCCGCCGCTTTTTTTCGCCAAATCCGGCAAAACGCATTGCACTTCTCAACCAGCAGGGCTATAATAAAACCGCGTATGAGAAGAATTCCGGGGTGCTCTACTGCCCCGTTCCAGATGGAGGAAAACAGCAATGCTCAAAGTTTGGATCAGCGGTGCCAACGGCCATCTTGGTCAGGCGCTGTGTACACGGCTTGACCGCGAAAAATACCAGCTGATCGCCACCGATGTGGCGGAAGTGGATGTGACTGTCCCCGCCGAAGTCCGCGCCTTTGCGGATGCCAACCGCCCGGATGTCATCATCAACTGCACCGGCTTTAATGATGAGGACGGCTGCGAGACGGACCCCGACCGCGCTTACCGCGTCAACGCCCTGGCCCCCCGCAACCTGGCCCTTGCCGCCGATGCCCTGGGGGCCAAGATGGTGCAGTTCTCCACCGATGATGTGTTTGCCAAGGCGAGCCACCACCCCTATAATGAGTTCGATGCCCCCGCCCCTGAAAGCCTGTATGGCAAAAGCAAGCTTGCGGGCGAAGAGTTTGTGCGCACGCTGTGCCACCGCTACCTGATCGTGCGCAGCGCCTGGGTATACGGCATCGGGCGGGATTTTGTTTCCACCGTGCTGAACGCCGCCGCAGACCCCACCTGCCCCTGGCTGGCCGTTCCCACGGATCGCTTTGCCTCCCCTACCTCGGCCGATGACCTGACCGCCGCGGTGGAGCAGTTGATCGACCATGATACCCTGGGCATTTACCATATCGTATGCCAGGGCTGCTGCAGCCGCTATGACTTCGCCCAAGCCATCCTGAAAGCTGCCCATATGGAAGATAAACTGGAGCTGCACCCCATCCGCGCAGCGGACGCTGGCAGCACCCCCAGCTACACCGTGCTGGATAACCTAATGCTCCGCCTGGACAACCTGCCCCAGCCCCGCCCCTGGAAAGAGGCCCTGAACGAGTACATTAACTCCCTACAATAAGCGTAACGCCCGGCTGCCTAGCAGCCGGGCACTTTTTTGCGTGCCGCAAAAAAAGTAAGACCAAATTAGCAATTAGCAATTAGGAATTGGAGCCGAGCTTTTTAGGCTGTCGGTAGGGAACGGCGTCCTCAATGTCCCGGACGAGCCTGAAAATTGCCAACCATATGCCCCGCGCCGTAAAACATTTGTATAGGACGATGTGAAAAAATGATTGTTTATTTGCTCACAACCATGCTGTAGGGCGGGATGCCCTCATCCCGCCGTGGAGAAACCTAAATAATCGGCCACAACTGAAAAAACGCTTCCTTTTTCCACAATTTTTCCCGCACCTGTTGAAAACATCCAACCCTTCCGGTTTGCCCCATGCGCATCCTGCACAAATGCATCCAATCAAATCTGTTTAATCTGCGCAAGGCGGAGAATCTGTAATTTCCCTATTACACAAAATTTCAAAACGTGCTATGATAGCCATAATAAATGGTAGTCGCAGCACGGAAAGACAGCGAGACGAAAGTTTCGCTGTCTTTCTTTTTTGTCTGCGGTCTTGATTTCAGAAAGGAGCACTTTCCTATGCCCAAAACACTGCCGCAAAGAATCGTATTTACCATCGTCATGGCCACCATCATGGTGTATGGCATGATCGTTTATAACGTTGCCTTGAACACCGGCGGCGTTACCAACGCTACCTTTGGCATGGCTCTGCACGAAATGCCCATTATGGTGCCCGTGGCCTTTGTGCTGGAATTCTTTGTGGTCGAAAAGCTGGCCACCGCCCTGGCGTTCACCTTTATGCGCCCCACGGACCGCCCGCAGTTCATTACCTATGCCATCTCCCTGATGATCGTCTGCATCATGTGCCCAGTTATGAGCCTTGTGGCTACCCTGCTGTTCAAGGAGCCCAGCTTTGGCACATGGGTGCATACCTGGGGCTGCAACTTCCCTATGGCGCTCTGCTGGCAGATGTTCTACTGCGGCCCGCTCAGCCGGTTTATCTTCCGCGCTATTTTCCGCAAACAGCTGCAAGCGGAAAACCAGGAACAGCACTAAAGCAAATCCAGCACGCTGCCCGCACAAACAGGCAGCGTGCCTTTTTTATCGTGTTGCATCCCCTCCAAAACTTTTTGAACAAATTCCCTGCTTTTGCTTGACAACCCCCGCCGGAGTATGCTACTATATCTTTGCTGATTAGATAACACTAACTGGCGCGCAGCCAGCTGATTGACCTCCGTTCCGGCTGCATCATATCCCCACAAATCTCCTTACTGCCTCCGTTTCATTTGCGGCAGTGCCCGCCGGGCACGCAAGCATGCCGCGCAAAAATGCCATTATCGCCTGCAAAGGCATACCGAATCAAAGCAAGGCCGGCACCCATGGAATGAGCCACATGGGTGCCGGTTTTGTTTGTATGGGTCTGTTCCCCCGGCCCCGCACAGGCAAAATAATACAATAAGACCCCCGCCTGCAAAAGAGAGAAAAAAGGCGGGGGTCCTATTGATGTAAGGGGGGCAAAGCAGCAACCCATGTAAGGGAGGGCTGTTCCCTACATGCTGTGAGGGTCGCTGCCTGCGAGATTAGCGCAAACTAACCATGAACAAACAATACCACGCCGCCAGGATTTTGTCAAGCCCCGGAGCAAATCAAAATAAAAAAGTTTCAAAATATTCAAAAAGTTAGATTAAATAAACGCTTTCTCGGCAAAAATAAGAATGCTCTGCCGCAGCAGCCAAACACAAAAAGTACCTTGCATTTTGTAACAACCTGTGATAGAATGACGGTGTTAAAGGTTAGTTAATGCTAATCATTGGAGCAGTGCTCACTGCTGATTAAATAGTTTCCCAAAGAAAGGATCGATCGATAATGGCATACCTGGAAATTGAAAAAGTTGTAGGCCGCGAAATTCTGGACTCCCGCGGAAACCCCACCGTTGAAGCTGAGGTCTGGCTGGCTGACGGCACCGTTGGCCGCGGTATGGCACCTTCCGGCGCATCTACGGGCGAATTTGAAGCCCTGGAGCTGCGCGATGGCGACAAAGCCCGTTACGGCGGCAAGGGTGTGCAGAAGGCTGTGGAGAACATCAACACCACCATCAATGATGTTCTGACCGGCATGAATGCTTCCGATATTTACGCTGTCGATGCTGCCATGATCAAGGCAGACGGCACCAAGGATAAATCCAACCTGGGTGCAAACGCCATCCTGGCTGTTTCTATCGCTTCTGCCCGCGCAGCAGCCCTTTCTCTGGATATTCCTCTCTACCGCTTCCTGGGCGGTATTTCCGGCAACCGTCTGCCGGTTCCCATGATGAACATCCTGAACGGCGGTGCCCACGCAACCAACACCGTCGATACCCAGGAGTTCATGATCATGCCTGTCGGCGCACCTTCCTTCAAGGAAGCCCTGCGCTGGTGCGCTGAGGTGTTCCATGCCCTGGCAGCTCTGCTCAAGAGTCGCGGCCTGGCCACCTCTGTGGGCGATGAGGGTGGCTTTGCCCCCAACCTGTCCAGCGATGAAGAGACCATCGAGACCATTCTGGAAGCCATCCGCAATGCAGGCTATGAGCCGGGCAAAGACTTCATGCTTGCTATGGACGCTGCTTCCAGCGAATGGAAGGGCACCAAGAAGGGCGAATATATCCTGCCCAAAGCCGGCACCCATTACACCAGCAGTGAACTGATCGCCCACTGGAAGAGCCTGGTTGAAAAGTACCCCATCATCTCCATTGAGGATGCCCTGGATGAGGAGGACTGGGAAGGCTGGCAGGAGCTGACCCGCGAGCTGGGCGGCAAGGTCCAGCTGGTTGGTGATGACCTGTTTGTTACCAACACCGAGCGCCTGTCCAAGGGCATTCAGCTGGGCTGCGGCAACGCAATCCTGATCAAGCTGAACCAGATCGGCTCCGTTTCCGAAACCCTGGAAGCCATCAAGATGGCCCACAAGGCTGGCTACACCGCCATTTCTTCTCACCGCTCCGGCGAAACCGAGGATACCACCATTGCCGACCTGGCCGTTGCCCTGAACACCTGCCAGATCAAGACCGGTGCACCCAGCCGTACCGAGCGTGTGGCCAAGTACAACCAGCTGCTCCGCATTGAGGAAGAGCTGGGCGATTCTGCTGTTTACCCCGGTATGGCTGCTTTCAACGTGAAGCGCTAAAGAAATTTATCCTCCCATAGCTTGTTAAACAGCAGCAGCTCCCGCAGCATATCCGAACAGGATGTGCCGCAGGGGCTGCTGCTGTTTGTGCAGACATTTGCAAAAAAACTTGCAAAATCTGCCTTATTTGCATGGAAAAACAAATAGAACTGCACTTTTTTGCAATTTTTGTTGACAGCGCAAATAATATATGATACACTCTTTTCGATTTTGAAAGACGAATCGTGTTTGCAAGAGTTTTTCAAAGCAATTTACCTACGGACCGCCCAACAGGGGCGGGCCGGAATACTGACATTTGAAATGCCGCAGCGGCGAGCGAAAAGTGTAAGCTGCTAAGAGAAAAGCGCAGCGTCATACGGATTGTATGACCGAGCATTTTTTCAACACAGATTGCACTTTGCAGCCGCTGATGTGGCGTTTCAGGCGAAGCCGGAAATGTTAGTGTTCCGACCCATGGCCATACGGACAGCCGGGTCCACTGCCGATCGGCAACTTTAGTTGCCTTATTGATTGAGTTAAAAGCTCAAATTTTATAAGTTGGTTCCTTTACAACCATGAAATTGCGCAGTCAGCTGCGCAGACTTGTGAAACGGTCAATAAAGAGTAGTAAAAGTAAGATTGCTATATAGACTCTGACACGCTCAACCTTTTTGAATCATGCCGCATTCACTCTCCCGGTAAACACGCCGGGGGGATTTGGCCTGTGGCAAAATTTAAAAAGCTGGTTTCAAACGCAAGTCTGCACACCCGTGTAAGGCTTGCGTTTTTTGTTTTGCCAAACGGCACTTCCCAAAGGAACCGCGAACGGAGGTAAACATGAACGGTGAGAAAAAACGCGCCCGGTTGGACCAGCGCCGCGCCCCCATCCACGAAGCGCTGGAAAATTTCCGCCAGATGCGCGTGGTTCCCTTTGATGTGCCCGGTCATAAGCGGGGACGCGGCAACCCGGAACTGACCGCCTTTTTGGGCCAGCAGTGCGTTGGGGTGGATGTGAACAGCATGAAGCCGCTGGATAATCTCTGCCATCCGGTATCCGTCATCCGCGAAGCGGAGGAACTGGCCGCCGATGCGTTCGGCGCTGCCCACGCGTTTTTGATGGTGGGCGGCACCACCAGCTCGGTGCAAAGCATGGTGCTGACCGCCTGCAAGCGCGGGGATGAGATCATCCTGCCCCGCAACGTGCACCGCAGCGTGCTGAACGCACTGGTGCTCTGCGGCGCTGTGCCGGTGTATGTCAACCCCGAAGTGGACCAGCGGCTCGGCATCAGCCTGGGCATGAAGCGGGAACAGGTGGCCAAAGCCATTGCCGAGCACCCCAACGCGGTGGCGGTTCTGGTCAACAACCCCACCTATTACGGCATCTGCAGCGACCTGCGCGCCATTGTGCGGATGGCCCACGACGCCGGGATGCTCTGCCTGGCTGATGAAGCCCACGGCACCCACTTTTACTTCGGCGGCGGCCTGCCGGTTTCCGCCATGGCAGCCGGGGCGGATATGGCGGCGGTTTCCATGCACAAAAGCGGCGGCAGCCTGACCCAGTCCAGCCTGCTGCTGACCGGCCCCAACGTCCACGCTGGCTATGTGCGGCAGATCATCAACCTGACACAGACGACCTCCGGCAGCTATCTGCTGATGTCCAGCCTGGATATCTCCCGCCGCAACCTGGCCCTGCGCGGCCGCCAGGTGTTCCACCAGGTGGCAGATATGGCCGAGTATGCGCGGGAGGAAATCAACGCCGTGGGCGGCTATTACGCCTTTGGCAAAGAGCTCTGCAACGGCAACTCCGTGTTTGATTTTGATACAACAAAACTCAGCGTCCACACGCTGGATATTGGCCTTGCAGGGATCGAAGTCTATGATATCCTGCGCGATGAATATGATATCCAGATCGAATTTGGGGATATCGGCAACATCCTGGCCTATCTTTCCATCGGCGACCGCCCGCAGGAGGTGGAACGTCTTGTCAGTGCCCTGGCCGAAATCAAACGTCGCTACCATACCGACGGCGCGGGCCTGTTGAGCCAGGAATACATTGACCCCGAAGTTGCCGCCAGCCCGCAGGAAGCATTCTATGCCCCCAAAAAGAGCCTGCCCCTGCGCGAAACGGAAGGCATGGTTTGCAGTGAGTTCGTCATGTGTTATCCGCCGGGTATCCCCATCCTGGCGCCGGGCGAGCGCATCACTGCTGAGATCCTGGATTATATCGAATACGCCAAAGCCAAAGGCTGCAGCATGACCGGACCGGAAGATCCTGACATTCTGCGCCTGAACGTTCTGGCCTAGGGTGTATCTGAAAAGCCGAAAATTCAGTCTATTACTACAAACACAGCCGGATTATGCGTTAAAAAGCCTTAGAATCCACAAAGGATTCCCGCGGCTCTTTGCCTTACATCCTGCTTGTGTTTGCGAAATATCCGTCATTTTCTTTGTTTTCAGATACACATTAAGAAGGAGGTTTGTACAATGGAAATGTGGTTTTCGGAATTTCATACCCCCGATGTAAAGCACAGCATCCGGGTCAACCGCCAGCTCTATTCCAAACAGAGCGACTACCAGCGCATTGATATTTTTGAAACGCCGGAATTTGGCCGGGTGCTTACGCTGGACGGCAATGTCATGCTGACGGAGCGCGATGAGTTCATTTACGATGAAATGATCACCCATGTGCCGATGTCGGTGCACAGAAGTGCAAAGGACATCCTCGTCATCGGCGCGGGCGATGGCGGCGTTGTGCGGGAACTGACCCGCTATGACCGTGTGGAGCGCATTGACCTGGTGGAAATGGACCCCCAGGTTATTGAAGCTTGCCGCGCCTACCTGCCCGGCAACGCCTGCCGTATGGATGACCGCCGCGTGCATATCTATTACGAAAACGCACTCAAGTTCATCCGCAAGTGTGAGGATGAATATGACCTTATCATTGTGGATTCCTCCGACCCGTTCGGCCCGTCGGAGGGGCTTTTCACCCGCGAATTTTACGGCAACTGCTATAACGCCCTGCGCGATGACGGCATTATGGTAAACCAGCAGGGCAGCCCTTTCTATGCCGAGGATGCCACCGCCATGCAGCGCAGCCACAAGCGCATTGCCAGCACCTTCCCCATCAGCAAGGTGTATCAGGCGCACATCCCCACCTTTGCTGCGGGCTACTGGCTCTTCGGCTTTGCCAGCAAAAAATACCACCCCATCAATGATATGGACAGTGACGCCTGGAATGCGCTGAACATGCGCACCCGTTATTACACCACCCGGCTGCATGTCGGGGCGTTTTACCTGCCGGCATTTTTGGAAGAGATGCTGCGCGAAGTGGAGGACTGTTGATGCTGCACCGCAATGTAGAAAACTTTATCGGCTGTGACAGCAGCTACCGTACCGCCGGCATTGTGCTGTACGGCGCGCCGTTCGATTCCACCACCAGCTACCGCCCCGGCGCACGCTTTGGCCCTGCCGCCATCCGCCACGAAAGCTATGGCCTGGAAACCTACAGCCCCTATCAGGATAAAGACCTGACCGACTGCAACGTGTTTGACAGCGGAGATCTGGAGCTCTGCTTCGGCTCCAGCGAAAGCGCTCTGGTGGATATTGAATCCCGCGCGGCAGAGATCCTGCGGGATGGCAAGCTGCCCCTGCTTCTGGGCGGTGAACATCTCGTCACGCTGGGGGCTGTGCGGGCTGCCGTGAAAAAATACCCCGACCTGCACATCGTCCATTTTGACGCTCACGCCGACCTGCGGGATGACTATCTCGGCGCACAGCTCAGCCATGCCTGTGTGCTGCGCCGCTGCCATGACCTTTTGGGCGATGGCCGCATCCACCAGTTCTGTATCCGCAGCGGCGATCGGGAAGAATTCCAGTTTGCCGCCCGCCATACCGATATTCACAAGTTCGATTTCACCGGTCTGCAGGAATTGACCGATTGGCTGTGCCAGGCAAATGTGCCGGTTTACCTGACAATCGACCTTGACTGCCTGGATCCATCGGCATTCCCCGGAACCGGAACCCCCGAAGCGGGCGGAGTCAGCTTCTTGCAGCTGCTGGGAGCCATCCGCACCGTAACCAAAGCAAACATCATCGGCGCGGATGTGAACGAGCTGGCCCCCATGCTGGACCAGAGCGGCGTTTCCACCGCAACTGCCTGCAAAGTGCTGCGTGAGCTGCTGCTGGCGCTGGACTGATCGAAGATCTGTACACCCTACATTCAAGGCAATACCGCATAATTCTAAGTACCGATACAGCGAGCGAGGTGCGGCAGATGCTAAGCCAAAAGCGCAGATAATACTGGATGTCTTATCGAGCATTTTGGCAACGCAGATGCCGTGCCGCAGCCGCCGGAGCGGTGCTTAAGCCGTAAGGCGGGAATTGTGCGGTGTTGCCTCAAATAAAACATAAAGGAGTACCATCATGAGCAAAGTTCTTGTTATCGGCTGCGGCGGCGTGGCCAGTGTAGCCATCTCCAAGTGCTGCCAGGTCAGCGATGTTTTTACCGAGCTGTGCATTGCCAGCCGCACCAAGTCCAAGTGCGATGCCCTGGCGGCAAAGCTGGCCCCCAACACCAAAACAAAAATCACCACCGCCCAGGTGGATGCCGATGATGTGCAGCAGCTGTGCGATCTTATCAACAGCTACAAGCCCGATCTGGTCATGAACATTGCCCTGCCCTATCAGGATCTGACCATCATGGATGCCTGCCTGGCCTGCGGCGTCAACTATATGGACACCGCCAACTATGAGCCGGAAAATACCGATGACCCGGAATGGCGCACTATCTATGAAAAGCGCTGCAAGGAAGCAGGCTTCTCCGCCTACTTTGATTACAGCTGGCAGTGGGCCTATAAGAAAAAGTTTGAGGATGCCGGCCTGACTGCCCTGCTGGGCTGCGGCTTTGACCCGGGCGTTACCCAGGCTTACTGCGCTTACGCCGCCAAGCATGAGTTTGACACCATCGACACCATCGATATCCTGGACTGCAACGGCGGAGACCATGGCTATGCCTTCGCCACCAACTTTAACCCCGAAATCAACCTGCGCGAAGTTTCTGCCCCCGGCAGCTATATGGAAAACGGCAAGTGGGTCGAGATCCCGGCCATGAGCATCAAGCGGGAATATAACTTTGACCAGGTCGGTCAGAAGGATATGTACCTGCTGCACCACGAGGAAATTGAATCTTTGGGCAAGAACCTGCCAGACGTCAAGCGCATCCGCTTTTTTATGACCTTTGGCCAGAGCTACCTGGACCATATGCGCTGCCTGGAGGATGTGGGAATGCTCTCCACCACCCCCATCAACTTTAACGGTCAGGAAATCGTACCCATCCAGTTCCTCAAAGCCCTGTTGCCGGACCCCGCCAGCCTGGGTCCCCGCACCAAGGGCAAAACCAACATCGGCTGCATCTTTACCGGCAAAAAGGACGGCAAGGATAAAACCTACTATATCTATAACGTCTGCGACCATCAGGAATGCTACCGCGAAGTCGGCAGTCAGGCCATCAGCTACACCACCGGTGTGCCTGCCATGTGCGGCGCCTTGATGATGCTGACCGGCGAATGGACCAAGCCCGGCGTATATACCGTTGAGGAGTTCAACCCCGATCCGTTCCTGGATGCGCTGGACAAGTACGGCCTGCCCCGCAGCGAAAACCATAACCCCGTGCTGGTGGATTGATGAACCAGCGGGATATGCGGCCGCCTTTTGCGGCACTCGGCGGAACCATCCCGCCGGAACTGGAAAAACTGCCTACCCCCTGCTACCTGCTGGATGAAGACGCCCTGACCCACAACGCGGAAATCCTGGGCGGCCTGGCCCAGCGCACCGGCTGCAAGGTGCTGCTGGCCCAAAAGGCGTTCAGCAATTATGACTGCTACCCCCTGCTGGCGCCACACCTGGCCGGTACCGAAGCCAGCGGCCTGTTTGAAGCCCGCCTGGGTGCGGAAGAGATGCCCGGCAAGGAAGTCCATGTGTTCTGCGCGGCTTACCGTGCGGACGAAATGGATGAACTGGTGCAATACGCGGACCATATCGTCTTTAACTCCCCCGCCCAGCTGGCAAAGTTCGGCCCTGCCGCAAAAGCGGCAGGCAAAAGCGTGGGGCTGCGCATCAACCCGGAATGCTCCACCCAGGACGGCCACGCTATTTATGACCCCTGCGCCCCCGGCAGCCGCCTTGGCACCACCCGCGCCCAGTGGAACGCCGCAGTAGCGGCGAACCCCGCGCTGCCCAATTTGCTGGATGGCCTGCACTTCCACACCCTGTGCGAGCAGGACTCCGATGCGCTGGCCACGACGCTGGACGCTGTGGCCCAAAAATTCGGTGACCTGCTGCCTCGGATGCAGTGGCTCAACTTTGGCGGTGGGCACCATATCACCCGCCCCGGTTACGATATTGCCATGCTGGAACGCTGCATCACCCGCGCCCAGCAGGACTGGGGCGTGACGGTCTATCTGGAACCTGGCGAAGCCTGCGCCTTGAACGCGGGCTTCCTGCTCAGCCGCGTGCTGGATGTGGTGCAGAACGGCGATACAACCATCGCCATTCTGGATGCCAGCGCCGCCTGCCATATGCCGGATGTGATCGAAATGCCCTACCGCCCGCCGCTGTTTGCCGCAGCCGAACCGGGAGAAAAGCCCTGCACCGTGCGCCTTGCCGGGCCGACCTGCCTGGCCGGGGATGTCATCGGGGATTACGGCGTGGACGCCGTTCCCAACGTGGGAGATCTGCTGGTGTTCGGCGATATGGCAATCTATACCACCTGCAAAAATAATACCTTCAACGGCATGCCTCTGCCCGCTATCTTTGCCCGCGCCGCCAGCGGCACCACCCGCAGCATCGTGTCCTTCGGCTACGAAGATTTCAAGTACCGATTGGGCAAGAGATAAATAAAAGAGTAAAATGAGCGCCCCCGCCCAACAAAGTCTTGTTTGGGCGGGGGCGTTTGTGCAATCTTTTGACAATGTATTGTCGCCGACTTGTGTTGCAGACCAGATATCAAAAAATATAAGCCCACCAAAAGTGCCAGCACAACCGCCGTCATGCCCGACGCCTTGATGACTGAGTTGACGCCGATGGAACATAGCCAGAACATCGTGGGCAGCGGTTCTTTCCGCGTTTTGGGCAGGACTTTACCCAGCAGCGTGCCCGGCAAACTACCTGGCAGCACCGCGCAAGACGGCTCTCCCCACAAAAAAAGGCACTGCCGTTTCCCGGCAGCGCCCCAGTGATTATTGTAATTAGCGTTTACATCGTAAACTGGATTGCACAGAAAGCTGCGTAAATGGCCAGCAAAATAATACCCTGTGCGCGGTTCATCTTACCTTTGACGAGGGCAGGTACTGTCATGATCAGCATGACGGCCAACATGACCGGCAGGTCTAACACCAGGCTGGAGTTTACTCCGAACAGCGTCGAGCTCTGCGGGATGGTGAACGGAGCCAGCGTAACGGAAACACCGCTGACCAGCACGAGGTTGAAGACGTTTGCACCGACGACGTTGCCAACGGACAAATCACTGTGACCTTTAATCAGCGAAGTAATGGCCGTGACCAGCTCCGGCAAAGAAGTACCCAGCGCGACAAAGGTCAGGGCGATGACGCTTTCGGGCACGCCCAGCGCTTGGGCGATCAGCGTACCATTATCAACGAGCAGATTTGCGCCAACGGCGATGACCGCCGCACCGGCGACCAGCAGGATCAGCGTCTTGGACAAGGGGATCAGCTCTTCTTCTTCGGCGTGTTCCTCAGCGGGGGCGTTCTTCATCTGCCGGACGTTGGCGACCATGTAGGCCACGAACATTGCCAGCATGATAAAGCCCATCGGGCGGGTAAATTCACCGAAGCCGTAGGCAGCCACGCAGTAGATGGCGGCGGCGATAAAGAAGAAGATAACCGGCGTTTTCAGCGTCTTGGGGTCAACCTTGCCAGGGCGCACGGCAATCGTGATGGCTGCGATCAGCGCCGAGTTGCAGATAACCGAGCCGATGGCATTGCCGTAGGCAATCTCGCCGTGGCCGGAAACCGCCGACATTGTGGAAACCATGACCTCCGGCAGCGTTGTGCCGATGGAAACGACCGTCGCGCCAATCAGCAGCTCCGGCAGATGGAAGCGCCGCGCCAGCGCAGATGCGCCGTCGACGAACCAGTCGCCGCCCTTAATCAGGAACAGCAGACCGACGATAAAAAGTAAAACAGGTACTAACATACTTTTCCTCCATGTTTCTATTCTTCGCGTAAAGTGTGCGCCGGTGTCGGCGCATCACTGCGAAACGTCTTCAGCACGGACAGCCCCATAGGCAGCGCCAGCGCAAAGGCCAGCAGATCCGCGGCGGGCTGAGCGTACTCCACGCCTGCAAGCCCTAAGGCAACACCGCACAATTCCCGCCTTGCGGCTTAAGCACCGCTCCGGCAG
>OCHD01001873.1_pt1 | contig 12661 bp, 8 predicted proteins | sample 1538481 | NCBI WGS metagenome assembly OCHD01 (sample SAMN04571699, study PRJEB22368) | human gut metagenome | biome: human gut; material: stool | host: Homo sapiens | place: Luxembourg | collected 2012-09-07
GTAATTGAGATCGTTGCAGGCGCACTGCTGATCGTAGCCAGCCTCGTTATCATACTTGTAGTTCTTGCGCAGGACACCAAAGAGCAGGGTCTTACATCTGCTATCGGCGGTGGATATAACGATTCTTTCTATGGAAAGAACGGTTCAAACACCAAGGACGCAAAGCTTAACAGACTGACAAGGATAAGTGCGATACTGATATTCGTGATAACTCTTGCTGTAAATATTATTTATCAGATCAAGAAATAATTACCCGCCCTGCTCCGTGCAGGGCTTTTTCTTTGCAGAAAGTAAGAATGGGGAAAAGAATGTAATGAAATGTGCAGACGGTGTAAAGAATAAGATAAGACCGCTCTTTGCGGATCTTTATGACTCGCTGATGTTTTCATATTTTGACGGCATTTTCGGCAATGCCTTTTGCGACGATACCACCGCACCAACTGCGGCGGTCATATGCTGCGGCGACTTTTATTTTGCCGCAGGTGACAAAAGCTTTGGGGCTGATATGCTCAAATTTTGCAGCGATAACAAAAACGCAGTCATAGTTCCTGACAGCGAGGAGCTTGCAAAAGCCTTGTGTGCCTGCGACGGACAGCTTAAAATAGTCAAAAGATATCACACCTGTCCGCCTGAAAACGACTTTGATACCGACAAACTGCGTGAAACATTATCAAGAGCACAAAATATGGGACAGCTTAAACTGTCAATGATAGATGAAGAACTTTATAAGAAAGCCTTGGCAGAGCAGTGGTCGGAGTCCTTTGTGTGCAATTTTAAAGACTTTGCGGACTTTTCAGCCCATGGTTTCGGATATGTGCTCACTGATAATGGCAGGATAGTCAGCGGAACTTCTGCGTTCTCATACTACGATAAAGGCGTTGAGATAGAAGTTTCAACCCGTAAAGAATACCGTCTGAAAGGTCTTGCACAGATAACTGCGGCGGCGTTTTTGCTGGAATGTGTACGCCGTGGGCTTACACCTCACTGGGACGCACGAAATCTCACCTCGCTTTCAATAGCACAGAAAATGGGCTTTGTGTTCAGAGATGAATACATAGCGTTGGAATATAAGTAAAAAGAAAGGAAATTTATGAAGTTAGATTACAGAAAAATAATATATTCAAAGTTAAAAAAAGCAGGCAAAAAGCCGCTGACTTTCAAAGAATTGCTGAGATCATGCAGAGGAAAGGGCTTTGAGTTTGAAAAATTCACAAAAGCCGTTGACAAAATGAAGAAAAACGGCGAGATAATGGAAGATAAGTTCGGCATAAGGCTCGTTGACCCTAAGAAGTTCGTCAAGTGCGAGGTGGTAAGGCTCAATAAGACCTACGGCTTTGTGAAAAATCTTGAAACTGACGAGGAAATTTTTGTTGTGGGCAAGTACCTCAAAGGCGCAATGCCACACGATATCGTACTTGTGCGGACCTTCAAGGGCGAGGGAGCTTGCACCGAGGGCGAGGTCATGAGCATTGTGGAGGAGAATTTTGCTAAGTTCACAGGGGAGCTTGTGAGCGAGTTCGGCGTGCTGAAAATCGTTCCTGATATGCTGTCAAAATATGCAATGACCTTTGAGAACCCTATGAGGCTTGAGCTTCACGAGGGCGATAAGGTGGTGGCACAGGTCACAAAGCGTGGAAACAGGCACTCTGAACACGTCTGTGAGATAGTTTCAAGCTATGGAAGCTCCATGAAAGCCTCTGCCTGCGCAATGAGCGTCCTTGAGGTCAATGGTCTGACCCCTGTTTTCCCAAGCGAGGTCATCTATGAAGCTAGGGAAGTGTCCGATTATTCAAGGATAAAAGAGGAGATACCGGGCCGCCTTGACCTCCGTGACAAGCCGATATTCACCATTGACGGTGCAGATACAAAGGATATCGACGACGCAATTTCTGTTGAACGAACAAAAACAGGTTATCTCCTTGGCGTTCACATTGCCGACGTTTCCCACTATGTTCAGCCAAAGTCACAGCTGGATAACGAAGCTTTCAAACGTGGCACAAGCGTTTATTACGCAAACCGAGTTATACCAATGCTCCCGAAGGAGCTTTCAAACGGCATCTGCTCCCTTAATCCGCAGGAGGACAGACTTGCGTTCTCATGTCTTTGTGAACTTGACAAGCAGGGCAATATCACCGAGTATAAGTTTGCAAAAACTGTTATCCGCTCCCGTGTAAAGGGCGTTTATTCCGAGATAAATTCACTTTTGGCAGGCAGTGACGATGCTGAACTTAAAGAAAAATATGCCGAAGTTTCAGGTCAGCTTCCTATTATAAAGGAACTTGCGGATATTTTGTACAAAAACAAGAAAAAACGTGGCTGTCCTGAGCTTGAAACTTCTGAGAGCAAGCTTATCATCAATGACGAGGATATCTGCGTGGGCGTTGAGAGGCGTACCCGTGGAAGAAGCGAGGAGATAATTGAGGACTTCATGCTCGTTGCAAACGAGTGTGCCGCAAGATTTGGCATGGATAATAACCTGCCGTTCGTTTATCGTATCCACGAAGAGCCGTCAGACGAGAAGCTTGAATCCCTGAGAGAAGCGCTTGTCAAGCTCAACGTCCAGTATAAGCTGGGCGAAAAGGCTTGCCCTGGGGATATGTCGGAGATACTCAAAGCTGCAAAGGGTACTGATATCGACCTTATCATGAACAATATCGTTCTGAGAAGTATGTCAAAGGCAAGATATTCCACCGAGCCTGTGGGTCACTTCGGACTTGCGCTGGAGGATTATGCCCACTTCACTTCACCTATCAGACGTTACCCTGACCTGACTATCCATAGAATAATGTCAGCTTTTCTCAGTGGCAGCAGTGCAGAGGAGTGCGCCACAAAGTTCAACAAGTTCGTTTACGCCTCAGCCGACCAGTCCACAAAGACGGAGCTTACCGCAATGCAGGTGGAGCGAAGCTGTGAGGATTGCTACAAGGCTGAGTATATGAACGCTCATATCGGTGATGAGTTTCAGGGAACAGTGGTTTCAGCCGTTGAGTTCGGTCTTTTTATCGCACTTCCTGACACCTGCGAGGGACTTCTTCATACCGACAATATGCCTGACGGCGAATATGTCTGCGACGATATGGTGAGCCTGAAAAACCTCACAAACGGAATGGAATATCGTGTGGGCGACCCTATCAGAGTAAAGGTGATAAACGCAAATGTAAACTCCGGCAAGATAGATTTTGCACTTGCTGACGGGGACTAAATTAGAAATCAAAAGGACGGTGAAGAAAAGCCGTCCTTTTTTGTGTGTTAAAAAAATGTAGGGGCTGGTGCCCTCGACAGCCCGCCTTTCTCGCACGTCACTATTTATGTTGATTTTCACATTGAATAAACATCGCACAAACAATGTAGGGGCTGGCGCCCCCGACAGCCCGCTTTTCTCGCACGTCACTATTTATGTTGATTTTCACATTGTATAAACATCGCTCGAACCATGTAGGGGACGACGCCCTCTGCGTCCCGTTCCTTTCACTCATCTTGTGGTCTTACAAATTTATCGTTTCATGAATTACGTATATATACAAAAAAACGGACAGTCGCACCAAGCAACTGTCCGATAATTTTTTGTATTAATAAATTACTTTGAAAGACCCCAAATATCTCTAGCGTAGTCCTCAACAGAACGGTCTGCGGAGAAAATGCCTGCGCCTGCAATGTTTGCAAGGCTCATCTTCTGCCACTTTGTCTGATCCTTGTAGCACTCAGAAGCGTAAGCCTGTGCCTTCTGGTAAGAATCGAAGTCCTTGAGAGCCATGTATGGGTCAGAGTTCTTCAGGCTGTCAGCGATCTCGTTGAACTGCTGTCCGTTGATGCCGTACTGAAGTGTGTCGATAGCCTGCTTAACAACTGCGTTGGAGTTGTAGATGTCCATAGGCTTGTAGCCTGACTTGCAAGCGTTTACCTCGTCAACGTTCATACCGAAGATGATGATGTTGTCGTCGCCTACCTGCTCGTGTATCTCAACGTTCGCACCGTCAAGAGTACCCAGTGTGATAGCACCGTTTATCATAAGCTTCATGTTACCTGTACCTGAAGCCTCTGTACCAGCAAGTGAGATCTGCTCAGAGATGTTTGCCGCTGGCATGAGTATCTCAGAAAGTGATACGTTGTAGTCCTCAAGGAAGATAACGTTGAGCTTCTCGTTGAGCTTCTTGTCCTTCTTCAGCTCCTGAGAAATGTTCCAGATAAGCTTGATGATCTGCTTTGCCATGTAGTAGCCAGGAGCAGCCTTTGCAGCAAAGATATATGTCTTTGGTACAAAATCAGCGTTTGGATTAGCCTTGAGGTAGTTGTACTGTGCAATGATGTTCAAAGCATTGAGCTGCTGTCTTTTGTATTCGTGAAGTCTTTTTACCTGAACGTCAAAGATAGAGTCAGTGTTGAGAACAACGCCATACTGATTCTTTACATACTTTGCAAAACTCTTCTTGTTGTCAAGCTTGATCTTTGCAAGTCTGTCAAGAACGTCCTTGTCGTCCTTGAATACAGCAAGCTTTGAAAGCTCAGCGGCATTCTTGAGGAAGCCGTCGCCTATCTTCTCGCAAAGAAGATCTGTCAGACCCTCGTTAGACTGATAAAGCCATCTTCTGTATGCGATACCGTTTGTAACGTTCTTGAACTTTGTTGGTGTGTCAAGATACTCGTCCTTGAATGTTTCTTTCTTGATGATTTCAGAGTGTATCTTTGCAACGCCGTTTACACTGTGGCAAGCGTGTACGCAAAGTGTAGCCATTTTCACCTTGTTGTCCTCAACGATAGACATATGTGAAACCTTAGCCTGATCCTTGTATCTCTCCCAAAGATCCTTGCAGTAACGCTCGTTTATCTCGATGATGATAGAGAAGATTCTAGGGCAAACGCTCTTGAGGAGGTTGCAGTCCCACTTCTCCAAAGCCTCAGGCATTACAGTGTGGTTTGTGTATGCAAATGTGTTCGTAACGATGTGCCAAGCCTTGTCCCATGAATAGCCGCAATCATCAAGAAGAACTCTCATAAGTTCTGGGATAGCAAGTGTCGGGTGAGTATCGTTGATGTGGATAGCTACCTTTTCATGGAGATTGTCAAGTGTGCCGTAAACGCTCATGTGCTGATTTACGATATCTCCGATAGAAGCAGCGCAAAGGAAATACTGCTGTCTGAGTCTGAGTGACTTGCCCTCTGCGTGGTTATCGTTAGGATAAAGCACCTTTGTGATAGCCTGTGAAATGATGTTCTTGCTAAGAGCCTTCTGATAGTCGCCCTGATTGAACATTGACATATCAAAGTCAGCCATTTCAGCTTTCCAAAGTCTGAGCTTTGAAACTGCTTCGCTGTTGTAGCCTGATACGAACAGATCGTATGGAACAGCCATAACTGATGTGTAGTTCTCGTGAGTTACGCAGTGATACTGATTGTCCCAGTATTCCTTAAGCTCGCCGTCAAAACGAACCTCGACAGCCTTTGACGGAACAGGAACGAGCCAGTTGTCAGGAAGCTCGGTCTGCCAGCCGTCCTCCAGCTTCTGCTTGAAGATACCGTATTCATAGCAGATAGAATAGCCTGTAGCATGATAGCCGTCGGCAGCAAGAGCGTCAAGATAGCAGGCAGCAAGTCTTCCAAGACCACCGTTTCCAAGACCTGCGTCAGGCTCACACTCGTAAATGCCGTTTATAGAAATGCCCATGTCCTTAAGGACCTTTGTAGCCTGCTTCTGCATTTCAAGGTTATAAAGAGAAGTCTTAAGGCTTCTTCCCATAAGAAATTCCATTGAAAGATAGTAGACCTTCTTCTTGCCCTCAGACTGAGTTTTAACAGTGAACTTTCTTCTCTTAGCTTTAAGAATTCCTACAACGATCTTAGAAAGAGCCTCGTATACCTGCTGATCGGAAGCGTCCTCAGGTGTTGTCTGGAAATCGTTGTGAAGAACGTCAAGAAGCTTTTCTTTAAGTTCCTGCGTGGAAATTGTTTTTTCTACAGCACTATTTGCCATAAATCTTTACCTCCTATATACTTTCAAGCCGAGCTTTGCGCTCTGCACCTTTATTACTATATTGGCGAAAACGTTTAAGAAATAAGGATGGTTTTCACCCATTGAGGGGATAGCACGCCCCTGCTCCTGATAATTATACCACAAGCCGACAATTTTTGCAAGAAAAAATGCCAAACGCCCCTAAAATTTAAACACTTTCTACATAGGGCAGGCGTATGATTTGTAGAAATCATAGACGCTGATATGCTATTTTTGCAATAGCTGTCATATTATGTTTGGAATATAATACAGGATATAGTATTTGCCTAATTTTATTATATGGTATAGTTGCATAATTGTCAAGGCGTTCAATTGTATAAAATGCTGATTTTGGAAGAATGAACAGCAAAATGGGGCAGTAGGGGCGGTAGTTTTTATATAATCACAAGAATATGAATTTGCTAGGTGGGCATATAGGCCATGCGATATGTGTTCAGAAAAAAGTGTACTTACGTTATTTGCAGCAAAAGGCTCAATTTCTATGATGCAGAAATTGAGCCTTTTTGTATATTCGTTCGTTTTGATATAATATCTATTCTTCTTCTATCTTTTCTTCAGCCTTTGCAAGCTGTTTCTTGTCATACACGCTCTTTGCTACCTGAATACCGAACACGATCGCCGCACCGATGATAAAAAATACGATGCTGAATGTGCCGAAGGACATAGGGTCTTTAGGCTCTTTAAGCGTTGTAGGACCTATAACTATGGCATACAGTGAGCCTATCATCATGCCGATAACGCAGTAGATAGTCTGGCTTCTGAACTTTTCAAGAGCCTTTTTGATAAGCCTGAGGGTAATGAACACCCCAAGGATAATGCCGATACCCAAAGAGCAGAGAAGTCCGAAATACTCGAAATTCAGATGAAGGAACTCTTTTATTCCCGTGATAACAGGCATATAAAGACCGAATGTGAGAAGTATGGTGGAGCCTGAAATGCCGGGAAGCACCATTGCAGATATTGCGCACATTCCTGCAAGAACAACGAATATCACTGTGCCTATATTCATGTGAGAAACGTCAGCACCGCTGCCGGAGGGATTTATAAGGGATATTCCCACGACTATTGCAATGCCGATAACAGCCCATACGATGTTGTAATATTTGCCCTTAATGCTCTCTTTTTCTTCCATTATCATGACCGGTATCGCCAGAATGATAAAGCCCAGAAACAGCGAGCTTACCTTGTAGATGCCGCTTTCAAACACGTTTGCAAGCACGCTTACTGCAAGAAGCATACCGATCACCCAGCCTACGCCAAGCTTTATAAGAAAGAAAAATGCTTTTTTACGCTTTGCATTGTCACGTCCCATAATGTCGTTAAGGGAATTTATGAAGCTGTCATAAAAGCCCAGCAGGAATGCTATAGTTCCTCCCGAAACTCCCGGAACGCTGTCCGCAAGAGCCATGCAAAAGCCTCTGAGTGCGTTTATTATCATACTTGTTTCTATGCCTTAAAAGGCATATCCTCCTTCCGTGGTGTTGTCTGCTTTCGTATCAGCAGACTTTTCTTTTGTTCTGATGTAAGCTTTTTCCACCTGTGTCATCAGCTTTCCAAGCTGTGCTTCCTGCTTATCGTCACTAACGAGCACCGCACTTTTTTCAGTCGAAGCCTTTGCCGATCTCACATCACCCTGAGCGAGAAAACACTCGCCCTTGTAAAGCTCACAATTGCACCTAAGCGTTTTGTCAGCGTCACGGCTTTTCTCTGCGCTGTCAAAAAACTTCACCGCCGCTTCAAAGCGTTCGTTGAAATATTCCAGCAGACCAATGGTGAAAAGCATTTGCCCATTGCGTTTATCGAGAAGACCTCTTTTGAAGTAATGCTCTGCCGAAACAAATATCTCGTTCGCCTGAGAAATATCCCCCGACATGAGCCTGCTGTAAAGAAGCAGTTCAAAATACTTGTTCTGATCTGAGGGTGAAAGCTTATCAAAAGCTATGCGGTCAAGGGTGTGAAAACAGTTTTCAAAGCGTTTTTCTGAAATGTAAACAGCGGCAAGCTTCAAAAGCCCGTGACCCTTATCTTTGTTCTGCCTGAGAAGATATTTTTCAAGAAGCTCAAAATATTCATCACAGCCGCCCTTTTTAGCGTAGAGCCTTTCGAGCTTTTTTATTTTGAAGACCCATGTAAAAAGCCCTGCAAGTTCGACGATGCACAGGAATATAAGACAAAGAGGAAGCGCTCTCATAAAAACGTTTATGCAAAACTGCGCTCCATAGCGGCAGCCCTTTGAAAGCCATGCAATGCACATCACAGCATAACTCAGCACCAGGCTCAATGCGGCAATGAGCCACAAGGTCCTTATAACGCCTTTATGCACCTTGCTCACCTCTTTGTAAATCATATCACATATAAGTAAAAATCAAATGTTGTCTGTGTAAAGAATGGGTAAAAATGTATAAACTGTTCATAAACTTTTACATTTAATTTATTGCCGTCTACTGCATATCCTTATTTCTGTTTTTGAGAAGCTTCTGTCTTTTGCGTTCGTGTCTATCCATAACTATCTTTTCGCAGAAGTCTACGACTTTCTTCATGAAAGGCTTGAAAATGTAGAAAAATTCGCCCTCATAGGTAACGACCTCGCCGTTAAAGCCCTTTTTGAACTTGTATACGCCGTAGTTAGGGTTTGTTTCATCGTTGTAGAATGGTATGCCCTGAAAATCATAGATATAGTTTTTGCCCTCCAATGCCCAGTTTATCATCGTCCACTGCATGAGATAGTTAGGGTAGAGGTTTCTGTGGTGGTTTGCGGAAGCGCCGTAAACATAGCAGGTCTTGCCTGCATACTGTGTTGTTACTGCACCTGACAACGGTATCTGCTTGCCGTCCTCGTCAACATAACACATGAAAAGTCGGCAGTGTTCAGGACCAAGACCATTAAGCATTTTTACAAAATACTCCTTTGAACGGATAGAGAAGCCATCTCTGATACCTGTTGCCTGCATGAGAGGGTAAAAATCGTCAAGAGCCTCAGTGCCGCAAGCCTTGCAGTAAACGCCCTTTCTAGGGGCTTTTCTGATACGGTTTCTCCAGTCAGGCTTGAAAGTCGCCATGACCTCGTCAGGGGTCTTGCCCTCGATATTTCTGAGCATATAGTTATTACGAGCCTGAATAGTGGTCAGCTCAGCCGCCTTGTGTATGTGCTTGAAGCCCATGTCCTCGATAAGCTTTGTACACTTGTCGTCGCCCTCCTCGAAACAAGGATCCCACATAAACTGGTAGCATTTGTATTTCTTAGCAAGCACCTTTACGCCCTCGAAAAGGTCGGTCATGATCTCTTTATCAGACCAGTCGCAAACAGGACCGTGAGGGGCATACATAAAAGTAACACCGAAAATAGGCACTTTTTTGATTATGATAAGGCAAGTTCCACGGATATTGCCGTCAGCGTCACGGGAGATAACAGCGTCCCAGCCCCAGTTGTCCTTTACCTTCGGCCATTTGAGGGATTGCATGAAATTGCCGTATTTGCTGGTGCTTGCGAACTGTTCATATTCTGCAAGGAGTTTTTCATCGGACTTATTGATTATTTCCATTTTATAAAGATCCTCTCTGTAAGAATTTTTCTGTTATTATGCACTATTTCATTTATTATACTACATATTACGGGAAAAATCAAGGGGGGAGTTTAAGTGAGGAATGAGGAGTTTAAGTGAGGAATGAGGAATGAGGAGTGAGGAGTGAGGAGTGAGGAATTGGCAAAGCAGACCAAAGTAAATTGCAAGCATAAAGTAAAATAAAGCATCGAGCGAAGCGATTTTGCGGCGGCAGAAACTTGCCCGAATATTTGTAGGGGCGAACAGCTCTCGCCCATGCTCAGAAATTGCTGTAAATTCAGCTTTGTAGAGGACGGCGCCCGCGACGTCCCGTTTCGGGGAACGGCAAGGTTTGAATTTATCACAATGTTGTGTAGACGTGCCGTGTGGAGAATATTGTGCCGCTCCCCTGAAGATGTGATTGGATAGTTTTCAGTTCTATCCAACAATGATATAATCGTGGGCTTGTTTCTTCGACGGGCGAACACTGTTCGCCCCTACTGCCGTTTGTGGGGGTATCAGGGGGTGTGTGATAATTGCAATGTGTAGTATTCTATACGAATTCAAAAAGCGGTGAAAAAGTGTTTTATACCACAATGTATAGCGTAAAATGCCCGTCACGGCGAGTGACAGTACAAAAAAACGGACAACATAACGCTGTCCGTTTCAATTCTATCTCTTATTTGTCATCATGCGACTCGGTGATAAGATCAAGATTGATCTCGTACTTGGAGTCAAGGGAGTTTTGTAAAGGTGCGTCCTTTACATATTTGTTTACAAGCGCTGTACTCTTTTCTACCGCCTGAAGCGTACCTGCTCCTGCTACACAGCCGCCAGGACAAGCCATGCCCTCGAGAAGATAGCCGTCATATTTGCCTGCTTTCGCAAGTGTGAGAAGCTTGCGGCAGTCCTTAAGTCCCTGCGCTGATACTACCTTGACCTCACGCTCTGGGTCAAGCTTGTGGATAACGTCTGCTACTGCCTTTGCTACGCCGCCGCTTACTGCAAAGCCACGTCCGTCACCTGTACCCTCGCAAAGATCTACCTTTTCTTCATCTGTAATGTCTTCAAATGTTACGCCCTTGGCATTGAACATTCCCATGAGTTCCTCAAAGGTAAGCACAAAGTCTACGTCGCTGCGAATAGTACGTCTTGAAGCTTCAAGCTTCTTTGCCGCACATGGTCCGATAAATGCGATACAAGCGTCAGGATCGTCCTTTTTGAGCATTCTTGCTGTAAGTACCATTGGGGTCAAAGCCATTGAAATGTATGGGGCAAGGGTAGGGAAAAGCTTCTTCGCCATTACTGACCATGCAGGACAGCATGATGTCGCCATGAATGGCTGATGTTCAGGAACTTCTCTCATGAAGTCCTTTGCTTCCTCGATGGAACAAAGGTCTGCACCTATTGCTACCTCGACCACGTCTGCAAAGCCAAGCTTCTTCATTGCCGCTGTGAGTTTTTCAGGGCTTGCCTTTGGTCCGAACTGACCTACAAATGCAGGTGCTACGATAGCGATGACCTTCTTCTTTTTCTTCATTGCTGTTATAAGCTGGAATATCTGTCCCTTGTCTACGATAGCGCCGAATGGGCAGTTTACAAGACACATTCCGCAGGATACGCACTTGTCATAATCTATTTTTGCCTTGCCCTCTTCGTCTGAGCCGATAGCGTCCATGCCGCAGGCTCTTGCGCATGGTCTTTCCATTTTGTTTATTGCATTGTATGGACAGACGCTCTGACATCTGCCGCACTTTATACACTTAGACTGATCTATTACTGACTTGCCGTGCTTGATGGTTATGGCACCCTTTGGACAGACTTCCTGACATGGGTGTGCAAGACAGCCCTGACAGCAGTCGGTAACATGATAATGAGTTTCAGGACAGCCGTTGCAGGCAAACTTGATTATGTTTACAAGCGGTGGATCGTAATACTTTTCTGCGATCGCACTTTCTTCAATGCCGTCAGCCACAGACTTATGCTCCTCGATCGGTCTTAGGGGCAGACCGATAGCAAGACGGAGCCTTTCTTCAACGATAGCTCTTTCAAGGAAGATAGACTCACGGTAAACAGCTTTGCTTCCCGGTACTATCTTATAAGGAAGCTCTGCGATCTTTTCGGCATAATCGCCCTCTTCATAGGCAAGTCTTGCCACCTCTGTAAAGACTTTTCGTCTGATATCTGTTACTGAGGAATAGATACCTCTCATTTTCATATTTTTACCTCCTGCGTTGTTCTTCAAATTTGTGTCATACACTTACTATTGTACTATTTTTTCGGCTTTTGTCAAGTAATATATACTTTTTTTCATAAGGTATATTGAAAGTTTCGCATGACTTACATATTTGTCTGAAATAAGGTGCAGTAATAGTACGAAACGGCTCAAAAAAATAAAAGTATTTCTTTTTACCAACAGTTTTTCTGTTCATGAAAATATGTGGCTTTTGCACAGTTTTGGGCAGGACGATTTATGCAAACAAATGATAAATGATTTAATTTGGCAACATTTCTGCAATTGTTGCATTTTTTATGCAACAAAAGGGGCATTTTTCGGGATAAGTGAGAGATGTTTTTTGAGAGCCGTTAAGATACGGCGAACATCTTTCGCAGAAATTAAAAAGGAGGAACGATATGGCAGGCGAACAGAAAAGATTTGCGAGATTTTTCTTCTATCTGAGAAATCTTCGTGAAGCGGCTTTGCACACCGGTGCAAGGGCGGAGGAGGCTGAGGACAGAGGGCTTGAGCTTCTGCACTCGGCAGAAACGGAGGCGGAGCTTAAAAAGCTGGAGGAGGCTGACAGCGACACCCTTTCTTATGTGAAGCGAGGGCTGAACAGGATAGCTTTCGGGGCGGTGAATGACGCTGTAAAGCTTGTTTTTGACGCTGAGAACATGACAGCAAGGGACATCATGGGCATGGATCTTTTCAATGTGAGTGAGATAAAGATCAGCGGAAAGAACGTTTTGGAGATCAAGTTTTTTGACAGGCAGAAAGCCTTGGAAAAGCTTGGGGAGCTTGCGCCTCAGCTTGACGGCGGCGGTGAGTCAAAGCGACTTATCGAGAGCATTTATGGCAGGGACGGTGATAGCTTGTGAAAATAACAAGGCT
>OCHD01001875.1_pt1 | contig 12654 bp, 13 predicted proteins | sample 1538481 | NCBI WGS metagenome assembly OCHD01 (sample SAMN04571699, study PRJEB22368) | human gut metagenome | biome: human gut; material: stool | host: Homo sapiens | place: Luxembourg | collected 2012-09-07
CGCCATTCGAGCAGCGCCATATTGTCGATGGTTTCAGTTTTGAGTTAAGCAAAGTCGTTCGTCCGTATATTCGTGAGCGCGTTGTTGACCAGCTGGCGCATATTGATCTCACTCTGGCCCAGGCGGTGGCGAAAAATCTCGGTATCGAACTGACTGACGACCAGCTGAATATCACCCCACCTCCGGACGTCAACGGTCTGAAAAAGGATCCATCCTTAAGTTTGTACGCGGTGATGTGAAAGGTCGCGTGGTAGCGATTTTACTTAATGATGAAGTGAGATCGGCAGACCTTCTAGCCATTCTCAAGGCCCTGAAGGCCAAAGGCGTTCATGCCAAACTGCTCTACTCCCGAATGGGTGAAGTGACTGCGGATGACGGTACGGTGTTGCCTATAGCCGCTACCTTTGCCGGTGCACCTTCGCTGACGGTCGATGCGGTCATTGTCCCTTGCGGCAATATCGCGGATATCGCTGACAACGGCGATGCCAACTACTACCTGATGGAAGCCTACAAACACCTTAAACCGATTGCGCTGGCGGGAGACGCGCGCAAGTTTAAAGCAACAATCAAGGTCGCTGACCAGGGTGAAGAAGGGATTGTGGAAGCTGACAGCGCTGACGGTAGTTTTATGGATGAACTGCTAACGCTGATGGCAGCACACCGCGTGTGGTCACGCATTCCTAAGATTGACAAAATTCCTGCCTGATGGGAGGCGGCGCAATTGCGCCGCCTCAAATGATTTACATAGTGCGCTTTGTTTATGCCGGATGCGGCGTGAACGCCTTATCCGGCCTACAAAACTGTGCAAATTCAATATATTGTAGGAAAAACGTAGGCCTGATAAGCGAAGCGCATCAGGCAGTTTTGCGTTTGTCAGCAGTCTCAAGCGGCGCAGTTACGCCGCCTTTGTAGGAATTAATCGCTGGATGCAAGGTTCACGCCGCATCTGGCAAACATCCTCACTTACACATCCCGATAACTCCCCAACCGATAACCACGCTGAGCGATAGCACCTTTCAACGACGCTGATGTCAACACATCCAGCTCCGTTAAGCGTGGGAAACAGTAAGCACTCTGACGGATAGTATTATCGATAAACGCCGGATGACACATCACCTCCAGCGAACGATCACCCCGATGGCTTGCGTCATCCAGCACTTGCAGGAACAGTGCCTCGCTAATCTCTTCACCATAAAACGCGCTACTGAATCCCTGAGAACTGCGCAGATTAGCCGGTAAATCACCAGAGTTAGATAGCGGCTGACGGTCGATGCGCAACGCAATCCCCTCTTCAGCCGCAAACCTGGCAACAATCGGGAAAATCTGCGGGAACATATGCACATGATGATGGCTATCAAGATGCGTAGGTTTGCGTCCAAATAGCTCAATGAAACGCAAATACTGACTGGCAAGCTCCTGAGTAATTTCTTCCAGCGGTAAAGCATCTTCTTCTGCCAACTGCCAGATCCATTTTCCCAGCACACCATCGCGGGTTAACCCCGGCATAGCTGTCAGTGGCTTGCCCATAGTAAGGACAAAGTGCATCCCTATGGCCAGACTCGGTTCATCACGACTCAACTGCACCGCATGGTCAATAGCCTGCCCATTCACCAGCGCCGTCGTCGATGTGACAATCCCATTGCGACAGGCCTCGATAATGCCGTAGTTCTGACCTTTGCTTAAGCCAAAATCATCGGCATTAACAATCAGTAAGCGTTCCATAATCAGCCTCGGTTAATGTGCTTTTTTAAGCTCTGCGATGCAGTCGGCAAAATTTGGCAGCCATTTCTCGTGCGCCAGAATCATCTCGCGTGCCAGCAGCTCAGCATCGCGATCGGAATGCACCAACGGACTAAGGTTTAGCGCCAGTAACACATCGTTAAATTCTCCGCTAAGTGCGGCGTTGCTGGCAGCAATCTCGAAGCCTTTAATGGTGTGAATCAGCCCCATCACTTTATCATCGAAATGCGTAATGCGCGGATGTGGCGTCGCGCCATCGCGCCCCAGCTTACAGGTCATTTCTACCGCCCAGTCTGCCGGAATATTATCAATATGCCCATGATGCGGGATATTAACGTAATGTTCAGCTTGCTTGTCGTTGTAGATAGCGTTGATCACTTCGCACGCTGCATCAGAGTAATAAGCCCCACCGCGCTGTTCCAGTTCTTTCGGCTTAACTTTCAACTCCGGATTTTTATACAGCTCAAAAAGTTGTTTCTCGACTTTCTGTACTACCTGTGCTCGTGCGCCGCCTTTGTAGTATTCGCCCATTTCAATAGCCAGCATCTCTTTCTGCTTGAAGTAATACAGCAGATAAGAACATGGCAGCAGATTTAACGAACGAATTAAGCCCTCACTAAATGGCAGATCGAAAATATTTTTTACAGAGGACGCTTTTAACTGCCCTGACGCCACACCATCAAGCAATTCGGCAAAGCGCGACTTGCCATTTACCAGCACATCCTTAATGAACACCATATGGTTGAGGCCGAACAGATCGATAGATAAATCATCGCTGTCTTTCAGCATCAGAACATCGCGAATAAACATCTTCATGCCGATCGGAATATTACACACGCCGATAAAGCGTTTAAATCCGGTATGACGATAAACGGCTTCAGTGACCATTCCCGCCGGGTTAGTGAAGTTAATCACCCATGCATTCGGACAAAGTTCTTCGACATCTTTTACGATGTCAAAAATCACCGGAATGGTACGCAGACCTTTAAACAGACCGCCCGCGCCGTTGGTTTCCTGACCAAGATAACCATGACTTAATGGAATACGTTCGCGCGCCGGTAATTGGCCTACGCGCAGTTGGGTAGTAACGAAATCAGCATCTTTCAATGCTTCGCGGCGATCCAGCGTTTTATAAAGCTTCATCGGGACGCCAGCGTTATCAATCATCCGTTGGCAGAGTTCAAAAATGATATCCAGTTTCTCTTTACCATCTTCGACATCCACCAGCCATAATTCGCTGACCGGCAATTCGTGATAACGCTTAATAAATCCTTCCAGTAACTCCGGGGTATAGCTGCTCCCGCCACCAATAGTGACGACTTTTAATTTCTGGCTCATAATTTCTCCCTTCAGTACAGAATACTGATATCTGGCATATCTGCCCCCCCGGACATAAATAACCCAGCAACAGGACAGATATGTGAATTGTCAGGTATAACGACTTACTGATTAAATTCAGTCAATTTCTTACGATAACTCTTAGGCGTAAAGGACGTTAATTTCTTAAACGTTTTAATAAACAAACTCGGGCTACTATAACCGGCCTCAAACGCAATATCCGTCACGGAATAGTTGGTCATTTCCAGTTGTTTTTTGGCAAAATTAATACGGATCTCATTAATAATCTGCATTGGTGTTTTGCCATAATATCGTTGAGTCGCTCGCGTCAAATATTCCTGTGATTTGGCTGACAACGTCACCATATTCTCCAGCGCCGATTCACTAAACTGCTCTTTATCATGCATCTTTTCTACCGTACTTTTCAGCCACTGCGGTACATCATCAATCACCTGTTCTTCGCGGTAATGACGTAAACGGTTAATGACATAAAAAGTAACCATCTCAACAAACTCTTCCAGCCCTGTTTCGCGGAAATTCAATGAAGAAATCACTGTTTCCACATAGGTGAGAAAAGCGTTATTGGTCCGGTATACCTGCGAAGCGACAAAGCAATAAGGCAACAACGGCAGGTAATGCTGCTCAAAAAAGCGTTTACTGATCCCAACGTTCAATATACGCGTGGCACCAAACTCATAAAAACTTTGATGGTGCGAACCTAACGGAATAAAAACAAAATCGCCCCGTTCCAGTAACACGCGCTTACCGTTAATCTCCTGGAAATAACGCCCGGTTAATACCAGAGTAAATTCATAATAGTCGTGCTGATGCAGCCCGCTGATACTCTCAGTTTTGTTATAGATAAACACATGGAAGTTTTTGCCATTAAACAACTGCTGTTCTCGGGCAGTGGCAATTTCCGGCGCGTTAATCACTGGCTGCATCATCGACTCCTTATGCCTTCAGTTTTTCATGAAGCTCAATTAATTCAGTAATCAGTTCACGCGCAAGCATGGACGTCATTAAATGATCCTGAGCGTGGACCAGCACCAGACTCACTTTCATCTTACCTTCGCCCGCATCGCCTTCAATCAGTTTCGTCTGTACCAGATGCGCTTCATTCAATGCCATCCGTGACTGATCCATCATGGCTTTTGCTGCAGCAAAATCGCCCTGCTTCGCCTGTTTCAGTGCCGCATACGCCAGGCTGCGCGCTTGTCCGGAGTTGATGATAAGCCCCATCACCACTTCTTCCAGCTCTTCAGCTTCTGTTTGCGTATCAGGAATATTATCGAGATCCATCATACATCGTTCCTCTCTCTTCTTACCGGCAAGATTACCCGTACCGGCATCGATTAAAATTTCAGGGCGTTAGCGATATCTTCTTCGCTCTCTTCTTTATCAATCGCATTTTGTGCTTTGTTAGCCACCACAACAAAGGGCAGATAAATTAACGTTGCGATGCCAAGGTTGAAGAGTGCGACCAGCAATGCGGCGACGCTACCGTTGGTGTTAAAGAAGGCTCCCAGACCGGTTGGCATGGTCCACGGTGCAATATTGGTCACCGGAGGAATGATGCCCATGTAGTACGCTGCGAGGGTGATTGCCGCCAGAATCGGTTGTACCAGTACAAACGGGATAAACATCACCGGGTTCATGATAATTGGCAGACCAAACAGAATCGGTTCGTTAATCTGGAAGATGCCGGACGGCAGCGCCAGTTTTGCCACCTGACGATAATCAGCACGGCGAGAGGCGATAAAGATAGCCAGGATCAGGCCTAAAGTCGCACCACTGCCCCCAAGGAAAATAAAGGAGTCCAGCATCGGCTTGGCCCAGATATGGAAGGTCTTACCGGCTGCCAGCGCCGCGGAACCATATTGCTGATAGGTCGCGATATTTTCCAGTGCCCACGGCGTCATAATGCCGTTGTCCAGTGCGGTCAGCGCCAGCGCGCCATGAATACCGAAGAACCAGAGCAGTGGAACAAAGATCACATAGGCCCAGCCCACCACGCTACTCAACGATGCCAGTGGGGTTGAGATGGTATCCATAATGATCTGATGGAAGTTGGTGCCCCAGGTATTCAACGCCCAGGCAATAATCCCCATCACGGAAAGAATAATAAAGCCGGGAATTAATGCCGAGAAGGAACGCGATACTGAAGCAGGTACGCTGTCGGGCAGTTTAATGACCCAATTGCGGCGGACAATAAAGGTAAACATTTCTGCCACCACCAGGCCAATAATAATCCCGGAGATGATATTCGCCCCACCTAACCAGTTTGCACCAACCGCATAGGCCTCACCGACACTATATGGGGTGACGGTCATAAATGCTGCAACGGATAACAACCCAGCCGCCAGCGCATCGACTTTACGCTCTTCTGCCAGCGCCATGCCAATAAAGAACGGTGCCATTAAAGACATTATTCCTAATGTTCCGTTATATACGTTGCCGCCAATACCTTTCAGACCATTAAGTGTTTCAATGGTTGAGGCGTCGAGGCGAATACCTAAGGAATAAAAAAACGACCCCTCCCCAAAGCTTAGAAAAACGTTGTTAATTAATACAAACATGGCCCCCGCAAGGGTTAACGGCATTAAGCGAATAAAGCCATTTTTGATTGCATTAACGTGTGGCTGCTTTCCTATTTTAACTGCAAAAGGGAGGAGTACCTTTTCAAGCGATGCAATAACATTACTCATAGAAAAATACCCTTAAAAACCGCAATTTAAATATTGCGGTATTGATTTATGAAATAACTCTTTGACGGGAAAATTTAAAATAAATTAATTTGCTGAGGCTTTTTTAATCGCTGCAACCGCAGCCTTAAGCACGCCTAAACCATCGACTTTGCCATAAAGCAGCGAGTCAATTACTTCAACCGGTTTGTTGGGTAACAAACGCTGGATTTCGGGCAACATATAAGCAATCTGCGGCCCTAATAACACGACATCGGCATTCTGACCTTTTTCACCAGCCAGTGTTTCCGGAAATGCTTCAATAATGACCGGAACTTCATATTTTTCTGCCTGTGCGCGCATTTTTGATACCAGTAAAGAGGTAGACATGCCCGCAGAACAAAACAGATAAATGTGTTTCTTTTCCATAAAACTGCCCTCATCGACGATTATCTGTCAGCCAGACACTCCGCAAGCCTTAACCTGCTTCCATGCTCTGGGTAACTTGCGAAACCAACATGACTTTTTTTGTGGCTGAAAGGAGTATACGGTATAGACCTGAGCAATAGTATTTCTTTGACCTTATAAATTGTTTCTCCTTGACCTGTGGTTATGACCCTCTTCACATTTCGGGCAAATAATTCGCGAAGATAATTAAGAACTCAGGCCAAAAAAAACCGGCGCAATGGCCGGTTTCCGTTGTTACTCAAGCTTTCAGACGAATTGATTACTTCGCAGCCTGTGGATCAGTGTCGTATTCAGCACAGGTCTGATAACCGGAGTTGATGACATGTCCGGTATCATCTAACGCGACAAAGTAGGTTTCTGCTTTACCATCACGTTGACCCAGGATGTAGGTCTGGCAAGTACCGCGAGCATGGATCATGCTCACTTCAGACGAAGGTTTACCCGCAATTTGTGCAACCTGCGCCCGGCTCATGCCTTTTTTGACGTCTTTCACCACAGGCTGTACAAACTGGTCTTTGGTACGATCATAAGCCGTACAACCCGCCAGCATGGTTAATACCGCCGCTGCACTCAGAATTCCTGCCATATTCTTGTTCATATTCCGTCCTCTTGTTTATCAGCGTGTTAGATAAGCCTGGAATACATTGGGCGCTTTTTCAAGCCCGTGAACGAAACGGCTCCGCTTTCAGAGGATTCCTGTATGACGTTTTAACCACCATTCAGCCCGCTGTCGCTTGTCGTTTCAGTAGCAACGGGTTAGCTTTAAGGAAGTTTTGTCTTTTCTGTCTGGAGGGGTTCAATGACATTGCAACAACAAATAATAAAGGCGCTGGGCGCAAAACCGCAGATTAATGCTGAAGAGGAAATTCGTCGTAGTGTCGATTTTCTGAAAAGCTACCTGCAAACTTATCCGTTCATTAAATCACTGGTGCTCGGGATCAGCGGCGGTCAGGACTCCACGCTTGCCGGAAAGCTGTGCCAGATGGCGATTAATGAGCTGCGCCTGGAAACCGGCAACGAATCACTGCAATTTATTGCCGTACGCCTGCCCTATGGTGTTCAGGCCGACGAACAAGATTGCCAGGATGCCATTGCCTTTATTCAACCGGATCGCGTATTAACCGTTAATATCAAGGGCGCGGTATTGGCCAGCGAACAGGCATTGCGGGAAGCAGGCATTGAACTGAGCGATTTTGTCCGTGGCAATGAAAAAGCGCGTGAGCGGATGAAAGCACAATATAGCATTGCGGGTATGACCAGCGGTGTCGTGGTGGGCACCGATCATGCAGCAGAAGCCATTACCGGATTCTTCACTAAATATGGTGACGGCGGTACGGACATTAATCCGCTGTATCGTCTCAACAAACGTCAGGGTAAACAGTTACTGGCGGCATTAGCTTGCCCGGAACACCTTTATAAGAAAGCGCCAACGGCCGATCTGGAAGATGATCGCCCTTCTCTGCCAGATGAAGTGGCACTCGGCGTGACCTATGACAATATCGACGACTATCTGGAAGGGAAAAACGTACCTCAACAGGTCGCCAGAACAATAGAGAACTGGAAACCGAACATAAACGCCGTCCGCCAATTACCGTTTTCGATGATTTCTGGAAAAAGTAATAATTTGCACATATTGGATTGTGCGAAAAAGAGTAATTTGTTCACGCCGGATGCGGCGTGAACGCCTTATTCGACCTATAAAACTATGCAAATTCAATACATTGCAGGAGTCGAATAGGCCTGACAGGCGTAGCACGTCAGACGGTGTAACCTTTGTCATCGACCCGCCTCTTTTTTAATCGCTTCCCGCCTGTTACACTGGATAGATAACCAGCATTCGGAGTCAACAGTGGTACGGCGTTTAACTTCTCCGCGGCTCGAATTTGAAGCTGCGGCAATTTATGAATATCCCGAACATTTACGTTCATTCCTCAATGACTTACCCACCCGACCAGGGGTGTATCTGTTTCATGGTGAAAGTGACACCATGCCGCTCTATATCGGCAAAAGCGTTAACATCCGCAGCCGCGTCTTTTCTCATTTACGTACCCCGGATGAAGCCGCCATGCTACGGCAATCCCGACGGATCAGCTGGATATGTACCGCCGGTGAAATCGGCGCTCTGCTCCTTGAAGCGCGATTAATCAAAGAACAACAGCCGCTGTTTAATAAACGGTTGCGCCGCAATCGCCAGCTCTGTGCCCTGCAATTAAATGAAAAGCGCATCGATGTGGTGTATGCCAAAGAGGTGGATTTTTCACGAGCCCCCAACCTGTTTGGCCTGTTTGCCAATAGGCGCGCAGCTTTGCAAGCATTGCAGACCATCGCTGATGAACAAAAACTTTGTTATGGCCTGCTGGGACTGGAACCGTTAAGTCGCGGTCGTGCATGTTTTCGTTCAGCGCTAAAACGTTGCGCCGGAGCATGCTGCGGTAAAGAGAGCCATGAGGAACATGCGCTACGCTTGCGCCAGTCTCTGGAGCGTTTGCGGGTGGTGTGTTGGCCTTGGCAAGGGGCGGTGGCGCTGAAAGAACAGCACCCGGAAATGACTCAATATCATATTATTCAAAACTGGCTGTGGCTGGGGGCGGTTAATTCGCTGGAAGAAGCGACAACGTTAATTCGGACACCCGCCGGGTTTGATCACGACGGTTATAAAATTCTTTGTAAGCCGCTGCTTTCCGGTAACTATGAAATTACTGAACTTGATCCGGCGAATGACCAGCGAGCCAGTTGATTTCACTGAACAACAGTTTACCTTGCGGTTGTAAAAGCCGCAGGGTGTGCCTGCCATCGAACCAGCACGCGCCCTGGTCGGTAGTGAGCAATTTATCGCCCAGTTGCCACGCCCCGTTAATCACAAACACCACCCCGCCGCGTGAGCCAAAGGTAGTAAACGTACGTTCGGCAATTCTGACTTTCGCCTTACAGACATCCAGGCGTGTCATGATGTTGAAATCCATCGACATCTGCCCTGCCGTCAGTTTCGCTTTTACCACCTGGTCCGCTGCAAAGGCAAAAGGCTGGAACGGTTTTAAGGTATGGTTAAAGCGGTCTGCGCTTTCAAGGAGCATCTCGCCGCCTTCCAGCAACGTCACTATCCTTTCCATGCCGGGAAACAAAGAAAACTCCCCATTCGCCGCGATGGATGCAATGCTGGCACGCCAGTAAAAATCACGTTTTTCCGGTGGGAACGTGCAAATTTCGCGCGTTTCACCGGCAGCATTTCGCCACAGATTCACCGACATTTTACGCATATCAAAGTATTCCATACTCGCTCCCGGCCCGTTCTTTTCATTGTTATCGTTCAGGTAACCGTGGATGGTTATCGGCAACTCGGGTGATTTACGTTAGTGGTGATCAGGCTTTTTTTACAACTGTTTGAGAAGAGAAAAGAAAACCGCCGATCCTGTCCACCGCATTACTGCAAGGTAGTGGACAAGACCGGCGGTCTTAAGTTTTTTGGCTGAAAGATTATTCAACAGTTGCAGGCATTTTACCTTTTGCCGCTGGACGTTCTGTCAGACGCTTCTCAAAATTAGCATTAAATTGCTTTTTCTGTTCCGGCGTCAGGATGTTGTAAATTTTGTTCTGGGTTTCCATGTGCGCCAGCATGTTAGCTTTGCGCTGTTCTTCCATTTTTGCGATCTGCGCTTCAGCTTTTACTTTATCGAAGGTATCGCTGGCAATGATGTCATGCATTGCGCGGCGTTCTTCCAGCGGCGGACGTTTCATCTGGTCACGCTGGCCTTTCATGATTTCGCGGATCTGCTGTTTCTGCGCGTCGGTCAGGTTCAGGTCTTTGAACATCATGTCCTGATGCGGACCGAACTTGCCTTTGTGGTGCATCATCGGCTTCGCGTCAGCCGGTGCTGCGGTAGTGGTGTCTGCGGCATGGGCCAGGTTAGCCGCGCCAAGAGCCAGGGTAGAGGCAACAAACAGTGCAGTTAATTTACGCATATTCTATATCCTTCCTTTCAGTTATTTATTACGGCTTTCTTAAGTAGCGTGCCGTGTTGACGAGATTAACTTTACTGACTTTAGCGTCAATTAATCAGAGCAACGGTAAAACAATGAAAGTGTAAAAAACACTTTTGCGCCAATTATGGAGAAAAAAAGAAAATTTGATGGAGAGTGATGAGAGAATATTACAACACGATGATTTTGCAGAGATTATGAAGAACTATACCGGATGACTGGTGATAAATAAAGCAAATAACCAGGATTAATCTGTATTAATTTATAAGAAAGCAACTTAATACCCGCAGAATGATTTCTGCGGGTAAGTATTAGCTTATTTTTTCGAGCATTAATCCCGCGCGTAATCCCAACGCTACCAACGGATTAGGGAATAACACATACTCTACATCATGGGTTACGGTAAAACGTTCCTCTCCGTCCTGCGCCAGCAATGTTCCTTTCTCAAACGGCATAAAATTCAGCGTGTCACTTGCCATATGCATTTCGAAGGACGGCGAGTGGCGAGTAATTTGCGAAACCACCCGATAACGGAGCGGCGGTGTTCTCACGATACCGACACTCTCACCAGATAGCAGCGCAGCAATTGCGCTGGCAGTTACTGCAAACTGGCGAAGATCGTTTTGCCCAAAGGGCAACGCTTTGCCAAGTTCCAGCGTACAGGCCAGCGCGCCAAAATGTCTGGCGCTGAAATGGGTAAACGTACCACCAGGTTCCTGATGGAACACCAGCGCCTCCAGCCCCGCCGCACCCAGCCACGTCAGAAATTTCTCGTCCCAGGGAATGTCGCGTTGCGGTAATACACCGAACTGCGGATGCAAGGAGCCACGAATTGCGGTATGTAGATCAAGGTGCCAGCGCACAGATTCTTTGCCCTGGTCATAAAAATCTTCCAGGCACTGTTCCAGTTCGCGCGCCCGACAGGTTTCTCCGCTTTCAGCAAATAGCTGCCAACGACCGCCAAACATTCGATTCATATCGCTATGGCAATAACGTTTCCCTTGCTTCAGCGCAGGAGGATTCCCGAGGATCACCAGCAACCGCCAACGTAACGGGATCTCGCCGTGAGATATCGCGCCAAGCAACGCGTCCAGCATCTCCACAGGTGCCGTCTCATTACCGTGTATTCCCGCTGAAATCACCAGTGCGCCTTGCGGTGGCGTTAATGGCGTCAGTTCCAGCACACCATCGCCCAGCCAGCGCCAGCGAACGCCGTTGATTTCTCGCTCGGTGATAACCGGTTTTTTACCCGTTAAGGTCAGAGCAAGAAAATTATCCATTGCCCCCTCCCTCGCGCTGGAACGGATAAACCGAACCGAGATTCAGTAATTGGCTCAATACATCCAGTGCTTCCCGCCCTTCGCGCAGCAATTGCGGGTCGGCCAGATCGGCAGCAGTAAGGCGATCGCGGTAGTAACGATCCACCCAGTCATTGAGCGCATTAAACAGCGTATCGTTCATCATCACCGCCGGATTCACCGCCCGGCGTTCTTCTTCTGTCAATACCACCCGCAACCGCAGGCACGCCGGGCCGCCGCCATTCGCCATGCTTTCACGTAAATCAAAGACTTTTAGTTCGCTAATCGGGTTGTCAGCGGCAAGGAGTTCATTGAGATAACCCCATACTCCGGCGTGTTCCCGACACTCCTGAGGCAGCACCAACATCATGGAACCATCATCGCGGCTCAGCAGTTGGCTGTTAAACAGATAGGTAGACACCGTATCAGACACGGAAACCTGAGTTGCCGGAACTTCTATCGCCATAAAACCATTGACCCGCGCACGCAGGTTTGCCAGTAACTGTGACTGGCGAGCGAACGCCTGTTGGTGGCAAAACAGCACCTGGCGGTTACTCACGGCAATCACGTCATTATGAAAAACGCCCTGGTCGATAACGTCCGGGTTTTGCTGGGCGAAAATCACCTGTTGGGGATTCACCTGATTCAGCCTTGCCACCGCCTCGCTGGCTTCGCGAGTCTGTCGCGCCGGATAACGGGAAGGCCGGGTATCATTGCCTTCTTCTCGCCCGTAGACAAAAAGTTGCATACCCGGTTCACCGTAATGACCGCCGAGACGATTGTGGTTTGCCGCCCCCTCATCACCGAGCAACGCTACCTGTGGCAACGCCGAATGGACGCTAAATTTCTCTTCGTCGTTAAAAATCGCTTTTAACAGCGATTCAGTGACGAGCGCTTCCAGCGAACGGTGAAATTTATTGTTCAGGTTGGCAACCGTGAAATGCACTTTGCCATCCAGCGTATCGGCAGATGGCGCGATCGTTGCCGCATTGGCTACCCACATTGGCGAAGCGGAACTGACGCTGGAAAGCCAGTGCGGTGCCTGGCGTGCGACCTTTTCCAGTACCTGCTCATCGCTACCACTGAATCCCAACTGACGCAGCACCGGAATAAACGGACGCTCGTGCGGCGGGATCACCGCCTGGGGG
>OCHD01001900.1_pt1 | contig 12519 bp, 13 predicted proteins | sample 1538481 | NCBI WGS metagenome assembly OCHD01 (sample SAMN04571699, study PRJEB22368) | human gut metagenome | biome: human gut; material: stool | host: Homo sapiens | place: Luxembourg | collected 2012-09-07
ATGAGGATATGCTGAAAGCCCCTGAGAAGGAAAAGGTAATACTCGTACAGGATGGAGTAGCCGGTGCCGCAGATATCGGTGGTGGCCATGCCGTCCAGATAGCAGGCAGCCAGACGGCCCAGACCGCCGTTGCCCAGGCCTGCATCGGGCTCTTCCTCAAAAATGCTGTCCAGATTGATGTCGGCGTCGGCCAGTGCCTTCTTGGCAACCTCGTCCAGACCCAGATTGAACAGGCTCATCTTCAGGCTGCGGCCCATCAAAAACTCCATGCAGAGGTAGTAGACCTGCTTGGTGCCGGTGCCGATAGCCTTGGACTGGAACTTTTTGTGGTTCTCGCTCATCATCTGACGGCAGATCAGAGCCAGAGAACGGTAGATCTGCTGGTTGGAGGCAACATTCAGCTCCACACCGTACTCACTGGTGAGCTTGTCCTGAAGAATTTTGCCAAATTCTTTTGATGTCATAGTGTGCTCCTATCCGCATAAGCGTTTGCTTTGCTAAAATAATTGAGTAGATAATAGCAGCAGAAACGTTCCCTCTTTCGTCCGGCTGCCAACATAACAAAGTTATTATAATATGAACGATTTATAAATGCAAGGAAACAGGCGCTTTTTTTCCGTAACTGCTATTTTTTCAGGCCACTTTCTGACAAATATGCCGAAATTTCAAAAATTCCACTTTTTCTTGCGGCGTATTTATATTATAATAGAAGGCAGAACTGAGCCGCGAAACGTTTTTCGGGGAGTAATTCCGGCAGTAATGGCACAGGAAACTCCGCCGAAACGTTTTCGGAAGCCGAAACGTTACCGGGAACGATACCAAATCCCGGCAAGATGCAGAACAAACGGCCTTGCGCCGTACAGATACAGGAAAAAAGGGGAAAACACCATGGTAAACAAGGTAAGGGTCAACATCGCGGGCACACCGTATGCTATCGCAACTACAGATTCGGAAAAGTACATCCTGGGTCTTGCCAAAAAGCTGGACGAGGACATCACAAAGCTGCTGGACACCAACGATAACCTCTCGGTGACCAAGGCGGCGGTGTTCTGCGCGATGGATTATCTGGACGAATACCGCAAGAGCACCGGCAGCGCCGAGAATATGCGCAGCCAGATTCAGGACTACATTGCAGATGCAGCCCGGGCAAAGCTGGCTGAGGACAAGGCACTGGCGGAAAACGCCGTGCTGCGCCGGGAAGCTGCCGCCCTGCGGGAGCAGCTGGCCAAGGAGCGCCAGCGCGAGACCCGCCGGGAGGAGCGCGCCGCCCGGGCTGCGGCAGAGACTGCACAGGAGCAGCCCGCCCCGGAAGCCCCGGCGGCAGACAGTGCGCAGACAGACGAGACCAACTGAACGTACCTTATATAAATAGAAGTCAGAATATAAATAGAAGTCAGAAGGAGAACTATGGCAAGGATCGAGATCTTAGCCCCGGTGGGCAGTGAAGAAATGCTCCGCGCTGCGGTGTTCAGCGGCGCAGACGCAGTATATCTGGGCTTTTCGGGCTTCAACGCCCGCACGGGTGCCGGCAACTTTGACGCAGACAGTCTGCAGGAAGCCGTGCGCTTCTGCCACGTCCGGGGCGTGGCGGTGCACGTTGCGCTGAATACGACCGTGTATGGCACCGAGCTGCCTGCGCTGGAGCAGGCTATCCGCGCAGTAGCAGCCAGCGGCGCGGATGCAGTCATCTGTCAGGATCTGGCAGTGGCTACTTTAATTGGTAAAATCGCCCCGCAGCTGCCCCGGCACGGCTCCACCCAGATGAGCGTCCACACCCTGCAGGGTGCACTGGAGCTGAAGGAGCTGGGCTTTACCCGGGTGGTGCTGGCGCGTGAGCTGAGTCTGCCCGAGGTGGAGCACATCACAAAGCACTGCGGCATCGAGACCGAGTGCTTCATCCACGGTGCGCTGTGCATGAGCGTGAGCGGCCAGTGCTATATGTCCGCCTTTCTGGGCGGGCGCAGCGGCAACCGCGGTTCCTGTGCGGGCCCCTGCCGTCTGCCCTTTGAAGCCAATGCCCTGCCGGAAGGCAAGCCCGGACGGCTGCACCACCTCTCCCTCAAGGATAACTCCGCCATCGACAAGCTGGACAAGCTGCAGGCGCTTGGCGTAGCATCGGCAAAAATCGAGGGCCGTCTCCGCACGCCGGAGTATGTGGCAGCGGCGGTCAGTGCCTGTCTGGCAGGCCGCGAGGGCCGCGCCTACGACCGCGACCTGCTGAAGAACGCCTTCAGCCGCTCCGGTTTCACCTCCGGCTATCTAGACGGAAAAATCGACGGTACCATGTTCGGTGTGCGCAGCGAAGCTGACGCCGAGCTGACCAAAAAGACCCTGCCCATGCTGCGTGAGCTTTACCGCCGCGAGCGCTCCCGTGTGCCGGTGCAGATGAAACTGGAGATCGAGGAGGGCGGCGAAAAGCTGACCGTCACCGATGCTGATGGCAACAAAGCCTTTGCCTATGGGGATGCCGAGCCGCAGCCCGCCCGCACCGACCCTACCGAGAGCCTGAACCGCAGTTTGGCAAAGACCGGCGGCACCCCCTTTACGGCGGAGAAGATCACTGTGGAAATGGACGGCGGGCCGTGGTTCATCCCCGGCAGTGCCGTAAACGAGCTGCGTCGCGAAGCGCTGGATGCCCTGCTCAAAAAGCGGGAGGCGCTGCGTCCTTGGCCCACCACCGAGGAGCACGTCGCCGCCCTGCCGCAGCGCACTCTGCCGCCCCGCCGCACCCTGCGTGCCCGGTTCGAGCGCTGGGAACAGGTGCCGGAGCGGGCACTTGACGGGGTGGAATATCTCATTCTGCCCATTGCGCAGGCCGACCGTGTGCCCCTGGAGTGGCGGGCAAAGACCCTTCTGGAGCTGCCCCGGGTCATGTTCGGTGCGCTGGAGCAGGACACTGCCCGCCGCATTGCTGCCACGCAGGACGCGGGCTTTGCCGGATACGAGGTCAGTAACATCGCCCATCTGCGGCTGTGCCGCGGCCTGCCCATGACCGGCGGCTTTGGACTGAACATCACCAACAATGTGGCGGCACAGTTCTATGCAGAGCAGGGACTTTCCAGCCTGCTCATCCTGCCGGAGGTAAAAGACAGCGATATTGCGTCCATTGCGCCCACCCGGAACGGTAAGCCTGTGCCCACCGGCGTGATGATCTACGGTCATATGCCGCTGATGCTCACCCGCGCCTGCCCGCTGCAAAACATCCATGACTGTGCCCACTGCGATAAGACCGGCGTGCTGACCGACCGCAAGGCCAAAAAGTTCCCGGTGCGGTGCGGCCTTGGAGTGCGCACCATCTATAACCCGGTGCCCATCTACATGGGTGATAAGCCCGGCGCACTGGCGGTGGACTATGGCGTGGCCTACTTTACGCTGGAATCCCGCGAGGAAGCGGCGCAGATCTTGGACAGCATCCGCACCCACGCCCCCTTTGAGGGCGATTTTACCCGCGGTCTGTATTTTAAGGGTACAAACTGACAAAACACCGGAAGTGCCCCAAGCTTTGCCTGTGAAAAAAGAAAAACGAAACGAGGTTATACGATGGAACCCATCACTGTAAAATATAAGGTACTGGATGCCCGGGCAAAAGTGCCCGCCTATGCCACCCCCGGCGCAGCTGCCGCTGACCTGTGCGCTGTGCTGGACGCACCACTGACCGTTGCCCCCATGCAGCGGGTGCTGGTGCCCACCGGCCTTGCCATCGAGCTGCCCGGCGCCCATAGTGTGGCGCTGGTGTATGCCCGCAGCGGCTTGTCCATCAAGCACGGCCTGTGCATGGCCAACGGCGTGGGTGTGGTGGACAGCGACTACCGCGGCGAGCTGAAGGTGCCCATGGTCAATCTGGGTGCCGAGGCATATACCATCCAGCCCGGCGAGCGGGTAGCGCAGCTGTGCATCGCCCCGGTGTACACCGCCGCCTTTGTGCCCGCCGAGGAGCTGGGCGACACCCAGCGCGGTGTGGGCGGCTTTGGCTCTACCGGAAAATAACCCTCTTCGTCAATGCTTCGCATTGACACCCGAGAGGGGAGAATTTAAAAGAGTAAACCGATTGATGAAAAAAGCTCTCCCCTTCGGGAGAGCGGTCACCGCAGGTGACTGAGAGGGTTTTATGAATCATTTGATCTTAGCCTCTGGCAGCCCCCGCAGACGGGAGCTGCTTTCCCTGTACACCACCGATTTCACGGTCTGTGTCAGCGATTTTGATGAGAGCGCCGTCACTGCCCCCACTCCGGCGCAGCTGGTGGAGCAACTGGCCATCGGCAAGTGCCTTGCGGTGGCAAAACAGCACCCGGATGCCGTGGTCATCGGCTGCGACACCGTGGTGGACGTGGACGGCGCTGTGTTCGGCAAGCCCCATGACGCAGAGGATGCCAAGCGGATGCTGCGTGCGCTCTCCGGCAAGACCCATCAGGTGCACACCGGCGTGTGCATTGCAAAAGGGGACAGGGCAGAGCATTTTGTGGACAGCTGCAAGGTGACCTTTTTCCAGCTGGGGGAGGAAGAAATCGCGTTCTACGCTGCTACCCCGGAGCCCTACGATAAGGCCGGTGCCTATGCCATTCAGGGGCGCGCGGCCCTGTGGCTGGACCGCATCGAGGGCGACTATTACACCATTATGGGGCTGCCGGTCAGCCGCACCGTACAGACGCTGGCGCATTTTTTGTGAGAAAAATGGAAAAATGATAGAAAACTTGCCGAAACGCTTGAGAAATGGAGCACTTGCGGCTATAATAGAACTGTGTTATTCTGCGCAGGAGGGACTGTTTGCAGCAGGCCGTCCGGCATTCTGGGATAGATTTAAGGAACGATCGTAAGGAGATTTGGAACAATGAGTTTTCTGTCAAAGGACGTTGGCATTGATTTGGGTACTGCCAATACTCTGGTCTACATGAAGGGCAAGGGCATCATCATGCGCGAGCCCTCGGTCGTGGCGGTGGACACCAAGACCGACGAGGTGCGCTGCGTGGGCGGCGAGGCAAAGGCTGTTATCGGCCGTACCCCCGGCAGCATCGTGGCAGTGCGTCCCCTGAAGGACGGCGTTATCGCCGATTTCGACATCACGGCCAATATGCTGGAGAACTTCCTCAAAAAGGCCTGCGGCAACAGCATGTTCTCCCGTCCCCGGGTGGTCATCTGCATTCCCTCCGGCGTTACCGAGGTGGAGCGCCGCGCTGTGCGCGAGGCTACCCTGAAGGCTGGTGCCCGTCAGGTGTCTGTCATTGAGGAGCCCATGGCAGCTGCCATCGGTGCAGGCCTGCCCATCAGCGAGCCCACCGGCAGCATGATCGTGGATATCGGCGGCGGCACGGCGGAGATCGCCGTCATCTCTCTGGGCGGCATCGTGGCTTCCCGCAGCGTGCGCATGGCCGGTGATATGTTCGATCAGGCCATCATCGCTTTCATCAAGCGCAAGTACAACCTGCTCATCGGTGAGCGGACTGCCGAGCAGATCAAAATCGAGATCGGCTCTGCCTATGCACTGGACCCGGAGCTGACCATGGAGATCAAGGGCCGCAACCTTGTAGACGGTCTGCCCAAGAACATCGTGGTGCACTCTGAGGATGTGCGCGGCGCGCTGCTGGAGTGTCTGGTCAAGATCACCACCGCCATCAAGGAGACGCTGGCGCACCCCGCCGGAACTGAGCGCAGATATCATCGACCGCGGCATCACCCTGACCGGCGGCGGCGCTTTGCTGCGCGGCTTGGATCAGCTGATCCAGAGCGAGACCGGCATTGATGTGCATATTGCGGAAGACCCGCTGGACTGCGTGGCCAAGGGTGCCGGTGCGGTGCTGGATCATGTGGATGTGCTGCATGACGTGCTGGACACCGATGGAGGACATATGTAAGAGCGGCTCTCTGGGGAGAGTGTTGCTCAGAATGCGGAAAAGTTTCAGACACAGCAGCTGTGCGTTTTTCCGCTGCAAACACTGCATCTTGCGCGGATGGCACGGCTGTCCGCGCTTTTTTCATGCAAAGGCCTGCGGTAGGGCGCGGGCATCCCGACAGGAGGGAAGCACCCTTTGAAAGATTTTTTTGATACCTGGAAATTCAAGATCCTTGTGGCCGTAGCGGTATTTCTGGTGGGCATCATGGCCTATGCCGGTGCCAACGGCCGCCTGACCGCCGCCCCGCAGGAGCTGCTGGGCGTAATCCTGACCCCTTTCCAGAAGGCGGCGGCTGTGGTCAGCAGCGGCGTGGGCGCGGTGTGGGAAAAATACACCAGCATCGACGAGGTTATGGAGCAGAATGAGCAGCTGGAGGCGGAAAACGCCCAGCTGCGCCAGCAGATGGTGGACTACGACCGCATCAAGGCCGAGAACGAGGCCTACAAGGCGCTGGCCAATATTCAGAAAAAGAACAGCAACGCCACCTATGTGTCCGGCTTTGTCATTGGCCGCGACCCGCTGGACGAGTTCGGCGGCTTCACGCTGGACAAGGGCACCGCAGACGGTGTGGCGGTGAACAATGCCGTTATCAGCGACCGCGGCTATCTGCTGGGCATGGTGGTGGAGGCCGGCCCGACCAGCTGCAAGGTGATGACCATCCTGCACCCCAGCTTCAACGCGGCGGGCGTGGTCTCCCGCACCCGGGAAAACGGCATCCTGAACGGCAACACCACCTATGCGACGGACGGCCTGTGCACCCTGACCAATCTGGAGCGCAGCACCGAGACCCGTGCGGGCGACCAGGTCATTACCACCGGTCTGGGTGGGGTGTTCCCGCCGGATCTTCTGGTGGGCACGGTGCAGGACGTGGTGCCGGAGGCCAGCGGCAAATCCTCCATTGCGGTGGTGCGCCCCGACGCCGACCCCCGCACCGCCAAGCACGTTTTTATCGTTACTGCGTACTAAGGAGGACACACTGCTATGGAATCTCGCCGCAGGCGCAGCCGCAGCCAGCTGCTGAAGTGGGGCTGTTATGTGCTGGCGCTGTTTGTGTGCGCCGCTTTGCAGACCACGCCCGGGCTGTTTCAGCTGGGGGAGGCAAAGCCGCTGCTGGTGCTGCCGCTGTGTCTGGCGGTGGCGGTATTTGAAGGAGAATTTGCCGGAGCACTGCTGGGCACGGTGGGCGGTCTTTTGTGGGATTGCACGGCCGGACGCACGGTAGGTATGCTGGCGCTGGAGCTGCTGCTGCTCTGCTTTGCGGTATCGGTGCTGGTACAGTTGTATCTGCAGGTGAACCCCGGCAATTTTGCCGCAGTAAGCACCGCAACAGCGCTGGTGGTACTCTCGCTGGACTGGCTGTTTTTCTACTATATGCCGGGTTATACCGGCGCAGCGCTGCGGTATGTCACCTTTGTACTGCCCGGCGCGGTGTTGACCATCCCGGCAGCGCTGCTGGCCTTCTGGCTGGTGCAGCGCATCCATGACGGGTTCAGGATCGACAACGGTGTGGTCTAGCCCGTAAAAGGAGAACCAGATGAACGAAAATGAACGCAAGGTCGTGGTGCGGCGGATGCTGCTGCTCATCGCAGTGGCCTGCACCATCATGGGGCTGTACACCTTCCGGCTGATCTTTTTGCAGCTGGTCAACGGGGACGACTTTAAGGCAAAAGCCACCAACACCACGGATTATAAGTTTACGGTCACCGCTGCGCGCGGCGATATCGTGGACAGCACCGGCAAGCACATCGCTACCACCAGCACCGGTTATAATGTGGTGCTGAACAAGCTGCAGATGGGAGATCAGGATCTGGACACCATGCTGCAGCAGATCGTGGAGCTTTTGCGCAAGAACGATGAAAAATGGCTGGACACCCTGCTCATCAGCGAGCCGGATGCCGCCGGAAACTATACCTTTACGGACAGCGCCGACAGTGCCAGCGACCAGAAAACGCTGGCAGACATGAAGGAGACGCTGGGTCTGCAGCAGTACGCCACCGCCAACGATGTGATGGAGATGCTGGTGGAGAAAAATCAGCTGGAAAGTTTCTCACTGCCGTGGCAGCGGGTGCTGGCGGGCATCCATTACGAGATGGACCGACAGGCCTTTTCCAACGTAAATAACTTTGTTATGGCTGAAAACGTCAGTCAGGTGACGGTGGCTACCATCAAGGAGCATTCCCTCACGCTGCCGGGCGTGGAGATCGTGGAGACCAGCACCCGCAGCTATGAGCAGGGCGATATCCTGCCCGCTGTGCTGGGGCGCGTGGGCAAGATCACCGCCGAAAAGTGGAAGGTGACCGACGAAAACGGTCAGGTGACCTATCCGCTCAAGGAAAAAGGCTATAACATGAACGATGTGATCGGCATCTCCGGCCTTGAGTCTGTGTACGAGGATGAGCTGCGCGGCAAGGATGGTGTGGAGACCATCACCCGTAATTCGGACGGCGTGATCGTGGACACCAAGATCACCACCGTGCCGGAGCCGGGGCATACCGTGCAGCTGACCATCAACAGCGACTTTCAGCGGGCGGTGGACAAGGCCCTTGCCAATAACATCGATATGATCAACCGGGTGTACAACACCGGCGATATGAAAGCCGCTGCTGGTGCTGCGGTTGTGCTGGATGTGAAGGATGGCAGCGTGCTGGCGGCCTCCAACTACCCAAGCTTTGACCAGAACCTGTACGCCACCAACTATTCGGAGTACAGCGCCGACCCCAGCCTGCCCCTGTTCAACCGGGCGCTGCAGGGCCTGTACACCCCCGGCTCCACCTTTAAACCCGCGGTGGCAGTGGCGGCGCTGGACAGCGGCCTCATCAACCAGTACTCCACCGTCAACTGCACCGGCGTGTATACCTATTATAAGGATTACCACCCCCGCTGCACCCGCCACGGCCACAGCGGCAACATTGATGTGGTCACCGCTATCAAGTGGAGCTGCAACATCTTCTTCTACGATGTGGGACGCCGCCTGACCAGTGACGTCTACGATGCCTACGCCTACAAGCTGGGTCTTGGTCAGCGCACCGGCGTGGAGGTAAACGAGGCTCTGGGACGCCTGACCAAAAAAACGGATAAAAACTACACCTCCTCGCTGGATATTCAGGCTGCTATCGGGCAGGGCAACACGGTGGTAAGCCCCATCCAGCTGGCTACCTACGCCGCTACACTGGCCAACAACGGCGTGCGCTACCGCACCCACTTCGTCAAGGCCATTCTGGATACCAACACCGGCGAGGTGCTTAGCGAGACCCAGCCGGAGGTGATGGATATCATCGAGGGCAACGGCAACACCTTTGAGCTGGTGCGGCAGGGCATGAAACAGGTGCCCAGCACCATCAGCGGCAAGATCTCCAGCTACCCCATTGCCATCGCCTGCAAGACCGGTACCCCCCAGCGCAGCGAGACTTATGCCTCGGGCAAGCACTACCTGAACGCCATGATGATCGCTTACCTCCCGGCAGATGACCCGGAGATCGCCATCGGCATCACGGTGGAGTACGGCGGCTACGGTGCCCGCACCGGTGATCTGGTGGTGGATATCGCCAACGCCTACTTTGCCATGAAGGACGGCACGCTGGAGGTAGACCCCTATGTGGACCCGCGCACCGTGGCACAGGAGGACGCCGCAGCATCGGATACCGCCGCCCAGACCGCTCCGGATGCTGCAAATGATGCACAGACCGATACCACAGCCGCGGAGCCGCAGCAGGCAACTGCCCCCGCAGGGGTGATAGAGGAAGAAAATAACGATGCACTGCTTGCGCAGTAAGGCGCAGCTGCGTGCAAAGCAGTGAATTTGAACGAAAATTTGAATATTGTGTCCAAAAACCTGTTGTAAATGAGTTGCGTTTGTGATATCATGTATAGCAAAGGAAATTTAGCAAGTGTTTTATATACAAATGTTTCAATAGAGGAGAGATCTACAGATGACGATTGCCCTGATCGCGCATGACTCCAAAAAGGAGCTGATGGTTCAGTTCTGCACGGCGTACTGCCGCATTCTGAGCCAGCATAAATTGGTGGCGACCGGCACTACCGGTAAACTGATTTCCGAGGCCACCGGCCTGCAGGTACAGCGTTTTCTGGCCGGTGTGCAGGGCGGTGACCAGCAGATCGCGTCCCGCATTGCCTGCAACGAGATCGACCTGCTGCTGTTCTTCCGCGACCCCATCAATGCAAAGCCCAGCGAGCCGAATGAGATGACTCTGCTGCGCCTGTGCGATGTGCACAACATCCCCATGGCCACCAACATCGCCACCGCCGAGGTGCTGATCCACGGCCTCGAGCGCGGAGATCTGGACTGGCGCGATATCGTGCACCCCCAGAACTAAAGTATGTAAAAAAGAAGCGCTGCATCGTACAGATGCGGCGCTTCTTTTTGCGTAGAAAGCGGTTGGCTCAGACTGTTCCGTTCACTTTAAAATCCTGTGCCATCTCCTGCACATCAGCGGCGGTAAACTCGCCCAAGGGCAGCAGCAGCCGGGCAAGGGTATCCTGCGGCAGCGCTGCCAGTGCGGCGCTCTCGTCCAGTGCAGCGTCCACAGCAGGGCAGACGGTGTGCACACCATCGCTGCCCAGCTCCACTCGGGCGTGGTGCCCGGTGGCAATGTACTGGATGCCCAGCTTGTCGGCAGCGGTCAGCAGGGCGGCAAACCGGGCGTCGTTGCCGCTGCCCAGCACCTCGGCGGGCTGGTCTGCCAGTGCTTCTGCCTTGAGCACGATGCACTCAATGCCAAGAGCCTCGGCAGCCTGCCGTGCGGCTGCGGCCCACGCGCTTTGGTCAGCGGCCAGCTGCACCACAGCCCCGGCCACGCCGAAGCCCTGCTGCTGCAAAATGCGCACCACAACGCCGCAATCTACGGAGCCGTCCATGCTGACAAGCACCTTGTCCTGTGTTTCGTAGGTGTCAAACCCGTTGCCGGGCAAAAATGCGTCGCTCATGTTCCTTGCCTCCCGCCATGTGCTTTGCTTTGTGCTACGGCCAGCTGGTCGCAGCGTTCGTTTTCCGGGTGGCCTGCATGGCCTTTTACCCAGACATAGGTGATCTTGTGCCGTGCCTCCTGCTCCAGTGCCTGTGCCCATAAGTCCGGGTTCAGGGCAGGGGAGCCGTCGGCTTTTTTCCAGCCCCGGCGCTTCCAGCCCTTGGCCCAGCCCTTTTCCAGCCCGTTGATCACATACTGGCTGTCAGAGCACAGCCGCACCTCGCAGGGCTCCTTGAGCTGGCGCAGCGCCTCGATAAAGGCCGTCAGCTCCATGCGGTTGTTGGTGGTGCTGGCGTCGCCGCCGCTCAGTTCCTTTTCGTACACCTTGCCGTCAAAGCGGTAGCGCAGCACCGCACCCCAGCCGCCCGGGCCGGGGTTGCCGCTGCAAGCGCCGTCTGTGTACACCTCTACCTGTTTCATGGGGTTCTCCTTATAGAATAGAATACCTTTATTTAGCGCTATTTTGCCCGGGATGTCAAGAGCCAATGTATACGCCGGCCCAGTTTTGCCAAACCTTGGAATTGACAAAACCGGTGCGAAATACTATACTTAGCGTAACAAAATGCGTATAGGGGTGCACCAAAGGTGTGCGCCCGGCTGTTCCGGCAGAAACGCCACGGTCGCATCGAACAGATGGACTTACCTGGCCAAGAACCTCTTGCGGAACCAACAGTGCTGCTGCAAAAAGCGCGCTGAACGATAAATTCTATACGATGCATCAACCGGAAGCCGATGCAGTTTCAGGTGCTTCCCCTGTGCAAGGTGCGGCTGCTCTCCCCGGTGGGGGCGCGGCCTGGCCTGCAATTGAATCTGGAGGTAAAGAATGGCTCAAGCAAAAGAAAATAACCCTGCACCCCGCGCAAAAGCCCCGGCAGCGCCCAAGGCAGCCGCCGCAAATGGCACTGCTCCCGCAGGGGAAAAGCGCACCCGTCCCACCACCCGCCGCCCCTACTATAACCGCCGCCCGCGCCGTGCGCAGCAGCCCAAGGAGGCAGCGACCCCCATCCATATCTACCCGCTGGGCGGTCTGGGCGAGGTCGGCAAGAACATGACCGTCTACGAGTGCAACGGCGATATGATCATCGTGGACTGCGGCTTGGTGTTCCCGGACAGCGAGATGTTCGGCGTGGACATGGTCATCCCGGACTTCACCTTTGTGGTGCAGAACAAGGATAAGATCAAGGGCCTGCTCATCACCCACGGCCACGAAGACCACATCGGCAGCATCCCGTATCTGCTGCAGAAACTTGACCTGCCCATCTATGGCACTCGCCTGACCTGCGGCCTGATCCGCAACAAGCTGGAGGAGTTCGGTCTGGCAGGCAAGACCAAGTTCGTGGAGATCACCCCCAGACAGAAGATCAAGCTGGGCTGCTTTACCATTGAGCCCATCCATGTGAACCACTCCATCCCGGATGCGGTGGCCTTTGCCATCGACAGTCCGGCGGGCACCATCATCCAGACCGGCGACTTCAAGATCGATTACACTCCGCTGGCCTGCGGCGTCACCGACCTGTCCACACTGGCCGAGTACGGTCAGCGCGGCGTGCTGGCCCTGCTGAGTGATTCCACCAACTCCGAGCGCCCGGGCTTTACCGCCACCGAGCACAAGACCATCCACCCGTTCTGCACGCACGAGGGCAGCG
>OCHD01001918.1_pt1 | contig 12384 bp, 10 predicted proteins | sample 1538481 | NCBI WGS metagenome assembly OCHD01 (sample SAMN04571699, study PRJEB22368) | human gut metagenome | biome: human gut; material: stool | host: Homo sapiens | place: Luxembourg | collected 2012-09-07
CGGTTGAAACTCGCCTGCAAATTACAGACATATGCAGCCGGTCAGCCGTATCTTTTGTACTCGTGCATTTTTCGAACCGCAGCGTTAAAACCGGCATTGCCTTGGTTGTACCGTGCGGCATTGACGTAAGCTTTGAGCGTTTGTCCCCGATCCGTCAGCTGCCGGTTGAAATTCAACTGCAAATTTCGGGCATGCGCGGACAGACGGCCGGCAACAAGTTCTTCCGCTTTGGCAAAATCAGGATGATGGCGGATACTGCGGGTCAAAACCGACCTGGCGATTTTGCCGGCTTTGGAAATATCGGGACTATGCGTATAATAACCGGTGACATGACCGTAGAAACCGGGCTTTTTCCCTTTGTTTTCCCCCAAAACGGCGCGACCGGCCTTTTCGCTGCCGGTTTTGTGTCCGCGTTCTTCCGCCATGATGATTTTGGCACAGTTGTCCAGCATGAAGTTTTCCACGCCTTTGACCCTGGCGGCGATTTCCTCCGCCGTAACCGCCTGCGGATGTTTGCCGGACAATATCTCTCCGGCCGTTCCGTAAAAAACAACCTGCCGGACAAAATAGGGCACTTCCTTGTTTTCCGTCGTCAGCCACTCATGCATTTTCCTGATCTGATCATTTTCCTTTGACGGCGGCAGCCGACGGATGGCAACGATCTCCTCCGCCCGCATGACCAAACCGGTGTCGCCACTCACCTCAAGCGCTGCCAAACGATCGGGGTCAATCCGGTCGAGCGCGTCGGCCGGGAGCGTCATCTGGGAAACGTCAAGACGCTGCAAATTCGGCATATGGTTAATCGGTTCCAGATCAGGATTGCCCGAACAACGCAGAAACCGGATTGATTCAAGCGATTTCGGCAGCTGCCCGAGAATATCGTTTTGCATCGGACTGTCGCCAAGGGAAAGTTCCCGCAAAGCGACATCCCGCGGCAGTGCCGAAAAATCGACAGGACCGCGCATATAGGACAGGTCCAACACTTTCAGAGATGACGAAGCATCTTTTAAAAAACGATTGTCAAAACCGTAAGCGGGACTGAGTATGCACAGTTCTTCCGCCTGCGGCAGGGTTGAAATGTCCTTATGTTTCTCATCCCAACGAAGCTCAACCTTTTTCAACAGACAATCGGACAAATCCTGCGACAAGTCGGGTTCAATGCCGTAGCCGCACACGATTCCGCGCTCGGAAGCCCGACGCAGAAAATCCGTATACTCCTCCTTTTTCCGGTGATAAAAATTGCTGTTGAGAGAAATATATTTCAAACGGCTGCCGGTGGGAAGCATATCCAAATCAAACGTGTCGGGACAGAGCAGTTCTTCGGTTTCGGGATGCAGTATCAGCAGTTCCTTTTCCGTTACGCGCCCGTGAAAATTCACTTTTTTACAATGGGGCAAACGACTGATGCCTTCAATGTTGCAGGTGCCGGAAATTGTTAACATGCCTTCAAACCGCAGGCCGGAGAAGTCTTGCATTGCCGGTTTTTCCGCTTCCGGCTCGTCCTTTAAGTAAAAAGTTCCTTCATAACTGATGCCGGGATCAAATTTATGCAAATCCGCGCAGGTCAGATAGCAGTCATTGAAAACAACCCGTTTCAGATTTTTGCCTTTCAACCTGCTTATATGTTCGCGGGACGGCAAAAACACCACCTTTTCCGTTTGATCAGACACCGTAACGTCCTGCGGCAGAGCTCTCAGGCAAAGCGTGCGACAGGAAGGATATTCTGTCATTTCGGGCAACGCCGTAAACCGCCCCGTCACTTCAATGTTCTCAATGTTACGGCCGGGAAAACCGGAACCGTCAAACGTATTCAGCGAATCCAGATCCAGGTCGCCGTCAATTATAAAACGGCCGTTTTCGTTTTTAATCCGCGCCCTGTCGATCAGAGCAAATTTGTCCAGCACTTCGGCCAAATTGCGGTTTTCCAGATATACGTCCCGGGGACGGCAGTCTATTCCCTCCGCCAAATACGGCAGCGCTTCAAAACGATCGGGATTATATACGCCGAAACCGTTCCGCAAAATCATTCTTTCGCAATCCGGATACGCAAGCGGCGCACTGACGTCGTCCAGCCGGTTGTCCGACAAATCAAGCGTTCCCAGAACTATCGTATTTTTCATATCCGGCGGCAGCCGGACAAGGCCGCGGCCGCTTAAGTCCAGGTCGGCATCAACAATCGTCTTGCCGTTTTCAACCCGGCAATGAGCAGCCGTCCATTCGCTTCCGAGCATTTTGTTCAACAATTCAAACGTTGTCAGATTTTCCACATGATGCCAGACGCCGCCTTTGATCCCTTCGGCAAACACCGGCAGCCGCCGGGCGTCAAGAACGGTTTCACCGTTCAGTTCCAGCCGGCGGACGTTCTCCCAGTCGCGGGAAAAGTCCGCTTTTGCGTCTTTGCCCAGCACAACGGTTTCGGCCCGTCCCAGATGCCGCGGCAGAATGCCGCCGGTGATCAGCAGTTTGCCGGCATTGAGCGGCACCTGATCATACAAGGCCGCGTCTTCCGCCGTTTCCAGCGTCAGGGAATCGATACGGCCGATTGCCGCCGCCTCGCGGTAATCCCTGAGGTCGACTTTGCCTTCAAAACTCAGACGGCCGACCCGGGCAACATTTTGCAACCGGATGCCCTTATAATCGCCGGCCGCAAGCTTCAGACTCTCCAGTTCCGTTCCCGGCTGCAAATCAAACAGGTCGACTTCCCGTCTGTTAATGTCTTTTATATAACCGATGCGTTCTTTTTCCGAATCGGGAATCGGCATGTCAAGCGACTGCACAAAATCGCGCACGTCGGCCACATAACGGTTTTTGACCGCCAGGTTGGAGTTGCCTTTGATTTGCGCCAGGCGGCCGTTTTCTATCGAAATCGTACAGTGCGGCACCAACACGCCGTCCTCGTTCGGGCCGCGCAGCGAATAAAAATGCCAGCCTTCGGTGCCGATACGGTCATTATATCCCCCGCGGCCGACGCAGTGCCCCATCTCGTCGGATTCGTATTTCAGCGAAACATGATGAAGCAGTTTTCCGTTTTCGTCATAAACCGGACTCGGCAGCATTTCGACCATCGAATAGCCGTCGGGATACTCTTTTATCACCCTGATGCCGGTGCGGCTTTCCTCTCGGCGGCGGGCAAGCTCCTTGTTTTTCTTTTCCCGCTCGGCCTTCTCCGCATTGAACGCGTTATGACACTCCTCAATCAGTTCAAAATCTATTTCTTCCGGTTCCCTCGACAACAGCCTTTTGGCATCCATCAGCACAATGTTGTTGACGTCGGCGGCACGGGTAATTTTCCCGCCAAGCTCGCGGGTGCGTTCGAAAATATAATCGGCGCCGGAGCGGATTTTGTCGCCGAGGGGACTTTCGCGCAATTCGTCGGCGTCAAGCACCAGCCGTCCCTGCCGGTTAAAAGAAAAGGCAACGCCGTATTTTGCCAGCGTCTGCGGCGAAAGCAGCGGCTTGAACAGCAGCTGGCTGCCGGCATAGGCCTTGATTTCGCTGTCAAGATAAGCAAAACGGTTGGCCGGCGGCGTTTTCAGGCTCTCAATCTCAGCATTCAGCTTTTTGATTTCTTCGCCGAGCGTTCTTTTTTGTTCCGGCGCAGCCTGTCTGATCTCTGCCGAAAGCTCTCCGATCCGCCGTTTTATCTCCTTGATGCGGACGGCGCCGGCGGCCCTGAATTCGGCTTCGGCCTTTTTGCGGTCGGCTTCCGCCGCGACCAACTCCCGTTCATAACGCTCTTCGGTTTCCTTTGAACCTTTCAGGACAATCGACCGCAGCGCCTGCCCCAACAATACCTGATTACTCATATTTTCCCCCGCAAAATCCGTCTTTGGCCGTTTTCTTAATTATATACGGCTTCGTTTTTTTGTCAATTTTTCATCGGAAACTTTTGTATCCTGCGGAAAAATTTCTCCTCCCGGTCCGGCCGAAGGAGAAAGATTGCAAAACAAAACCCTGGAAACCCGGGGTTTTGCCTTTATGCGTCTATTTTTTGCCGCCGATGAACTTTTTGCCCATCATGTAAGGCTGCAGCTTTTCCGGAATGCGAACCGAGCCGTCGGCCTGCTGATGATTTTCCAGGAACGGCACCAGCGCCCGCGGGGTGGCAATGCCGGTATTGTTCAGCGTATGCACGAATTTGACTCTGCCGTCGGCGTTGTCGCGATAACGCAGGTTGGTACGGCGGGCCTGCCAGTCGGTAATGTTGGAACAGCTGTGGGTTTCGCGATAGCAGTTCTGGCTCGGCACCCAGGCCTCAAGGTCATATTGGCGGTATTTGGGCGCACCCATGTCGCCGGTGCAGACTTCCAGCACCTGATAAGGCAATTCCAGATCCTGCAAAACCTCTTCGGAAATCTGCAGCAGTTTCTGATGCCACTTTTCGCTTTCGTTAACGTCGTTTTTGCAGATAACGAACTGTTCCGTCTTCATAAACTGGTGAACCCTGGTCAGCCCGCGGGTATCTTTGCCGGCGGCACCGGCCTCGCGGCGGAAGCAGGGAGAAAAGCCGGCATAAAGAATCGGCAGTTCGTTTTCGGGAATGATTTCGTCGGCTCTGAGTGAGTTCAAAATCAGTTCGGCCGTTCCCGACAAATAAAGGTCGTCTTCGGGCATGTAATAAATTTCATCACGGGCAAACGGCAGATATCCCTGGCCGTAAAGCGGCTTTTCCTTGGACAGCGAAGGCACGGTAATTACGCGGAAGCCGTTTTCCGCCAGCTTGTCCATTACCAGCAGATGAATCGCCAGTTCCAACCGCGCCAGCTCTCCGGTAATGGCATAGGTGCGGGAACCGCAGACTTTGGTGATCCGTTCCATTTCGCTCCAGCCGTTTAATTCCATCAGTTCGACATGGTCGCGGGGCGTGAAGTCAAACTTTGTCGGCTCGCCCACGCGGCGGCGAACCACGTTTTCGCTGTCGTCGGCGCCGACCGGGCTTTCCGGGCTCGGCAGGTTGGGCATGCGCCACATGATATCGTCAAACTTTTTCTGTTCAACCGCCAGTTTTTCCAGTTCAACCTTCAGTTCTTCGCCGAGGGCTTTGCTTTTGGCGATGATTGCCGGACGTTCTTCCGCGGAAGCGGATTTGATCGAATTGCTCAGCCGGTTCTTTTCTTCGGCCAACGCCTGAGAAGAGGTTTTCAGCTTGTTGATGTCCAAATGCAGGGCGATCAGGGCGGGAATGTCGACGGACAAACCTTTTTTGGCAATGCCTTCTTCCACCAGTTTCTGATTTTCGATAATGAATTTTATATCCAGCATTTCACATGTCCTTAGTTTTTTGATTGATTTATAAACGCGGACAGAGTATCAATTTTACAAATAAATACAATAAAAATTTTAAGAGGACCGACAAAAAATGTTTGAAGACAAAAAAGTTTTAACCGGTGTGAAGCCGACCGGAACACCGCATCTCGGCAACTATCTCGGCGCCATCAAACCGGCCATCCGGCTGGGACATCAGGCGCTTGACGCCGGCGGAAAGCATTACATGTTCATTGCCGATTATCATGCCATCAACGCGGAGAAAGACCCGGCGGTCTTAAACCAGAAACTCAAAGAGATCGCCTGCATCTACCTGGCAGCCGGCCTCGACCCTTCCCGTTCGGTTTTCTATCGTCAGTCGGACATTGCGGAAATTCCGGAAATCACCACCATCCTGTATGCCTATACGCCAAAAGGCTTTATGAACAAGGCGCACGCCTACAAAGCCGCGGTCGACCGCAACCGCGAAGCCGGCAAACCCGATGACGACGGCATCAACATGGGACTCTATACTTACCCCACGCTGATGGCCGCCGACATCCTTGCTTATGACACTGATATCGTGCCGGTCGGCAAGGATCAGGTGCAGCACGTGGAAATCGCCCGCGACATCGCCGGCGCCATCAATGCTCATTACAACAAACAATTGTTGGTGCTGCCGGAATATTCGATCGACGAAAACGTGGCGGTCGTTCCCGGCATCGACGGCCGCAAGATGAGCAAATCCTACGGTAACGTAATCCCGCTGTTTGAAGACGACAAGGCAATCAAGAAAGCCATTTTTTCAATCAAAACCGACTCCCGGCCGATGGAAGAACCCAAAAACCCGGATGAAATTCTGGTTTATGAAATTTACAAATCCATCGCTTCCCCCGAACAACTGCGGGAAATGGGCGACGGCCTGCGGCAGGGCAGACTCGGCTACGGCCACATCAAAAACATGCTGCTTGACGCCGTTGTCAGCGAGATAAGAGACGCCCGGGAAAAATACAACTACTACATGGCTCACTACGATGAGGTGGAAGGCATGCTGGAAGAAGGCGCCGCCAAAGCGCGACCGGTCGCCCGCGCCACCCTCAAACGCCTCAAAGACGCCGTTTTCGGCAGATAACCGGAAAAATTCCGCCAACGGAAAAGCTCCCGCAAAATCTGCGGGAGCTTTTTCTTACGCCGGCATTCAACGGATAAAATTGGTACGGATTTTCTCTTCCGGTTCCGGCCGGGAAAGACCGGACTTCCGGCCGGCTTCAATCGATTTTAACAGCCATGACATCTCGTGCCCCAAAATGCGCATGATCTGCACGCCTTCCTTATCCTGCCAGACTTCTTCCGGCTTGTTGCCGTGCACCATGTTCCAGTAACAGCTGCTGACAACCGGCATACGGCTGATCATGAAATATTTGTTGATGACATCAAGGTTGGCGGTGGTGCCCGCCCGGCGGGCGGAAACGACGGCGGCACCGGGTTTGCCGGCAAAAACGGACGAACCGGCATAAAACACCCGGTCAAGAACCGACAGGATCCGGCCGCTTGAATGCGCATAAAACGTCGGCGAACCAAAAACGAAACCGTCGGCCTGCTCCGCTTTCTCCAAAATGCGGTTGACAATGTCGTCGTCAAACACGCAACGGTTGTTCAGCTTCCGGCAGGCGCCGCAGCCGATGCAGTCCTGCACGGCGCGGTTGCCGAGCCAGACGGTTTCGCTTTCGACGCCGTCTTCCGCCAACGCGCCGGAAACGATTTTCAAAGCCGTGTCGGTGCAGCCGTGTTCGTTGGGGCTGCCGTTTATCATCAATACCTTCATTTTTTTCTCCGTTTGCATTTTCCGACCGTACTTTTATTTATTCCGCCGGACGGATTTTTCAATTGCCCGGTATGATAAACCGTTTATAATGCCGCCGTCAACAGGAGGAGAGCAGAAAATGGAAACGACGGAAAAAATACTGAAACTGGCGGCCGAAAACCGGCAACAGGCCTTTCGCGTCATTGAGCAAAGCAACGTCATCGGCTGCTGGCAAAGCGTCGGCGCCAGAATCAACCTGATCGGTTCGCTCAAAACCGGCCTGTTGATGAAACACCGGGACATAGATTTTCATGTTTACACATCGCGACTCAATGTGGACGAAAGCTTTCGGGCAATGACGCGGCTGGCGGAAAATCCGCGAATCGTCAAAACGGAATACGTCAACCTGACAGCAGAAGAAGACGCCTGTCTGGAATGGCACGCATGGTATCAAAGTGATGACGGAAACACCTGGCAGATTGACATGATCCATATGGCGGAGGGCTGCCGCTGGGACGGTTACTTTGAAAAATTTGCCGACCGGATCAATGCCGCCGCCGGCGCCGAAGAAAGAAAAACCATCCTGCGGCTGAAATACGAAACGCCGGACGACGCAAAGATTGCCGGCATAGAATATTATATGGCGGTTCTTCGCGACGGGATCGAAAACTACGATGATTTTGTCAGATGGCGGCAACAGCAAAAAACGGACGGCATCATTGAGTGGATGCCGGAAGCGGCAAAATAATCCCCCGCCCGAAATTTTGGTTTGCTTTTTACCCGCCGCTTATATAACATTTGATGTGTCAGAAATGACACTTTACAAAAACTAACAAAAAGGACTACAAATATGAAAAAATTAGCTCTCGTCGTCGTACTGCTGGCCTTGTCCGCCTGCACCGGCACCCGCGGAACCATCGGCAGCCAAAGAGTTTGCACCAACGATTACCTGCTTGGCGTCATCTCCCTTTCCGAGCTGGTCAGCCCCTGCGGCAAATAAATTCGCCCGCTTTTAACAAAAATGTCCTTCCGTTAAAGAAGGACATTTTTGTTTTGCCGAAAAAAACGCCGCCGATTCTTTCAAAATATAAGACACTTCTAATTTGTTATTTTTTGCAATATCATTTAATAGTAGACTAAATATCTAAAACTTTTCACCTTTTCGGTTTGCGGCAACCTTTTTGTCAATTTTCGATTTACTTTTGCGTAATATATTCTATAATGAAAACAGAATACCAAATTATTAAGCCATATGAGAAATTATTTTTCAGTTTTAGCTGCAGCCATGTGCTTTTCAGCTATGAGTGTATCCGCGCAAAGCGCAAGTGAGAACAATTATTGGGCAGACGATGCAATCAAAGCGAGCGCTATTGTCTATGCCGGAGCAAACGTTCTGGAACCCGCGCCAATCTATGGTGCCGCGATCGGACTTAACTGTTACTTTCTGAGAGCAGAGTTTGAAATCGGCGGCAGCTGGATTGATCCGGGGGCTTCTTTCTCGCGCAAACAAATGCTGTACTTCAGCCCGTCTTTCGGTCTGGCTCATACTTTCCAAAAGAAATATGAGGTTTACCTCATGAGTTCCTGGATAAATTGGGGCAGTACGGTGTTGGAAGGGGCAGACAACAACCATTGCGGGCATGACGTCTTTGAAAAAGACCTGTTCCACTGGCGTCTCAAAGCCGGAACCAACATTGCGATCAGCAAAAGACTGTTCGTCAATGTAGATGTCAGCTATATGTTCCCCAAATCCAATACGGGGGGGGGTATATATATTATGACAATCTTTCTGTTCGCGCGGGTATCGGTTATCGTTTCTGATAAAACGTCCCGCCGACGGATACAAAAAAAGGATGCTGCTTAATGCCGCATCCTTTTTTTTATTTTGCCTCACCTGACAGAAATGTATTTTTTCAGAGCTTTTTACGAGCCGTCAGACCATGGATTTTTTATTATGACAGCCCACGCAATCTATAAACTTTATAAAAACGACCGTCATTGTCAGGTTATCGGCATCGGCAAACATTCCGAAAACTTGGAAGACATGTTCATTTGTAAAGCTTCATACGCCCCGTCGATTTCTCCGAAGGGCAAATTTGGTGCAGACCGGACAAAATACGGGAAGAAACAAAAAGACGGAAAACCGCAGCTTTAAAATAATTAAATAAAAAACGGTATTCAAAAAGCTGCGTTTATATCAATTGAGCCTTTATTTCATTAAAAGCTCCCTGCCGTCCCTAAGAAAAAAATGCTGCTACCGGCGCAATCATCCAACTTGCCCGGCTAAGAGCCGACGTAAAACCGAGCCGAGTTGCGCAAGTCGAAAGAAAATTTTTACGATTTGATTTTTCTTTGCCAATCATCTGTTTTTCCGCCTATTTGCATCCTCAAAAGCGTTTGACGTTTTTAAAAATATTTCAAACGATTGACTTAATTTTAAGATTGTGCTATGATTATTTTATAATTTCGGAGAATGTTCCGGCTGCCACTGTGCCAACATCGCCGGAAAAGCTTCGTTCAAAATGAAAAACAAAAACCAATGAAAGGCACCGAAGCGCAAACCTTTAAAAACCACCGCCCGGCTGCCGGAAAGGAAAAACCAATGAAAGGCACCGAGGCGCAAACCGTTAAAAACCGCCGCCCGGCTGTCGGAAAGGAAAAACCAATGAAAAACACCAAGGCCAAGCTGTTAAAAACCGCCGCCCGACTGTTTGCCAGCCGCGGCACGGAAGGCGTTTCCACCCGCGAACTGGCCGGGCAGGCAGGCGTAAACCTGTGCGCCATCAGCTATTATTTCGGTTCCAAACAAAAACTGTACGAGGCGGTGATCGACGAAGTGATTGACACCGTCAGACAAAACCTGTTGTCGGTGCCGGGAAACGGGGCACCGGCCGCGGACAATCCCCGGGAAAACGTCAAAACCGTCATCGGCCGTTTCTTCGATTTTCTGTGCGGCGACAAAATTTCCGACGTGCAGGCCCGGCTGATGATCAACGAAATCATCAGTCCGTCGTCCGTTTACGACAAAATTTACCAAAACATTCTGGAGCCGGCGCACCGGCAGATTTCCCGACTGGCGGCACAGGAAACAGGCGCGGACGAAAACAGCCCGCAGGTGCTTATCCTGACCCATACCCTGTTCGGCCAGGCGGTGATGTTCCGCATCCACAAGGAAGCCCTGCTGCGGCGGATGAAAATCAAACAGTATACGCCGGAACTGCTGAATGAGATAAAAAAACACATTGAGGAAAACTGCGACGCCATATTGGAACAGGCAAGGAGGCAAAAATGAAAAAGATTCCGACAATTCTGATTGCTGCCGCCGCAGCGGTCGCCGCCTTTTTCCTGCTGACTGCCGGCAAAAAAGACGATGACGGCGTGATCACTCTTTACGGCAACGTTGACATCCGCCAGGTAGACATGAGCTTCCGGGTACCGGGAACGTTAAAGGAAATGTTTTTTGAAGAAGGCGAACGGGTCCAAAAAGGCGATCTGCTGGCCGCGCTCGACGACGAAGACTATCGCCGGACATACGAAAAGTCGCTGGCGGAAATCAAACGATGCGAAGCACAGCTGAGGGAAGCGGTTTCGCTGCTTGAAACCAACCTGCCCCTGTGCAAGCAGAAAATTTCTTCCGAACGAAGCTGCATTTCCTATGCCAACGCCCGCGACGAAGCGGCCGCCGCCGTCGAAGCGGCCAAAAGCGCCGGACGTTATGAAAAGAACCAGCTTGAATACACCAAAATATACGCGCCGGCAGACGGCATCGTCAGTTCCCGTATTCAGGAGCCCGGCGCTACCGTTTCCGCCGGACAGCCGGTTTATACCGTAACCAAAACCGAACCTTTGTGGATCCGCGTTTACCTGCCGGAACCCAAGCTCGGCCGCGTAGATTACGGCAGCAAGGCAGTCATCGTCACCGACGGCATCGACCCGGCAACCGGTGAAAGAAAACATTACCGCGGACATGTCGGCTACATTTCCCCGGTGGCGGAATTTACCCCCAAAACCGTACAGACGGAAGAACTGCGAACCGATCTGGTTTACCGCCTCAACATCTATGTCGACGATGCCGACCGTTTTTTGAAACAGGGAATGCCGACGACGGTAAAAATTTATGCCGAACACGCGGAGAAAAGCGATGACGGCGAAAAACTGCATTGAAACAAAGGATCTGGTCAAGACTTTCGCCGGCGGCAAAACGACTGCCGTCGATCATCTGTCGCTGACGATTGAAAAAGGGCAGACGGTCGGTCTGATCGGCGCCGACGGCGCCGGCAAAACCACCCTTCTCCGGCTGATCGGAGGACTGCTGCTGCCGGACGCCGGCAGCCTTTCCGTCTGCGGGCTGGATCCGGTGAAGGACAAGGCACGGCTTTCCGCCAAAATCGGTTACATGCCGCAAAAGTTCGGCCTTTACGAAGACCTGACGGTGCGGGAAAATCTGGAGTTTTACGCCGATTTGAAAAACATCGGCCGCGATTTTTCCGCAATGCTTGCCTTTGCCGGTCTCAGCGCCTTTCAGGAACGGCTTGCGGGAAAGCTTTCCGGCGGCATGAAACAAAAGCTGGGACTGGTCTGCGCGCTGGCCGGCAGCCCCGAACTGATCCTGCTTGACGAACCTTCGGTCGGGGTCGATCCAGTTTCCCGCCGGGAACTTTTAAAAATGGTTAAAAGCGCGGCCGGCGGCAAGGCAACGGTGTTGTGGTCCACCGCCTATATGGACGAAGCCCACGGATTTGACACCGTGATCGTTATTGACAAAGGGCGGATCATTTATCAGGGACGGCCCGGCGACCTGGCGCCCGCCGTTTCGAAGAAAAGGTAATCGAGCTGACGGGCGGCTATGAGCAAAAGGAATCGCCGGTCGCCGCAAACTTTTCGATGCCGCCGGCAAAATGCGAATACACGGTCGAAGCGCTTGATCTGGTCAAACGTTACGGCGATTTTTACGCGGTGAAAAACAACACCTTTCATATCCGCAAAGGTGAAATTTTCGGTCTGCTCGGTCCCAACGGCGCCGGCAAATCGACTTCTTTCAAAATGATGTGCGGCCTGGCCAAACCCACGTCCGGCACCGCCCGCATCATGGGAACGGACATCGTCCGGAACGCTTCGGCGGCGCGCGCCCATCTCGGTTACATGGCACAGAAGTTTTCGCTTTACCCGAACTTGAGCGTTCGCCAGAATCTTGAATTTTTTGCCGGCGCCTACGGACTTTTCGGCCGGGAGGGAAAGGAAGCGGTTGAACGAATGACCGAAATTTTCGGCTTTGCGCGTTATCTTGACAGCGACGCCAGCGAACTGCCGCTCGGCTACAAACAGCGGCTGTCGCT
>OCHD01001922.1_pt1 | contig 12355 bp, 9 predicted proteins | sample 1538481 | NCBI WGS metagenome assembly OCHD01 (sample SAMN04571699, study PRJEB22368) | human gut metagenome | biome: human gut; material: stool | host: Homo sapiens | place: Luxembourg | collected 2012-09-07
TTTTCCATCAAAGAAGTTCCAAAATACAATGGAAAATCTTCTGTGGCTGTACATGGAAATAAACCATATTTCACCAGCCGGGAAAAGAAAAACACCAATACTTTTGAATCCTACCATAAACTCGACAAGCTCGGACGATGCGATGTGGCCTATGCCAATGTAAGCAAAGACACCATGCCGACCGAAGCGCGCGGGGAAATCGGTCAGATCCGGCCATCCGGCTGGCACACCGTCAAATACACCGGTGTCGTGGACGGCAACTATCTGTATAACCGCTGCCACCTCATCGCCTACTGCCTTACTGCAGAAAATGCCAATAAAAAGAACCTGATCACCGGCACCCGCTACATGAACAATGAAGGCATGCTTCCTTATGAGGAAAAAACCGCACGATATATAGACAAAACCAATAACCATGTCTTATACCGCGTGACACCGGTTTTTGAGGGCAGTAACCTGGTCGCTTCCGGTGTCCTGATGGAAGCTTATTCTGTGGAGGATCAGGGAAAGGGCATTTGTTTTTGTACCTACTGCTACAATGTACAGCCAGGTGTTGCCATAGATTATGCCACCGGTGACAGTCATCTGAGTGGAAAAAATAACCAGACTTTCCATAAAAGTTCTGCAAAGGAACACGCATCCGCGGTCTATATTTTAAATACCAACACCAAAAAATTCCACAAACCGGACTGTCATTCGGTAAAGCAGATGAGCAGTAAAAACCGAAAAAAATACAAGGGGCTCCGCAAGAAATTGATCAAAGACGGATATTCCCCTTGTAAAAACTGCAACCCATAACGGCTGCCCTATTTCCCAATGATTTCATCGGTATTGATAAACTCATACGGTGTCTGCTGGTAAACGTAATAATTCAGCCAGTTTGCATAAAGGATATTTCCATGTGACCGCCACTGCAGCATCGGCCGCTGCGTTGGATCATCATCCGGATAATAATTACACGGAAGCGTGATCGCAAGTCCCTTCTCCCTGTCACGCTTATATTCACTGTCTAATGTCATCCGGTCATATTCCGGGTGTCCCATCACAAAAATCTGGCTGCCATCCTGATTGATTACCAGAAAAACCCCCGCCTCTTTTGATTTTGCCAGAATGGTCAGTTCTTCATGCTTTAAAATATCTTCCTCCCGGATCTCGGTATGCCGGGAATGTGGAGCATAAAAATAATCATCAAATCCGCGTACCATCGGAATCTTGCGATTCATTACATGGTGCCGGAATACCCCGAACATTTTCTGCTTTAGATCATATTTTTGGATTCCGTAATGATAATAAAGTGCAGCCTGCGCCCCCCAGCACAAATGCAGGGTGGATGTCACATGCTTTTTGGACCACTCCATAATCTCACACACTTCATCCCAGTAATCGACTTCTTCATATTTCATCTGTTCCACCGGTGCACCGGTAATGATCAGCCCGTCAAAATACTGGTTCTTAATTTCCTGAAACGTCTGATAAAACTTGTTCAGGTGGCTCTTTGAAGTATGGGTGGATGCATGGGATGCCGGTGCAAGCAGCGATACGTCTACCTGTAACGGGGTGTTTGACAATGACCGAAAAATCTGCAATTCCGTCTCTTCTTTCAGTGGCATCAGGTTCAGAATCACGATATTGATCGGACGAATATCCTGATGCATCGCACGGGACTCATCCATCACGAAAATATTTTCCTGTTCGAGGATCTCCTTTGCAGGCAGATCACTTTGTGTTCTGATTGGCATAACTTTTTCTACCTCCCACCAAATTGTTTTATAAATGTATCTTCGGAAATAATCGGAATTCCCAGTTCTTTTGCCTTACGATTCTTAGATGATGCGGATTCCACGTCATTGTTGACAAGATATGCCGTCTTTTTTGAGACGCTTCCTGTCACTTTTCCGCCCTGGCTTTCTACATAGGCCTTAAATTCATCCCTGTTTTTATAGTGATGCACATCTCCGGTGATCACAAAGCTAAGTCCCGCACAGCTTCCGGAAGAAGTATCCTGCACTTCTACATGTTCTATCGAAAGTTCATGAAGCAGATCCTCAAACCCACTGTGGTTTTTTTCATTCTGATACCAGGTTACAATTGATCGGGAACGTTCCGCTCCGATCCCCTCAATATCCTCAAACCCGTCCCCCTGATGCAGACGTTGCAAAAAGCCTTCAAAACCAATGGCGGCAACAATTTTTTTCCCGGCATCCACACCGATCAGCGGTATGCACAGGGCAAATATAAAGTTCACCGGATGTACCTGCCGGCTTTTTTCAATGGACTGTTCCATATTTGCCACAGATTTTTCACCAAAGCCCTCCATCTGGCTGATCTCCCCGAAATGCTCTTTCAAACGGAAAATATCCGCAAATTCATGGATAAATCCCGCATTCATAAAACGGAGCATCGTCTGAATGGAAAGTCCGTCGATATCCATCCCCCACTTGCTGACAAAACGGGTAAATTTCTTGACATTTTTGGCTGTACAGTCCGGATTGGTACAATGCAGGGTCTTTGTGCCACTGTTTTCACTCACATGAACTTTTGTCGGTGCATGGCACACCGGACACTGGGATGGAATCTCCGGAGCACCTACAGCATCTTTTACCGCAATACATTTCGGAATGATCTTATTAGCTTTGATCACGGAAAGTGTACACTCTTTTCCGATTCCCAGACGCTCGATCTCGCTGATATTGCATAGAGATGCTCTCGATACCGTTGTTCCCTCAATCTGCACCGGTTCAAACACGGCAACCGGGGAAATCGTAGACACCGCACACGACCATTCGATATATTTTAGTTTTGTATCCACGGCCTCATCCTGCCATTTGAACGCAAAACCGGCGCGTGTCGCATGATGCCCGGTCACGCTTCCCGATGCCGCATAATCCGTATCATCATAACAGATCACCAGACCATCTACCGGAATATCCATTTTTCCGCTCTCTACAAGTTTCGTCCATCGGTCAATGGCTTCCGGAAGTTTTTGGGCGGTTGTCGCTTCCCTGTCTACCACATCAAATCCCAGTTTTTCCAGAAAGTGCATCCGCTCTCCCCACGATACCATCGGCTCATCCAGATGCACCAGTGTAAATGCATGAAACCTGACATGGCGTGCCTTCACTTCTGCCGGATCTTCCAGATTCAGCGTTCCGGATGCCAGATTTCGCGGATTTGCATATTTTTCATCGTCATCCTCAATCATGTCGTTGATCTGTGCAAAATCTGTATAGGATATGGCAGCTTCTCCTCGCACAACCAGATGCCCCTGATACGAAATCTTTTGCGGGAATCCTCCGATAGCACCCTTTAAAAATGTAATGTTGGTACCCAGGTTTCCATTTCCTCTGGTAAGAATTTTTACAAGATTTCCGTTATCATACGTCAGAACCAGCGTAAGTCCGTCCAGTTTCCATGACAGCCAGATCGGATAAACTCCCGCCCATTGCTGCAGTTCTTCCACCTGTTTGGTCTTCGCCAGAGAAAGTGCCGGATACTCATGCGGTTCTTTTTGTCCGCTTCCGGATTCTTCATATCCGGCATTCTGCGTCGGGCTGTCCTTTATAATATATCCGGTTTTTTCTTCCAGCGTGGTAAGCTCATCAAACAAAGCATCCCACTCATAATTTGGCATGATTTCATCCTGTCCGTTATAATACGCAGCTGATGCTGCATTCAACTGTTTTACCAGTTCTTCAATCCGTTGCTTTTCTGTTTCCATTTTTGTTCTCTCTATCTATATGATGATTTACCACCGTATACGTGCCATGTATGGCAGAATTGCGTGGTTTTCGTTTTGATTTTTGTGATTTTTCCATTGGTCGCACGGGCTGATTGCTCGAATGTGCGATCAACTGTTTTAACTTTTTAAATTCCTCCGGTGTAACATCCCGGTACTTTCCTGATTCGAGATCTCCCAGTTCAATATTCATGATCCGTACACGTACCAGTTTCTGTACACGGTACCCAAAATATTCACACATGCGTCGGATCTGTCGGTTTAATCCCTGTGTCAGAATGATCCGGAACTGTTTTTTTCCTGTCCGTTCTACCCTGCATTTGCGCGTTGTCATGCCAAGTTCCACAAGCGGAACACCGTTTGCCATACCATGCAGAAATGCATCCGTCACCGGACGGTTCACGGTAACAAGATATTCTTTTTCATGCATATTTCCCGACCGCATAATTTTGTTGACAATCTCACCGTTATTCGTCAACAGCAACAGTCCTTCCGACTCTTTATCCAGACGCCCGACCGGATAGATCCGTTTCGGATAATGTAGGAAATCAATCACATTATTTTTTTCCCTTTTTTCCGCCGTGCAGACAATACCCGCCGGCTTGTTAAGCGCGATCAGTATCATTTCTTTTTCTTTTTGTACTGGTCTTCCACAGAAACAGACCTCCTGTCCATCCGATACCTGATCCCCCATCCGCGCGGTTTTTCCGCCGATGGTTACATTTCCTGCTTCAATCTGGCGATCTGCTTCTCTTCTGGAGCATACCCCTGCTTCACTTAAAAATTTATTAATTCTGACTTCCACGTTTCTTCCCTGTCTGACAAAAATCGCGGAGACCTCACAGCCTCCGCTTCTTTATGATGTCTTTATTATTTTACCGTTTTTAATAAATCGCTCTTGATGTATCCGGTTTTTCCCTGGAACTTCACCTTCGTCCATTCTCCCTTGGTGCCAAGTTTCTTTAATTTTACGCCCGCATCCACTTTTCCAAGAAGTTCTCCATCTGTACTGGCGGTTTTACGCACATTGCAGATATCCTTCGTTTTTACGGTTCCCTTGCCGGAACCTGACTGGGAAGACACTTCCTTTACAAATTCGCTCTTTACATATCCGGTTTCTCCCTGGAATTTTACCTTGGTCCAGTCACCTTCCGTTCCAAGTTTCTTCAGTTCCACACCAATATCCACTTTTCCGAGGAGCTTACCATCCGTACTCGGGCTCTTTCTGACATTACAGATATCTTTTGTCTTGACCGTACCGGTAGATTTCTTGGAATCGCTCTTTTGGGTATCTTCCTTCTTTTCCGTAGACTCCGTTGTCTGGGTTTCCTCGGTCTTTTGAGTTTCTTCTTTCTTTTGAGTTTCTTCCTGTTGCTTTGTCTCTGTGGTCTGGGTTTCCTGCGTCTGGCTTTCCGTCTCTGTCGTCTGGGTTTCGGTATTGCTTACAATCGTTTCTCTCCATTTTGCCATGGCATTTCGAAGTGTTCCACCCACCATATTGGCAAGTTTTTCATCACTCTTTACAGCTTCATTATAGCTTGTCTGCACCTCTTTCTGCAGAGCAACCACTTCATCACTCTTCTCATATGCCAGAATCAGGGAATACAGATTTGCATCCAGATCCTGATCCAGGAAATTGAAATTGTATGCAGAGTATATGTTATTGATGATCAGATTTCCCTTTCCGTCTCTCTCCACATAGAAGAAATCCATTCCCGGTGCCGGAGTATCCACACCTTTGAATTTCAGATCATAGCATACAGATACCAGATAAGAATCATCGGTTGCCCCCTTTGTGGAATAACAGGTGATGTTCTGATAATCCTCATAATACTCAGAAAACGTCGTGATATAACTCTTTTCATTGTCACTGAGCGGCTGTGCAATCATCTCCAGCGAATCCGTATCTCCACCGGCATATGCCGCATAATAATTTTCCATCAGTGTCACAAGTTCCGGATCTGCATCTTTCTGCAGCTTACCAATTTCCTGATATTCTGTAGTCTGTGTCACTCCCTGTGTACCGTTTTGTGTCTCTTTCTGATCTTTCTGCGGGCCGGTACACTTTACCAGAATCACAACAAGAATCACAAATAAAACAGCTGCGCAAAAATATCGTCTATATTTCACAAAAAAGTCTGTAAACTTTTTTAATTTTTCATTCTGCATATGAACCCTCCATAAAAATGCATCTTTCCATTTATGATACCACACCTCATACTATTCGTCCAGTAAAAAAGCGGTGCATGACGCACCGCTTTTCCTGTCGTTCCATGGGTAAGTTGTTTCCTTGCCACATAGCATAAACTGCACCCGGCGGGAATCGAACCCGCATCTCAGGAGTCGGAGTCCTGCGTTCTATCCATTATACTACGGCTGCATAGCACTCTTATTTCACAAGCGCCTTTTTACTATATCACACTTCAAATTTAGAGTCAATCCACACTTTGATGTAAAATATGAAGTATTTCTTCCAGCTGCTTTACCGGAAGCTGCCCCGGTGCGCTCGCCTGCCCGCCTGCGCCAAATGTCACACACGATCCGAAAAACTCTCCGGCCACGCGGGAAATCCCCCCTTTTGCACCCATGGACATGGTAATCAGCGGATGATCCGGATGGTTTTCATGAAAGCGGTTGGTCTCCTCCAACAAATGCAATACATCCCACATATTCTGCGGCATAACTGCCAGTTTCACGACATCTGCGCCACTCTCACGGATCTGTTCCAACAGCATGCGGATCACCTCCGGATCCGGCGTCTGTTCAAAATCATGATGGGAAGCAATCACATATGCTCCCATCTCCCGCAACATTGCTATTTCTTTCTGCGGATTCTTTGCTTCAAAATATTCCACATCAATAAAATCCACGACATCTGATTCTGCCGCCACCTGATGAATATCATAAATATCCGCCGCGGAAAGTGCTTTGCACCCTCCCTGATTTTTAGAACGGAAGGTATACACCAGAATGCTTTCCTTTATGATATGTTTCATTTCGTTTAATATTTCGCGGATCGCATTCGGACTTTCCACGTTTTCAAACGCATCCACACGCCACTCAATCATTTCCGTGTGTGCTTCTTCCAGCCTTCTGGTTTCTCTTAAAATTTCTTCTTTCGAAGACTCCATGACCGGCACACACACGAGCGGTTTCCCTTTTCCTATAATCTTTCCTTTTATACAAAGCAGATTTTCCATCTCTGCACCTCCTGCTGTGTTGTAATTCTCTGTTATTATATTCTAAAAGTCGGCACCACTGCGCAGCGCAAGCAGACAGTCTCTTGCGACAAGGGCTTCCTCAGCGATGGATGGTGAGCCGTAGATACCGAGAGCGTCAGATACTTTTCCGTGGTTGATGCCGTTGTTTTTGATAAATGCAGGGTCCTCCTCATGGAGACTTATCGGCATATCCAGCTTTGCAGCATTTTGCATGGCTCTGTAGCAGAAAGCAGCATTTGTAAGCGGGATGCCGTCATCGGTAAAGCCACATGCTCCGGCTTCCTTTAAAGCTGCCATGTCAACCTCATCCTGTCCTTTGAGGGAGTGCGATATTGCAGCGGCCTGATACATACGGATTTTTTCCTGCTTTCCACGTGTGAGGTTGTCCTTTAGAGTATCCACATTGTCCACTGTAGGCTTTGTGTTTGCCATGCATACAACAGTTGTGAAGCCACCCTTTGCGGCAGACAGGGAACCGGTGTGGATATCCTCCTTGTATGTGAAGCCCGGATCACGGAAATGCACATGTGTGTCGATAAGTCCCGGTCCGACAATCATTCCGGATGCATCTATTATTTCTTCTTTTTCAGTTGCAGCAGCATCTGACGCACATGAGATGTCAGGTGCTATTTTTACTATTTTTCCATCTTTTACAAGTATATCCATATGTTCGTAGAGACCTGAAGCAGGGTCTGCTACAATGCCGTTTTTTATTATCATGATAATCCTCCTGTAGATTGTACTTATTTTCTGATACTATGAGTATATAGTATAATGAAGCGTACGAATTTGCAAATAAATTTCGTAATTGTTCAGTGCCTTCATAGCTGCGTGGCCGCAATCATAATCGTCTGTATATATGGACAATAGAAAATTTTATAGATATAATATGATTTAAGGGATCCTGAATTGGATACCTTTTGACCCTCACATCATTTTACTAAGTAGGACTAAATTGACATAATGTACAATAGCCATAGGTTGATAGCATAGTAGGCAGGCACTGGGGAGCTGTAATTCCTAAAACTTTTAAAACAGCATCCAAAATTCAGCCCAAAGGCCGGAAAAATTGCGAGAAAAGTAGCTGAAACTGCAGAAATCTCCAAAACAGCTCCTAAAATTCAGCCCAAAAGCCGGAAAAATAGCGGGAAAAAGTAGCTGAAATCACTATAAATCACAAAACAGCTCCAAAAAATTAAAGGGAGAAAAACAATGAGCTTAATAAAAGGTATACATCACGTATCAATGAAGTGCAGCAGCACAGAGGAATATGAAAAGACAATAGATTTCTACAAAAACATTCTGGGAATCCCGGTCGCAAGGGAATGGCAGGCAGGAATCATGCTTGATACCGGAAACGGAATTGTTGAGATTTTTAACGATGGAGATGATGCACCGGGCAAAGGTGTGATTCGTCATTTCGCATTCGCAACAGATGATGTTGATGCGTGTGTAGAGGCTGTAAAAGCAGCAGGATACGAGGTATTTATCGAGCCGAAGGATATAGAAATCGCATCAACACCAGTATTTCCGGCGCGCATAGCATTCTGCAAAGGACCACTTGGCGAGGAAATTGAGCTGTTTGAGGAAAAGCGATAGGACGTATTAATGGTTTTATAGGGGTATTATGCTATGGGAAAAACTCCAATTAAGCACACGCTTGCAGGCTATATTATTAAAAAAACAGACACCGAAGTATACCGGTCAGGAAAACTAACCGGAGAAAAACATTTGAACAAAATAACAGAAATGATGGAATTTGTTGGCGGACGCCGGAAACTAATCGATCAGGCAAGGTTCATAGAGAATAATACACAAGCAGGCCACGATGGGAAGATAAGAATTAATTGGACTCAGGTCAACAGCGATATTAAAAAAATTGATTGTGATGTCAGCAGCATACCGGAGCTGTGTCGGCTTGAGGGTGTTGAGGATTCAAGAGCAAAACAGCTAAGATTGATAGAGTCTGTAAAACAGTGGAAAGCAGAGGTTGGTGACTGCGATTGGATATGCAGATATTATGATGATATTTTGGGGCGTCTGGAAGCCGGAAAGAGTGTCACAGAGGCTGAGGAGGATATGCGTTTTAAGTGTATCAATTCTATAACAAGAATAAAGGAGCCTGTGTGGGAGCGTGTTTTTAGTGCAAAGGTTTTTAATGATTCAAAGAAATTTGAAAAATGCTATCGACAAAAGATGGTATCAATTCTGACTAAATATTCTCCATATTATGAGAAGGATATGGAGGATTATGATACAGAGGGAGAGGAAGATGATGCCAAAGAGGATAAAAAGAAGTCGGGGCTTGAAATTTTGAAGATGCATGGTATTATGTCGTATGCACAGACAATGGAATGGAAGGGACCATTGTCATATAGAATTGATGATACATGTGTTATTGATACGTCAAAGCAGATTTATGGAACCATTATTAATACGCAGACACTTGAGCATGCAAGTCCGGTTTCGCTTGCAGGATGCAAAAAAATTATGACCATAGAAAATAAGGCTAACTATGAAAGTATGCAATATGATGAGAATACCTTGTATATTTTTTGTCATGGTTATTTTACTCCTAAGGAAGTGCATTTTCTAAAGAAATTAAGCCTTATTGTATCTAAGGAATGTGAGTTCCTCCATTGGGGAGATATGGATTTTGGAGGGATAAGCATATTCATGTTTATTAAGGATAGAATTTTTGAAAAACTAATGCCTTATAGAATGGGGGTAGCGGATTTTGAGGAAGCATTAAAAAAAGACGCGGGAATACCACTTAAGGCTTCAACCAGGGAAAAACTGGAAAAAAAGGACGCAGGATTGCTTGCAGAATTAAAAGAAGCAATTCTTGAATCGGATAAAACAATAGAGCAGGAAAGGCTCTTATGAGGCTGATTCGGAAAACTCTAAATACACATATATATTTGACAAATTATTAGAATGTATGATTCATACGCACAGCATACCTCCTTCGTGCATACAATAGCATGAAGGAGGTATGTTTGTATTATGAATCCATTTAAAATGAGGCCGGAGAGAACCGGCGATTTATTTGTTGACTGGGAGAAATTCTGGGTAAAACCATATAACAAAAATGAGGTAAATCCGTATACAAGGACGAGAATCATATTGATGAATGGTACAGAATTTGAAAACGTGTGGTTTTCACATCAGTTTTCAAGAAGCGTAGGTGATGATGAGCTTAGACGAAAGCTTGCATACATCAGGAAAAGTGAGCAACAGCAGCAGAAAATACTAACACATTTAAAGCCGGCAGATGAATCGGCATTGGAGCACACCATAGGCTACGAGCAGCTTGCGGTTGATCTGACTGCGCATCTTGCAAAACGAGTAAATGATAAAAAAATTAAGTCTGCGCTCGATTTTGCCTTGCTCGAGGACTTTGATCATTTGTACCGCTATGCAGATTATCTTGATTTTACCACAGGTGAGCACGCAGAGAAGCTTGTCGGAGGCTATACGGAAATCACACCGGGCAGACCGACTATTTCACACCACAGGCATCCATATGATTCAATACGATATCCGATGACGGATAAATGCCCTGCGACAATGGATGTGTTGGCTGCAAACGTAATCACAGCAGCAGAACAGCAGACTATGAACTACTATATGAACACAGCGGCACTTTGGCCTGATGAGATGGGACGCAGGCTATATCAGGAAATCGGAATGGTCGAGGAACAACATGTCACACAGTATGGCAGTCTGTTGAAGCCATGCATGAGCCGCCTTGAAAATCTCCTTGTTCATCAGTATGTCGAGTGCTGGCTGTATTGGAGCTGTTATGAAACTGAGACAGATACAAGAATACGTGGCATATGGCAGTTTATGTTTGAACAGGAGCTTAAGCATCTGCATATTGCACTTGAGCTGCTAAGACAGTACGAGAAAAAGGATTGGCAGGAGGTCATCCCGGACGCTGAGTTCCCGGCTCCTCTTGTGCTGGAGAGCAATATTGAGTATGTCAGGTGTGTGCTTGGCAGTACGGTAAACGACACAGCATGTCGTGAAAGGTATGTGGATGTAAGAACCAATGCTCCTGAAACATTTATCAGATATCAGCGTCTGGTCAATGACCCGGTAAGAAATGTAATGAGCCATACATTTATTGAGGATTATATCCGCAAAAACGGGGAGGATTATCGCTTTGAGGTGGCGCCAAATCCGGTGCCGGAGCTTCGTGACCGTACAAAGGATAATATATGTGTGGGAAGACAGCCTCTTTGCAGGAATCGGTATTAGAAGCCATTTTAAATGAGCTGCAATCGTTGCTGGTCACACTGTTAGGTGTGAACAGTAACGAGTAAGGCTCACAGAAGCCGGTTGACGAAATTATATAGGTGTATTAAACTGTAATCGGGTTAGAGAAGACTAATTGCATACAGCTGTTTTACATTAAGTGGTTTTGAATATTCAGTTACTGTAAAATGATATACGAAACGATATAAGAAATAATATGTTGAATAATAAAATATTCAAACTTCCCATATTTTATTTTGTGATACCGGCCTAGCATACAGTGTATTCCTCATATTTTTTTCTTCGGAACAACTGTATACTCTCCGGTAAATATAGTTTTATATATGGGAAGTTTGTGTAAAATAGAAAAACCGCAGAACAGCAGAATAGGAGGCAACCATGATTACATCAACCATATTAGGTTTATTAATACCATTTATAGGCACGTCGCTCGGTGCGGCATGTGTACTTTTTATGAAAAATGAGCTTTCCGTAAAGACCACAAAAATGCTCAGTGGCTTTGCAGCAGGCGTAATGATTGCGGCATCAGTCTGGAGTCTTCTGATTCCGGCACTTGAGCAGTCACAGAGCCTTGGAAAAATGCAGTTCGTCCCGGCAGTAGCAGGCTTTATGCTTGGAATGTTTTTCCTATTGATACTGGATACAATCACACCACATATGCATCTTGATAATTCAGTCGAGGGTCCAAAGAGCAACTTCAGCAGACAGACAATGATGGTGCTTGCAGTTACATTACATAATATACCGGAGGGCATGGCAGTCGGAGTGCTCTACGCAAGCTGGATATCAGGAACCACCACCATCACGAGGGCAGCAGCTCTTTCACTGGCAATCGGAATAGCCATACAGAATTTCCCGGAGGGCGCAATCATATCCATGCCATTACATAGTACAGGAAGCTCAAAGCTTAGAGCCTTTGTATACGGAGTATTGTCGGGAATAGTCGAGCCGATAGCGGGAATACTTACGATACTTGCCATCGGAATAATAGAGCCGGTGATGCCGTACCTGCTAAGCTTCGCCGCCGGAGCCATGATATATGTAGTCATAGAAGAACTCGTGCCGGAAATGTCAGAAGGAGGTCACTCAAACCGCGCCACCATAGCATTTATGGTGG
>OCHD01001923.1_pt1 | contig 12347 bp, 18 predicted proteins | sample 1538481 | NCBI WGS metagenome assembly OCHD01 (sample SAMN04571699, study PRJEB22368) | human gut metagenome | biome: human gut; material: stool | host: Homo sapiens | place: Luxembourg | collected 2012-09-07
GTGTTAAGCCTGTCGCTAGCGTTCATCCTGAGCCAGGATCAAACTCTTCGTTGTTTAAATTGTTTTATTATCCTCGCTCCGGAATCCGTTATTGTAGTCCAAAGTCATACTTCTTTGACGGTATCAATCCGGAAAATTAATTTTCCTAATACTTGTACTACTTGTTGAATTATGTAAATCTCTCAAAGAACTCTTTTGTCGCTTTCGTTTTGCGAACGTGGCTGCAAAGATAAGGACTTTTATTTTAAACCTCCAAATTATTTCGGAACTTTTTTTCTAAAAGTTTGTTTCATCATTTTGGACCGGCGTTCTCTCTCGAATGCGGGTGCAAAAGTAGTGCTATAAAACATAACTACCAAACATTTTCAGTATTATTTTTCAAGTTTTTTTTCAAGACTTAACAAGTTATATAATGTACGTGTGATAAAGCCATACTACTCGATTCTCACCCTATTGGAGACATCCTGTTATAGAGACATAGCATGCCGCACTTCTACATGGAGGTATATTATGATTTATTGAGTGGCGATGTGATAATTTTCCATACAATAAGTGCGTGAATGATACAAAAATATAAATCACTGAACATTAACAGTTTAAAAACACGATTATGTTTTACCGGAAAGTCGTACGTGTTTTCGAAAAAAGTCGTACGTGTTTTTCCGAAGTCACATAATAGAAAATAAGAGTAGATAAAAAATACACAATAAGCATAGCCCAATCTCAGGATCAACTTTTCTTTCAATCTTTTTCAGGAAACCGCCAAGACGTAATTATCTATGATAATCAAAAAACGATTTTAATTCTTATCACGAATCGAAACGAAGGTAATTTGCTAGAAAGAATTCAGACAATGAAATTATAAAGCAGAAAAACAAATTTATTCCTTACCTTTAGCACAAATAAAGCAAAAGACCATGATACACGTATTAATAAACACACTCGCAGAGAAAATGAACGAATTTCTTTCCAGCTATTATGAACGGGCAGAAATTATAGTGGAAGCCGGAAGTATTGATGCGACTCCAAATGAGGATCAATCGGATAAAATCATACTTTCTATCGTGAATATAGAGCGAGAGACAGCAATGGGAATCTCTGCCCCCTATAGGAACACAAAAAATAACACATTCCAACAAACATCTCCACCATGGTACTTGAATATATATATTATGGTTGCCGCTGTTTTTTCATCTAAAAGATACTTAGAATCTATACAAATATTATCGGATTCAATCTCCTTCTTACAACAAAATTCCATTCTTAAATTACCAGACCAAGGTACCATAACGCTCGAGCCCGTAACAATTAGTATACAAGAGCTCAGCAATATATGGAGTATATTAGGAGGGCATTATTATCCATCAATCCTATGTAAAGCACGAATCATATCTTTTGACGGAACAGAAATCAAGGATATAAAACAACGAATATCAAGTCAAAAAATAAATTAGAAATAATGTTATCAAACATATAGCATTTAATATCATGCCATATTCTTTTTATCTACTTTTGGAATATTATAACGATAAAACAAACCAATGATGAAATTTGACTTTTTAATTAACATTATATTTAGCCATGAATATTATAATGAATGTATTCCTTCTGAAATCTTCGAGATAGAACCCAGGAGAACGAATAGAGTCGTATTAGGAGGACCTAAATATCCTTTTAGGCAAACGGGTCGAAATCAATATGCACTAATTGGAGATCGAGAAGAGCTTCTTGATCACCTTTCAACCTCCCCGGATGGTCTCAACCTTGAGTTTCAAGCACATTCAAAAGATCCGAATTTTTTACTGTATACACAATCCCTGCTACCGGAAGAGCTAAATGATTCAGATATACAATTAAGTGTTATCGATAACCGACTGAATCGGCTCAATGTGATCATTCATGTTACCAAAGAATTATTAAAAACGAAATGCCCAATACAGAAAGAAATCCATTATCACACAAAAGAAGCCTATTGGGATTTTATCTTGATACCTCGTAATCCAGAAAATGCGTCAATGGATATTTTTATGGAGGATAATGGACCGGAAAATATTAGCTTCAAGAATCCCGAGCAAATCCGTTTCATGGATAAGGACGTTTTTCGTATCAGCACAGAATATCCGATAAAGATTAAGGAAGAGTCTTATTACCAAAGAAGATCTGAACGTACCGATGAATGGAAAAGCCGTAAACGCGATACGTAGCTTCCCCGGTGAAGGAATCAAGGTTTGGGGTGCCCGCACGATGGATGGTAACTCGTTAGACTGGCGTTATATTAACGTAAGGCGTACGATGATCTTCCTAGAGGAATCGATCAAGAACGCCGCCCGTGCCTATGTATTCGAACCGAATGTAGCAAATACATGGGTAAATATGCGTAGTATGATAGATGGATTCTTACGGGGCGTATGGAAACGAGGTGGATTAGCTGGAACTTCCCCCGAAGACGCATATAGCATTCATATCGGATTGGGAGACACGATGACTCCGGAGGATATTCTGGAAGGTATCCTCAGGATATCCGTATTCGTGGCTATTACCAGACCTGCGGAATTTATCGAGATCACATTCCAACAACAAATGCAAAAAAGCTGATAATTTAAGAATTAAAACCTATTAAAAAATACGAATATGGCAGGAGAAGCACAAGATAATGTATGGCCGTTACCCAGTTTTTATTTTAAGGTAGAATTAGGTAGCCTCGGGGAAATCGCTTTTAAAGAGGTATCTGGTCTGGATATGGAAGCCCAAGTAATTGAGTACCGACATGGTAATAGCCCGGTTTTCTCAAATATCAAGATGCCGGGACTGAAGAAGACGAGCAATGTCAGTCTAAAGAAAGGGGTTTTCAAAGCGGATAACAAATTATTCGATTGGTTTAACAAGATAAAAATGAACACAATACAGCGAGAAGATGTAACAATCAGCTTACTGGATGAAGCAGGAAGCCCTACGATGGTTTGGAAATTATCGAACGCATGGCCGACTAAGGTTACCGGCGTCAGCTTAAAATCCGATGGAAACGAGGCTGCCATCGAAACCTTAGATTTAGCGCATGAAGGATTGACCATAGAAAACGCTTAATGCTAAGGTTTGATCATATTGTCCCTCCTCCGGTAGCGTTTTATTTCAACGTGACTTTCGAAGGATTGATCGAGACCTCTTTCCAAGAGGTCTCGGGACTACAACTTGAAATGGAGACGGAAACGATTAAAGAAGGGGGAGAAAACAGTTTCAGCTATCAGGTGCCTACCCGACGGAAGCACGGTAACCTTGTGTTGAAACGTTCTTTAATGCCTTTGCCTCATGTGCTAGAGACATATGTGGTTAAAGTATTGGAAAATAATGGAAGTGCCCAGATCGTTCCCGTCAATTTAACTATATCATTGCTGGATGCCGGGCATTTTCCCCTAAATAATTGGTCTGTGCTCAATGCTTACCCTGTAAAATGGGACATTAGCGCATTGAATTCCCAAAAGAATGAGTTGGTGATTGAAACATTGGAGATGGCTTATACTAATTTGATCCGTATGTCGATAAGAGATACAGAAGATACGAAAAAAGAACAATTTAAGCAATGGCTATAACTATAAAAGAAATCCAAGTGTCCGCAAAAGTGACACAACAGAAAAAGGAACCCGACCTCCCTCTCTCCCGTGATTTGATACAACAAATCAAAGAGGAGATAATTCGTGAGGCCAAGAAAGATTTGTCTAACCTTTTTTCTTGTAGAAAGGAGCGGTAAAACATGAACCAAAAGTTGATCATCGAGGCATATAAATCAATTGAATACAAAGGTGGCGAGAAATTGGGTAATATCACCGTCCAAATCAATCCGGATAGCTATAAGTTAAGCAAATCTACCTCCTATAAGAAAGACGAAAGCATAAAAGAGGATAAGCAACTACCGGAGTATAAACACACCAACCCCTCCACTCTCTCTTTTGATATACACTTCGATGGTACCGGTATTATCCCGACGGGGAAAAAAACCGTGACAGAAAGGATCAAGGATTTGGAGAATATCATTTTTCTACCTAGCGCGGAGATCGATCCACCCAGCCCTTGCTTCCTTAAAGTAATTTGGGGGAGTCTCATTTTCAAGGGGAGATTAACCAGCCTAAATTGGGATTACACCTTATTCTCGCCCAATGGCAATCCTTTACGAGCTAAAGGCTCCTTGTCACTAACAGAGGCGATTAGTAGTAGAGAGACACAAGCAAAAAAGAAGGTAATTATATACCAGTTTACACCATCGGCAGAAAATTGTAATCAGCTATCGCAATAATTAACTTGATCTCATAGGATGTTGCTAATACATTTTATGAGATCAAAATACATAAACCTTGTATTTAACTTTTCATTTTCGTTTTTATAAACATACTCGATCTCTTGTCTTTCTGTGGAAAATAGAAATTCAAATCCGTTATTAATATAATAATTAAGCGTTTTATCATTATTGTAAGCATCTACAATTATATATCTGCAACCTGTTTTATTAGAAGGGGATACAAACCAACTTTTTATAAAATTCATGAGTTCTGTACCAATCCCTTTATTTGAGTAATGGATATTAACTCCAAGTTTTCCAATAAGAACAGAAGGATATCTTCTCATATGTTTTTCATGTGGAATAGGATTTTTTACTTTTTTGCTCCTACTATTAGGTAATATATAGGTATCAATACTATCATTAGAAATAGTGAATGCACAAACGATAACACATGGACTATCATCTAATACGAAACAATAACTTTTACCTAACAATTCTTCTTCGTACTTAATAGATTTGTTAGTAAAAAAGTTATCTAAATCCACATTCCCACAAGAAAATGATGAGCAACTAGTTAGTATTGCTTTAGAGAGGGGCTTAAAAGTACAGTTATCGGATAAGAACCCCATAGTATTACATCATATTGGCTTTTTTTAGAATTTTCTTCATTTCTATTATATGTTCATCAAAAACAATGGCATTCTTCCTGTTTTTTAATGCCTCGTCCGCTTTTTTGTTAAATATTTTAGCATCTTCCCCCCTTAACGTAGGGATAGGTCTAGTATATGTAGCCATAACAATAGTCTTTTATTAGTAAACAAAAGTACGATAAAATAGATATATATCAAGTAGCAAATAAACAAATATTATCATAATGTAGACAAGTGTAGAGATATAATAGGCGAAAAGCCTATTTGAGTTATTATTTATTCATTTATATTAAAGCATATTAATATATTACAGAGATGTAATTTACCTATTTTTGCCCCACGTATTAGAATAAAGACGTAGAAGCGTTAAGATATTATCTCGTATTTGAAATCTGGACAATTTCAACCACTCGGGATAATAGACAAAGATGCCTCCTACGCCTATGTTGTTATATTTATACCTCTAGGGGCAAACTATACACAATCATAAGGCGTGGGGCTGTTGTTTGTTATCGAGTGGTGGGCAGTCCAGAGCCTCAAATACGGTAACATCCAATAGTCCCCACGCTTCTTTATATTTAGAAACCACCGAACGAAGGGGACAGGGAGGGCAAAAACAAACACACAATGAAAAAAGCATTCTTATTTATCAGTACGGCATTCTTGTTATCAAGTTGCGCAGCGGTAAAGTCTCCGGTAACAGGTTATGTCTATCAAGAGACTCAATCACCAGTCTCAGTAACCTCAAATCCTTTAGGATCTAAGAAAGGAGAGGCTACGGCAACAAGCGTCTTGGGCTGGTTCGCATTCGGGGACGCAAGCGTACAAAAAGCGGCTAAAGACGGCGGTATCACAAAGATCAGTCATATTGATCAGAAGTCAACAAGCGTCTTAGGGCTGTTCGCCAAGTATACGATAACGGTTTATGGGGATTAACATGAAACGTATCATATACTTATTAGCGATATCATGTTTCCTGCTTATTTCTTGCCACGATGACGATCGTTTTAGTGTCGAAAATGTAGTTGGCGATAATACCTCTATCGTAGGAATGTGGCTTCGAGAAGCAGGCAAAGAACAAATGGTATATGCGTTCTTTGAAGACGGGACTGGGTATGAAAAAACAACTGATAGAAGAAACAATATTGTTAGTGTAGATGGATTCACATATGAATTTGATCCAAATACGATGAGTATAGTTTTTGATAAGGAGTTTGATAATGCAATATACTCAGAGTGGACCGTGGAAATGAAAGGAAAATCTTATATGATCCTAACACATCACGGGATCTGGGACGCTGGACATGGCTTAACACATGAGGATACTTACTTATTCGAGCTATTCAGAATAATGGATGAGTAGACTAAACAGTAAAATTAAAAGATAAGCGGGATTAGATTTAGGCTAGTCCCGCTTTTGTTTTATCATATTTATTAACTTTTAAAAATTACGAGCATGAAAAAAGAAGAAAAGAAATTTGTAACAGAGTATCAAATCAATGGCAAAAAGTATGCCGGTGAAATATGGGCAACCTCATGGGAAGAAGCTGAAAGTTTTATAAAACAAAGAGCTTCTACCGAAAAGGTTGTTGGATTTATTCCTAAAGATTAATCATCTATATCACATCCATTTCTTATTGCATTTTTTTTGCAATCATTTTTATTTGCATAACCTTGTGTAGACGCACCTACTATTTCTCCATTAGGAGCTGTTCTTCGCCAACGCCATTTATTATTAGAATCTTGATAAAGAGTAGTCTTATCACGTCTTTGATTTGTTTTCTTTACCATAACATTAGATTTTAAAGTTTATTTTCAAATATAGCAATCTTATTTCTAAACAATCCTAATTAAAACTAAAACAATTTTAATGAGATTATATTGGGGGTATGGTTTGATTGCTGGTTTTGAACGAATTTATTATCTTTATAGAGTAAAAATCAGAGTGTTATGTTTGAGATGAATCATTTTAAATCTATTGATGAGTTAGTGAAGTTCTTCCCTACCGAGCAATCATGTATTGATTTTTTGGAGAGGCAGAGATGGGGCGATCATGTCGTGTCTCCGTACGATCCAGACTCAAAGGTTTATAAATGCAAAGGAAACCGATACAAGTGCAAGAATACGGGGAAGTATTTCAACGTCCGGACAAACACGATCTTTGAGAACACGAAAGTGTCGTTGAGGAAATGGATGTTGGCTTGCTATATCGTCATAAACGCTAAGAAGGGTGTCTCTTCCGTTCAGTTGGCTAAGTTCATTAACGTAACACAAAAGACGGCTTGGTTTATGTTGCAACGTATCCAGAATTGTTTCAATATAGATGCCAGCCAATGTCTAAACGGAGAGGTTGAGGTAGATGAGACTTATATAGGGGGATTGAATAAGAATAGGCATAGTAGTAAGAAGGTAAGAAACGCAAGAGGCAGGAGTTGTAAGGACAAGGTTCCGGTATTTGGTATGCTGCAACGAGAAGGTTTTGTTATAGCTAAGGTTGTTAACGATACGAAAGCCGGAACCTTGATCCCGATCATCAATGATGTTGTATGTCCGGGGTCTACCATCTTCTCTGATGAATGGTATGCCTATAAGGATTTGGATAAGAACTTATACGATCACGGTGTTGTCTATCATAAGAAAGGCGCTTACGTCATTGGGAATAGACATACTAATACGATCGAAGGATTCTGGGGACACCTAAAAAGAACATTGAAGGGTGTCCATCATTGGGTGTCTATGAAACATCTGCAAAGATACGTGGACTCATCAGCTTTTAGGTATAATACCAAACATCTTTCCGAATGTGAAAGATTCGATGTACTTTTGCAGAATATCGGACACCGATTAAGGTATTCACAGTTAAAGAATATGGCAGCATGAGAAAAAAGAAAGACATAGAAGTAGTAATACATAAAGATATTGAGAAGGAGATGAAGAGAATAGCCGATAACATATTCGGCTATAATCCAAAAATAGATCCCCGTGATCCTCTTTTTCGGAAAACTCTTTCTTGGAGCGTTAAAAAAGAAGGAAAGGGAAAGAAAAATGAGAAAAACGATTGAATAATAAAAGGATACATAATCATGTGTCCTTTTATTATTTTAGAGATAGTGCAAAGTCGTATATAATTACCAAAAAGAAAAATCAAAAAGCTGAGGGTAAATTCGTTACTTTTAAACAAGGAGACAGTCTAATCGGGTTATGCGCAAAAGAATATAAAAATTCTGGTTATGCTCCAATGATTGCCTCCATAAATAACCTAATCAGCTTTAGAGATATAAAACCCGGAACTCAATTATGGTTCCCTAAAATATAATGAATATGGATAATTCATTTATAATCAAACTATTCCTAAATAGTAAAGATGTTACGGAGCAATACTCCGTAATCAATGCAAAAATATACAGAGCATGTAATAAGATCGATAAAGCAACGATCTCCATCAGCGCTGATATTATCGACAACAGCCAATTTGAAATACCAGACAACAAAATATTCAATCCGGGTACGGAGCTTAAGTTTCAAGCGGGTCCAACAGATAAGGTCAGCACCTTATTTGAGGGATGCGTTACAACCCATCAGTTAAAAATCAATAGCGAACAACAAACTCTATTTGTTTTAGAATGTAGGGGGTTCGCATATCCTGCAACCTTTGGACGTAAAAATAATGTATATGAAAATAGTAAAGATGATGCCGTTATCAAGAAGATTCTGGGACAATACGGGCTTTCTGCCAAAGTAGATAGTACCGGTATAGAAATTCCACAACTGGTACAATATTATTGTACAGATTGGGATTTTGTACTCACACGAGCACAAAATAACGGATTAGTCGTTATCACTGACGGTAAACAAGTCAAGGTATGTAAACCGAATGTATCTGCCTCCCCGGTCTTAACCATCACCTATGGAGATAATTTAATCGCTTTCGATGGTTCTATATCCGCTTCCGAGCAATACACAGATACAAAAGCCTGCGCTTGGGACGTGAGCCGTCAACAAATTATCAAAGCCACCGCCAGCAAACCTTCTCTCAATGCCCAAGGCGATATCGCCGCAAAGGATCTATCCGGTCTGGCAAATGAAGTGATGCTTTATCAAACTAACGCTCCCATCGGCGACGCTTCTTTACATGCTTGGGCCGATGCGCAAGCTTTATGGAGCGGTCTGGCACGTTTTCAAGGCTCCATCACAATTTACGGGAATGCGTCTATTATTCCGGGCTGTATTATCAAATTAGAAGGATTAAGCAAACATTATAGTGGAAACGCATTTGTTCAATCAGTAGAACATACACTACAAGGAGGCGAATGGAAGACACAAGTCTATATGGGTTTCAATCCGGTAGTCATTACCGAAGAGCCCGATGTAGTCGCTCCCGCAGCTAGTGGTTTTTTGCCCGGTATACGAGGATTACAAATAGGGATCGTTAAAAAGATCGGAGATAATAAAGATTTCGAGAATTTTATATTAGTCGATATACCCTTGTTACAATGTGAGAAGACGGAGATATGGGCTCGGCCGGTCAGTCCGTACGCAAGCAATGGGGTCGGCATGTTATTTCTACCGGAAGTCGATGATGAGGTAGTCCTGCAATTCATCAATGAGGACCCCTGCCACCCTGTGATTATCGGAAGTTTGTACAGTCGCAAACGAAAAACGCCGGTTTCTTTAGATCCAAAAAATAATTTAAAGACAATTGTTACAAAAAACCAGTTGAAAATTACTTTGGACGATGATAAAAAGATTATCACAATAGGGACTCCCGGAGAGAACACGCTCATATTGGATGATGACAAAAAGCAAATTCTGTTATCCGATGCTAATAAGAACAAGGTCTGTATGGATAAAAACGGAATTATGGTAGAATCCGGCAAAGATCTCATATTTAAGGCAAGAGGGAATGTCAAGACAGAAGGAATGGGTATCGAATCCAAGTCTAAGCAAGATACCAAGATAAATGGCTTGAATATCGAGGTTTCCGCACAAATGGGAGTTAAAGTAAAAGGGTCTGCCACCGCCGAAATATCCGCATCCGGCCAAACCGTTGTAAAAGGAGGCGTTGTAATGATTAATTAAATCGAATGATTTATGCAGAATAAAAATAGTTTTTTAGGTAAAGGATGGGCATTCCCCCCAGAATTCAGCCATAATGATAATCCCACCCGCATGTCTAATTATGAAGAAGACATCCGGCAAAGCTTGATCATCCTTCTCTCCACTCGCACAGGGGAGCGAATACATCGTCCGGATTACGGTACGGAACTATATCGTTATCAGTTTGAACAATTAGATCTTACCATGGAGACCATGATTAAAAGCGCTATTGAGAAGGCTGTTCTCTTATACGAGCCTAGAGTCTCGCTTGATCGCATAGAAATTAATAAGGCTTCGATTCAAGATGGCATTCTGATTATCGAACTTTATTATACGATACGTATGAATAATGTCCAACAAGAATTGACCTATCCTATCTATTTTGATTCTAACCGATGAATAAACAATGGAATAAAGATGGATTGACAAGAAAAAAATTGGAGAATGATTTCCGGATACATGAGCCTTTTCAAGTACTCGAGAAAAATCTCTCCAATTTATTGGCTCGTGCCTTTTCGAAATCATCCTTTTTATATCATTACCAATCCTTAGCCATACTCAATGAGATCAAGCAAACAGATACAATCGGGATCGAACAGAGTTTCATTTTGTGGCAAAATGAGAACTCACCGGAAAGTAACAGAGAAATCACCTATCTAAGAAACGCTCTATACCATAAGTTCTCTGATTGGTATCAAAGATTGAATCATCGGATCTTTAGAGATTCCATGTCCGATTTATTTCTGGATATGGAAAAATATAACCAGAGACTTCAGCTAATAACCCTATCCAATCCTAAAACGGTTCGTAGAAGTCTCTACCTATTATTACGTATCCTCCGCAATTTACAAAACAAACGGGAGATTTACATCCAAGAAATCGCTAAAAGCGGAGAGACCGATCCCTCATTAGCTGTTTTAATCGCTTTCTTGAAAAACTATCAATATCTGGTAGATCAGTTCAATAAACGCTGGGAAGCTTATCCGTTATTTTATGTCAACCAAATATTGAAGGAATCTCCCCAAAAAGCGATTATTCCTTCCGCTTGGTTTATCGCCGTGAAGAATAATACCGCACGGCAAGCCCAGTTACCCAAGGGTACAGGTATTATAACACAGGTACCATTTCCTGCGCAAGATATCCAATTTTGTTATCGTACGGACGAAGATTATTCGGTCAATGACATGAAAATAACGAGTATACATTCGTTACTATTGGAAAAAGATCCGAAAAAATATCCAGCGAGCCGATTAGGCTTCGTTACGTCCATCTGGCAAAAACAGTTGAATGACAGGATCGGAAACGTTCCTCCTAAGAAGCCCAATCTGGACTCAGAGCTAATCTTTGAGAACCAATCCTCTATACAAGCCGGACTGATGATCGAATCTCCCATGTTATTACTTCGGGAAGGACATCGGGATATACATATCACATTCGGATTAGAAGAAGACTCCATATCATATTTCAAAGAATTAATCGCTACTACGGAACAATCTTCCCACGAAACCGGGCGTGTATTAAACGACGCTTTCCTATTGGAGTTAAGCACAGAGAAAGGTTGGGCCCCGATATACGCCTACACCTTGACATTCATCAACGAAAACTCCTTTTATCTGAAATTCGTCCTTAATGAGAAATTCGACCCTACAACACCTTGCTCTGAAGCTCATGGTTGCCAAACACGGAACCCAGCGCTCCGTATATTGATGAACACGGATGCTTGGTTATTCCCCTACTCTTGGGTACACCGTATTTTTATTACTAGCTTAAAGATAAAGGTACATGTATCCGGCATGTCATCCTTGAAAATCTATAATCCTCTGGGAGAAGTAGACGCAAGCGTACATTTCCCTTTATTCGGGTTAGAAGCTCAAAAAGGCTCATGGTTCGCATTCGGTAATTATGAGATAGCGATCAAGCCTATCCAATCCATGGGTATTACTTTGCAATGGGCGGATCTACCTTATTCGGAAGGAGGTTTCTATGATTTGTATCAAGCATATAAGACACCTATCGATAATACCACCTTCAAAGTTGAATGGGAAAAACTAACAGACCAGAAATGGGTAAAATTACCGGAAAGTACATCTTGTCTCTTCAATACGAAAAACAAGCATACTTCCCCTAGGGGAAAGCTCTCGGAGTACAGCGAGATCGTTTACGACAAACCGTTCAAAAACATTACGGTCTCCACGGAAGAAGAGCAATATCAATACATGAAAGCCCAGCAAGGCTTCTTCAGGATTAGACTCACAGATCCGAACGGCGGATTCGGGCAGACGGAGTACCGGATGCTCTTTGCGGATATCATGATAAGAAACAGCCAT